>Ga0209174_10001150_pt1 | contig 18991 bp, 18 predicted proteins | sample JI91814BDNA_FD_187505 | JGI IMG/M metagenome (GOLD analysis project Ga0209174, IMG submission 187505) | Wastewater effluent complex algal communities from Wisconsin, to seasonally profile nutrient transformation and Carbon sequestration -... | ecosystem: Engineered > WWTP > Effluent > Algae...
GACGACGACGATCATCCACACCAAGGACGTATGCCCGTAGTGCGCCGACACGCCACCGAGGATCGCGGCGGTCTCTCCCGGGAGAATGAAGCCGACGAAGAGGGCGTCCTCGGCGAAGACGATCAGGGCCGTGATCAGATAGATCAGCCATTCGGGCTGGTTAAGCACACCGCTGAGGAACCCTTGCACACCCCTATTGTGCGCGACTGCGCCTGCGCATTGGCTTAGCGCTCCATTTCGCCGCCGCCCCACCCCGCCCCCCGTCGAGAGGCCGGTTCAGCCCCGTCGAGAGGCCGATTTCTCGTCGCCGCGCCCGGGCGGGTATTCTCACTTGGCGCTGCGGCGCCACGGACGTGTAGCTCAGTTGGTTAGAGCGTTCGCTTCACACGCGAGAGGTCAGGGGTTCGAGTCCCTTCACGTCCACCCTGCGGGCGTCCGCGATGGGGCCCACCTTCACGTCCACCCTCCGGGCGCCGCGGATTCCACTCTGGGCGCGCGAAATTTGCCCGCTCCACGGGGTCAGAGCGCGAGGGTGTTCTGCAAGAAATACTCGACGCCATCGGGCAGGAACCCGGGCACGCCGGAAATCTTCAGCATCGCCCAGATCACCAGCAGCACAAAGGCCATGGTCGCGAGTGCGGCGAGCGCCTGCAGCCAGAGCGCCTGCGCGCGGACCCACCCGTTCCACGCGCGCAACTTGTCCTTGGCATAGTCGAGCAGCCGCTGCGCCCACTCGAACTCGCTGGCCCAGATCGCGAGCCCCGCGAAGACGATCACCCAGCCCGGCCCAGGCAGCGGCACCAGCAGCAACCCGCCAACCACGATGACCAGCCCGAGCACCCCGATGAACAGCCGATAGAGCCGCGCCGTCGCCGGATTCGCACGCAGCCGTCGCCGCCACGCCCAGTCGTCGTCCTCCGCATCGAGCAGGATGCCCCGGTCGTGACGGGCGATCTCGTTCCGGTCCACCGCCGCACCGGCCACCGCTGACCCCCGAGTTCCGCGGCCCCCGGGCACCCGGTCACCAGCCTCGCGTCCGTCCGCCTCGCCCGCCCCCGTCTCGTGCACGTCCTCCCCGTCCATTGCCTGCTCCCCCGCAGCGATCACGGATCGACCTCGGCAGCCGCCCGTTCCGCGAAGATCGCCGCGATCCGCGCGGTTACCGGTCCGGGCGCGGGCAGGACCCGTTCATCGATCCGTTCCACCCCGTGCACATCGCGCAGGCTGGAGGTGATGAATACCTCGTCGCACGTGCGCAACACCCCCAGCGACAAGGACTCCTCCGCAACCGGTATGCCGGCGTCGCGGCACCACTGAATCGTCAACTCGCGGGTGATCCCGGCCAGTGCGCCCGAGGACAGCGGCGGGGTACACACCTGCTCTCCAACCACCACGAAGATGTTGCTCCCCGTGCATTCGCACAGGTCACCGCGGGTGTTGGCAAAGACCGCCTCAATCGCGCCGCGCTCGTGAGCGAAGGCGAGCGCGACGACATTCTCGGCATACGACGTCGTCTTCAGGCCGGCGACGGCGGAGCGCTCGTTGCGCGTCCACGGCGTCACGGCGAGGTGTGCCGCGCGGCTGGGGCGCGCCTGCGAGGCGGCGGTGACGACATACGTCAGCTCAGTGTCCGTATGCCGATCCGAGCCGAGCGGCCCCCGCCCGCCGGTCACCGTGAACCGCAGCCGGCCGAAGTCGATCGGTTCGCCGGCGCTCAGGACGGCGTCGATCCCCTTCTGCACGTAGGGCAGATCCAGCGGTCCCAACCCCAGTCCCGAGGCGCTGCGCTCGAGCCGACGGAAGTGCCGCGTCAACGCAAACGGGACGCCCGCCTCGATCTTGCACGTCTCAAAGACGCCGTCGCCAACGGTTACCCCGTGGTCGATCGCCGAGATGGCAGGAGCGGTCGTGTCAACAAGGTCGCCATTGACCCACGCGCGAATCACGCTGTTCATGGTGCCACTCCCCCCGACGCCAGACCGATCAATCGGCGTGCCTTCAACTGCGTCTCCTGCCACTCCGCTTGGGGATCCGAGCCCCACGTGATCCCCGCGCCGGCGCCGAAATTCAGCACTCTGCGCCCGGATGCCTGCGTGGCCCAGAACGTCCGGATGCCCACTGCGAGTTCCGCCTCCCCCCGATCGGCGTCGATCCAGCCGATCGCGCCGCAGTAGGGTCCGCGGGGCACCGGTTCGAGCGCCGTGATCGTGGTCAGGGCGGAGGATTTGGGCGCGCCCGAGACAGATCCGGGCGGGAAACTCGCGTCGAGCACGTCCCGCCAACTCACGCCCGGGCGCAAGCGCCCGGCGACATTGGTGACGAGGTGCACCAGCCCCGGGTGCGCCTCGACGCCGCAGAGGTCCTCGACGACGACCGAGCCGGGCTCACAAACGTGTTGGAGATCGTTGCGCACCAGGTCGGCAATCATGACGTTCTCGGCGTAGTCCTTGGGCAGCATCTCGGCCGCCGTCACCGCAGTCCCTTTGATCGGGCTGGAGACGACCCGCTCCCCACCTCGCCACAAATAGCGCTCCGGCGAAGCGCAGACGATGTCGACGCCAAGTTCCGGCGCGTGGATGAGCGCCTCATACGGGGCCGGGTTGCCGCGGCGCAAGAGGCGCGCCAGGGCCGGCAGGTAGGCATCGTCGGGCAGGTCGTGGCTCAGGATGCGGCAGAGGTTGACCTGATAGACCTCGCCCGCGGCGATGAGTTCGCGGATGCGGGTCACCCCGCCGACATACGCCTGATGATCGAGGCTGGTGCGCCACTGCTGATCGAGCGGCGTCCACGGGCGATCTCCCGGCGGACGGGTCATCGTGCGCCGCCCGCGGTGCGTGAAGCGGATAGCCGTCATCGTCGACTCGAAGTCGATGACGACCGCCCAGAACCCCCCGTCGATGCGGTCGATATCGGTGACGACATCGGCCGGGTCGTATGCCGTCATCGCCCCGAACCGTGCCCACGCCACGCTGGGATCGTAGGCCGCGTCCCGTTCTGGCGGCTCGGACGACGCGCCCGGATGCCTTCGGGATTCCCGGCCCGCGCTCCGGCGCTTCCTACACTGCCCGTCATGCGCCGTCCCGTATGCCGTGCGCTCGCCGCCGCGGCTGTCCTCGCCCTCGCCGGGTGCGGCGGGGGCGGAGGGAGCGGCGTCGCGAGCACACCGTCACCCTCGCCCAGCCGGAGCGCCGAGTCGTCAACGGGCCCCGGCGCGCCAAACACTTCCCCTGACCACGGGACCGCACGGCCTTGTCCTCGGATCCGGGCACGTCGTCGGTGGCGCCGGCCACCCCGGGCGACGCCGCAGGGGCGGTCACGCTGGCCTTCGGCGGCGACATCCACTTCGAGGAGTACTTGCGTCCGTTGGCTGGCGACCCCGAGGGTCTGGCCGCGCTGAAGCCGCTGTGGGGCGCCGCTGACCTGCGGATGGCGAATCTGGAGACGGCGATCACCGAGCGAGGCGCGCCGATCGGCAAGGAGTTCCACTTCCGCACTCCGGCTTCCGCGTTGACCACGCTCGCCAACGCCGGCCTGACCGTCCTGACCGAGGCCAACAACCACGGCGTCGACTTCGGACCCGACGGCCTCGGCGACACCCTCGCCGCCCGGGCGAGCAGCCCGATACCGATCGTCGGCATCGGCACGGACGAATCCGACGCCTATGCACCGGCCTTGGTCACGGTCGGCGGCCTGAAAATTGCGGTCTTCGGCGCCGACCAAGTCTACGAGATGACCCTGGCCAACTACTCGGCCGGAGCGACGAAAGCGGGGGTCGCGAGTGCGCTGCCCGACACCCGGATCGTGAAGGCGGTCACGGCGATTCGCGACGAAGTCGACCTGGTCGTCGTCTATTTGCACTGGGGTCTCGATTATCAGCACTGCCCGGACGGCCAGTCGATCGCGACTGCCAAGGACCTGGAAGCGGCCGGAGCAGACGTCATCGTCGGCGCCCACAGCCACCGGGTCAACGGTGCCGGGTGGCTCGGGACCGCCTACGTCGCCTACGGCCTCGGCAATTTCGTGTGGTGGCGGTCGGCGGAACCCGACAGCCGAACCGGCATCCTCACCCTGACCGTGGACGCCGCCGCCTCCCGCGCTGCTCGTCCGGGCTCCCGCACGACGCCCGTGGTCACGAACGCGACCTGGCTGCCGCTTCTGATCGGACGGGACGGCATACCGGCGCGGGTGTCACCGGCGGACTCCCACCGCCTGCACACAGTGTGGGATCAAGCCCGCGCCTGCACCGGCCTGGCCGCCTCCCCGTGACCTCGGACCGTCCGGCCGGCGACTACTGTGAGGAAATGCTTGCCGCCGCCGCCGTCAGCCAATCCACCTCCGACCCGCTCAGCGGGCTCCTCGTGGGCGAGCAGCCCGAACCCGAGGCCCGCGGGGATTGGGTGATCGTCGACGTTGTCATGGCGTCCCTCAACCACCACGACGTGTGGTCACTCAAAGGGGTCGGCCTGCCCGCGGACCGGCTGCCGATGATTCTCGGCTGCGACGCGGCGGGGACCGACCCCGACGGCAATGAGGTGCTCGTCCACGCCGTGATCCCGAGCCCGGGCTGGCTGGGCGACGAGACCCTCGACCCGCGCCGGACTCTGCTCTCCGAGCTGCACCCCGGCACTCTTGCTCAGCGGGTCGCTGTCCCGGCCGCCAATCTGGTGCCCAAACCGGCTGGGCTGAGCTGGGAGCAGGCGGCGTGCCTGCCGACGGCGTGGCTGACGGCCTACCGGATGTTGTTCACCAACGCCGCGGTGCATCCGGGTGACACGGTCCTCGTCCAAGGCGCCGCCGGCGGCGTTGCCACGGCGCTCATCCAGCTCGGCTCGGCCGCGGGGCTACGGGTCTGGGCGACCTCCCGCGATGGCGCCAAGCGCGACCTGGCGTTGACGCTGGGGGCGGACGCGGCATACGAAACGGGGGCTCGACTGCCCGAGCGCGTCGACGCCGTCCTCGAAACCGTCGGCGCCGCGACGTGGTCGCACTCGGTCAACGCGCTCCGTCCCGGCGGCACCATCGTGATCTCCGGTGCGACCTCGGGCGACGCGCCGGCCAAGGCCGAGCTGACCAAGATCTTCTTCAAGCAGCTGCGCGTGATCGGGTCGACCATGGGCACCCGTGACGAACTCGGCCGCCTGGCTCGTTTCGTCGTCGCCAAGGGCATCGAACCGCGCATCGACTCGGTGCTCGCGCTGGCGGATGCCCGCGAGGGTTTTGCCAAGCTCGCCGACGGCGCTGTAAGCGGCAAGATCGTTATTCATGCCTGATGCGCGCTTCCCAGCCGCGAGCCGGTCCGCGCACTAGGTTGTCGGGGTGCGGCACCCGCGTGCCGCCGCCCGGACTCGCGCCCGGGCGTCACGAAGACAGTGGAGGAATGATGTCCGACCAGGCCCACGTCAACCGGCGCCAGATGCTCGCGCTCGGTGGTAGTTTCGCGGCCGTCTCGGCCCTCGCGGCCTGTGGCGGCAACACCGGCCGCACCACGACCACCTCGGCGGCCGGCACTGCCAGCAGCGGAGGCGCGACATCGGGCGGCGGCGCGAAACCCGTTCTGCAGCAGTGGTATCACCAATACGGTGAGGAAGGCACACAAGCCGCCGTCGAGGGTTACGCCAAGGCCTACACCGCCGCCGACGTCAAGGTGACCTGGAAGCCGGGCGACTACGACCAGACGACGGCGGCGTCCTTGCTGACCTCGTCTGGGCCGGACGTCTTCGAATACGGCAACGGCCCGACCATCGACATGATCAAGGGCGGTCAGGTCGCCGACCTGACCGGCCTGCTCGGTGATGCCGAGTCCGATTTCAACCCCGCGATGGTCAAGCGGATGACCTATGACGGCAAGCTCTGGGCGATCCCGCAGGTCATCGACATGCAGATCCTCGTCTACCGCAAGTCCCTCCTGGAGAAGGCCGGCGTCACCCCGCCGACGACGATCGATGAGCTGATCGCCGCTGCCGAGAAGCTCACCGTCGACAAGACCAAGGGCCTCTTCCTCGGCAACGACGGTGGTGTCGGGCTGATGGGCGGGCCCATGCTCTTCTCCTCCGGTCTGGACTATCTCCAGGACGACGGCTCCTTCGGCTTCGACGACGAGAAGGCGGTCGCCGCGCTGGGCAAGCTGCGCGAGATGTTCACGAGCAAATACCTCCTGCTCGCCGCGCCGAAGGACTGGTATGACGCGTCCGCCCTGACCTCGGGCCTGACCGCCATGCAGTTCACCGGCCTGTGGACCTTCCCCAGCATCACCAAGGAACTCGGCGACGACTATGGCGCCATCCCGTGGCCGGCGATGCCGGGCGGCAAGCCGTCCGTGGTCGTGGGTGCCTACGGCTCCTGCGTCAACGCCAAGTCCCAGAATGTCGACGCCGCAAAGGAATTTGCCAAGTGGCTGTGGGTCGACCAGACCGACAAGCAACTCGACTTCGCCACGGCATACGGGTTCCACATCCCGGCGCGCGCGAGCCTGGCCGCCCAGGCGAAGACGCTGCAGAGCGGACCCGCCAAGGACGCCGCCGCGGCCGCGCAGGAGTTCGGCCACGCCCAGAACCAGATCCTGTGGACCCCGAAGTGCGCCACCGCCTTCAGCGACATGATGACCAAGGTCGTCAAGGACGGCGCCGACGCCAAGGCTGAGATCGCCAAGGTCAAGGCGGTCGCCGAGGCCGAGGTCAAGCGCGTCCTGGGCTGATGCCGTGACCGCCACTCCGGCCGGCACGGATGTCGCTGCCCGGGCGGTGACCGCGGCGACGCGGGCACCGCTCGGGCAACGCCTGCGCGGGCGCCAGAATCAGAACCTGTGGTTCTGGGTCTTCGTCGGGCCCTTCGTCATCGGGCTGATCGTCTTCATCTACATCCCGATCCTCTGGTCGATCTATCTGAGCTTCTTCGAGGCCGTCAACACCGTCACCCCAAGCAAGTTCGTCGGCGTCGGCAACTACCTCGACATGATGCGCGACAGCGCCTTCCGATCGAGCCTGTGGACGTTCATCGTCTTCGCCGCGTTCATCGTGCCGACGACCTTCGCGCTGTCCCTTCTCACCGCCTTCCTGGTCGCGCGCACCAAGGTCATGCAGACCTTCTTCCGCTCGGTCTTCTTCCTCCCGACCGCGTGCTCGTATGTCGTGGCCGCCCTGATCTGGAAGATGTCGATCTTCGCTGGCGTGCCGTCCGGCATGGTCAACGCCGCCATCGGCGTGGTCGGCCACGACGCCATCCCGTTCCTGTCGGTCACGAAACCGCCGTGGTACTGGCTGGTCATCGTCACCGCGCGGCTGTGGCTGCAGGTCGGGTTCTATATGATCCTGTTCCTCGCTGCGCTGCAACGGATTTCGCCGACTCTGTATGAGGCTGCGTCGATCGACGGCGCGAACGCCTGGCAGCAGTTCCGCTACATCACCCTGCCGCAATTGCGCCCGACATCGGCAGCCGTCCTGCTGCTGTTACTCATCAACGCCTTCCAGGCGTTCGATGAGTTCTTCAACATCCTCTCGACCTTCGGCCAGTACCCGCCGTATGCCCGCCCCCCTCTCGTCTATCTGTATTACGTGGCGCTGGGACAGGGTCAGGACTTCGGTCACGGCAGTGCCGGCGCCGTCATCCTGACGCTCGTGATCGCGCTCTCGGCGCTGGTGTTCAATCGCTTCTTCAGCCTGCGCGGTGAGGACTGATGGCCGTCGTCGACCGCTCACCCCGGGCGCGCGTCGCCACCGCGATCCGGTATGCCGCACTCATCCTCGGCGCGATCCTTTTCCTCATCCCCTTCTATCTCCTGTTGCGCAATGCCCTGATGTCGGAGCGGGATCTCGGCTCGCCGCAGTGGTATTGGGTGCCTCCGTCGTGGCATCCGGAGAACTTCACCGCGATCTTCAACGACCCGGCGCTGCCGATGGCGCGCAGCCTGGTCAACTCGGTGGCGATCGCCATCGTCCAGACGCTCGGCGTGCTGATCCTGTCGGGGTTGGCCGGCTACGGCCTGGCCCGCATCCCCTATCGCTGGTCGAATGCGGTCTTCTATCTGATCACCGCGACGTTGCTGATCCCGGCCGCCGTGACCTTTGTGCCGAGCTTCGTGCTCGTCTCGACCCTGGGCTGGATCTCCACGCTGCGGGGCCTGATCATCCCCGGTCTCTTCCAGGCCTTGGCGACCTTCCTCTTCCGCCAGTTCTTCCTCGGCTTCCCCAAGGAGATCGAGGAGGCGGCCTTCCTGGACGGGCTCGGCTACTGGGGGACCTTCTGGCGGGTCGTCGTGCCGAACTCATATGGCTTCGCCGCAGCCATCGGGACGATCACCTTCATCGGCTCCTGGAATGCCTTCCTCTGGCCGCTGGTCATCGGGCGCGAGCAGACCACCTGGACGGTGCAGATCGCCCTGTCGACCTTCCTGACCGCGCAGTCGGTCGACCTGTCCCACCTCTTCGCTGCGGCGCTGGTCGCCATCGCCCCGTTGTTGCTGATGTTCCTCTTCCTGCAGCGCTGGATCGTCGAGGGCGTCGAGCGCACCGGCATGGGCGGAGATTAACCCCACGAAGTTCTCCGTCGAGTGGCCGATTCAGCCCCGTCGAGTGGCCCATGTCGCTTCGCGACCGGGGCCACTCGACGGGGCTGAATCGGCCACTCGACGTTTGGGTTTCAGTCCAGCCCGGGGACGTCGGCGCGCCGGGCAATGGTCGCGGTCGCGCGGCGGCAGGCCTCGGGTGGCACCGAGGGCATCAACGCCTCGAGGAAGCCGAAGCGCCGCAGCACCGACTGGTGATAGGCACTCGGGCACGGATCGGCCGCCCGCGCGTACCACCAGTCGGCGATATCGCCCCAGCCCGGGGCGGCCAATGACCCGCCGAACTGCTGGATCGCCAGCGAAGAACACAGGCTGGCGAAGTTCAACCGGTCCACCAGCCGCCACCCGGCGAGCGTCCCGATGAGCAGCGCCGAGCCGAAGACATCGCCCGCGCCGGTCGGGTCCAGCGCGTCCACCCGCAACGCCGGCACGGAGACCTCCTCGCCGGTCCCCGCATCGATCGCCAGCGCTCCGTGCGGCCCGTTCGTCACGACCGCCAGCGGAACTCGGTCGGCGAGGGCGTAAAGGGCCTCCTGCGCGGTCGAGGTCCGCGTGTACGCCATCGCTTCAACGGCGTTGGGCATGAAGGCATCGCACACCGCAAGCCGGTCGAGCACCTGCTCGCGCCAGGCTTCGGTCGCGTCCCAACCGACGTCCGCGAACACCAGCGCACCGGCCGAGCGCGCCCGCCCCACCCAGTCGGGCAACAGCCCGTCCTCGCCATCGCCGAGGTCGACCATGACGGCGCGCGACCGTGGCGGGTCGGCGATCAGATCCGCCATCGGTACCGGCGCAGGATGTCCGTGGGTGACCATGCTCCGGTCGCGGTCGACGGACATCGACACGGTCACCGGACTGTGCCAGTCGGCAAACCGCCGACTATGTGAGAGGTCGATGTGCTCGCCCTGTTCCATTGTGCGCCAACAGAAGTCGCCGTAGTCGTCCTCACTGAAGGCCGCCGCCAAAGACGTCCGCAACCCGAGCCGGCGCGCCGCGATGGCAAGGTTGGCGATCCCGCCCGGGCACGAGGCCATCCCGTCGGCCCACTCCTCGGTGCCGGGCCCGGGTTGCCGGGCGAGGCCGGTGAAGATGATGTCGAGGAAGACCACGCCAGACATGAAGACGTCGAACTCCGGGCCGTCGGGGGTGCGTCCCGCGGCCAGCGGATCGAAGCGGACGTCCGGCATCGCGCCATTATCCAAGGCCGCACCGACCACGCCGCTCAAACACGCGATAGTGGTGATCGTGAAACTCGCCATCATCGGCGGCGGGGGCTTCCGCGTCCCGCTCGTCTACCGCGCGCTGTGCGCCGACACTCACGCGCAACGCATCACGACGGTATGCCTGTATGACGTCGACCCCCTCCGCCTGGCGGGCATCGCGCACGTCGTGCGCGCCATCGCCGAGCAGTCCGACCGAACGGCATACGGCGATCCGCCGACGATCGAGGTGACCGACAGCATCGACGTCGCGCTGGACGGCGCCGACTTCGTCTTCTCCGCAATCCGGGTCGGCGGGCTCGCCGGCCGGGTCGCCGACGAGCGCGTCGCGATCGCGCACGGCCTGATCGGCCAGGAGACGACCGGGCCGGGGGGGATCGCCTACGGCCTGCGCACGATCCCGGTGGCCCTCGACCTGGCCCGCCGCGTCCGGGGGCTCGCCCCGAACGCGTGGGTGGTCAACTTCACCAATCCCGCCGGGATGATCACCGAGGCCATGTCGGCGGTCCTTGGCGAGCGGGTCATCGGCATCTGCGACTCTCCCGTCGGCCTCGCCCGACGCGCGGCCCGGGCGCTCGGCCACGACCTCGGCGACTGCATGATCGACTACTCCGGCCTGAACCACCTCGGTTGGCTCCACCGCCTGACTATCGACGGCATCGACCGGCTCCCCGACCTGCTCGCCGACGATGCCGCACTCGCTCCGCTGGAGGAGACGCAGATTTTCGGTGCCGACTGGCTCCGCCTGCTCAGCGCGATCCCGAACGAGTACCTGCACTACTACTATCTGCGGCGCGAGGCCCTCGCCGGTCAGCAGGGCGCGACCCGCGGGGAGTTCCTACGCGACCAGCAAGCCGCCTGCTATGCGTTGCTCGCGCCGGACACCGCGCTCACCACCTGGGAAGCCGTTCTCCGCGAACGCAATTCGACCTATCTCGCCGCGGCGCGCGGTGAGGGGAATGAGCGCGCTGCCGAAGACCTCGTCAGCGGAGGGTATGAAGGCGTGGCCCTGGAGTTGATGTCGGCTCTGGCCCGCGGTGCGGATGCCACGCTCATCCTCAACGTGGCAGCCGGCGCCCAACTCGGCCTACCCGCGGACGCCGTTGTCGAAGTGCCCTGTCACGTCGACGCCGGCACGATCACCCCGTTGCCCACCTCGCCCTTGACCGGATCGATGCGCGGCCTGGTTGAGCAGGTCAAGGCCGTCGACCGGCTCGCCATCGAGGCGGCGACCACGGGCTCAGCGCGCGCCGCCGAACTCGCCTTCGCCCAACACCCCCTGGTCGACTCCACCCGCACCGCCGCCACCCTCTTAACCGACTATCGACGCGCCATACCGGCTCTGGATGCCGTATTCACCGGCCGGACGTGACCGACGTCATCCGGGCGATACCCGCGGTACCGGGAAATTTCGCCGAACCGGCCCACACCAGGCCCTTCTCCGGGTAACCTCACTCCTACCAGTCGGCCTGGGCCTTACCCCCTGCCGCCCAGGCCGGCTGGCTCATCCGAGAATCCCTCGCCACTCGCCCCGCCCCATGCGTCGTGGGGCCTCAGACCGCCCCCACGACCGCAAGACGAGCACCGGCGAGGTGCGTGGCGTCATCGACGCGCACAGCCATCCCTTCTCCAATGAGGGATTCGGTGGTGGCCTGTTCTGCGGCGCGACCTTCAGCACTGCGGGGATCGCCGACGCGCTCAAGGACTGCCCCACCATTACCCCGACGGCCGAGGCGCTCTCCTGGAGAATGTCACCAAGGGCGCCGACCCGTTCGCCCCGCACGACCCCGTCGGCTACCCGACCTTCGCCGACTGGCCCGCGCACAACTCGCTGACGCACCAGCAAATGTATGACCAGTGGGTCGAGCGGGCCTGGCGCGGCGGGCAGCGCGTGCTCGTCGCCGACCTGGTGAGCAACAGCGCCTTCTGCATGCTCTTCTCGCAGAAATACGCCTGCGACGACATGTCCAATGTCCGCCGTCAGGCTCAGACGGCCTACGACCTGCAGGCGTATGTCGATCAACTCGCGGGCGGCACCGGCCGGGGCTGGTTCCGCATCGTCACCGACCCCAGCCAGGCGCGCGCGGTGATCGAAGCCGGCACGCTCACCACCGTCTTCCCGGTCTCGCTCGTCATGCCTGTCTATCCCACGGGGCCCCACGGCAATTCACGCGGGTTGACCGACCTGGGTGCGTATGCGATGGCCGGGATGATGAGGCGCGGCATGATGCTGGAGATCGACCACATGTCAGTCAAGGCGGCCGACCGCGCGCTCGATCTGCTGGAGAAGGCGAACTATCCGGGAGTCCTGTCCACGCACTCGTGGGGCGACGAGCTCTACCTCGACCGCGTCTTCCGGCTCGGTGGGCTCGTCACGCAGTATGGCCACGACGCGACCGCCTTCGTGCCCGAGTGGCAGCGCACCAAGCCGCTGTTGACGACGTATGACCGGGGCTACGGCTTCGGGATGGACATGAACGGCTTCGGCGGCACGCCCGCGCCGCCGGCTACCGCGCGCGTGACGTTATCCGTTCACAACTTTCGACGGCGGGTCCACCGTTACCCGGCAGACCACCGGTGCCCGCACGTGGGACTACACCATCGACGGCGTCGCCCACTACGGGCAGGTGCCGGACTGGGTCGAGGACCTGCGCATCGTCGGCGGTCCCGCCCTTGTGGCCGACCTCGCCCGGGGCGCCGAGAGCTATCTCGACAGCTGGGCCGCGACCCGTGCGCACACCACCCCGGTCAACCTCGCGGCCGGCCGTGCCGCGACCGCCAGCTCGACGCAATGGTCGCTCTCCGGCAGCTTCGTGCCAGGCAAAGGCCAGCGAGGGGTCGGGGACGACTCGGTGGGCGAGCGCGCGGAGCGACCGCCAGTGGTGGCGCGTCAATCTCGGCGCCGCGCGGCAGGTGGGCCGTGTCGCCATCGACTGGGAAACGGCATACGCAAAGGCCTATCGCATCGAGACGTCGCTCGACGGATCGCCGTGGAGCACAGCGGCTTCCGTGACCGGCGGGCGGGGCGGCACCCATGTCTCGGCCTTTGCGCCGCGATCGGCGCGCTACGTCCGCGTAGTCATGACGGCGCGCGCCACGGGATCCGGCCATTCGATGTATGAGGTGAATGTTCAAGCCCGTTGAGTCAAACCCTTGTCGGCACCGCAAACGTCACGACCGCGAGTTGCCCCGTCGGCGAACCCTGGCGCACTGGTGAGCCGCCGGCCCGGGCCGCTCGCTCGGGCGGCAACACGGGCCCGGATCCGTCTGGTCGCCATGAGGCCTATTGAGCAACGCCGGGCGGAGTGGGGCGAGCCTAGGGCGGGGCGCCCTCGCCGACCAGGCCGTCGATCGCCTCGCGGATCAGGTCGGCATGGCCGGTGTGCCGCGCATACTCCTCGATCAGGTCGAGCATCACCCGGCGCAGGTTGAAGGGCTCGCCACCACCGGAGTCGGCGACCAGCCGGTCTAGCCCACCGTCCGCGAGCGCCTCCTGCGTCGCCGACTCGGAGCGCGCCACGGCGGCGAGCCAGAGCTCTTGGAGTTCATCGGGAGTGTCCAGCGCCGATGACTCGAAATCCCAGTTCGCGTTCTCCGCCAACGGCGCCCAGACCACCGGGTAGTCGCGGCCCATCAGCTGATGGGTGAAGTAGTGATCCTCGACGAGGGCCAGGTGCTTGACCAGACCGGCGAGGGTCAGCGTCGACGGTGGCAGCGTGCGGTTCATCGCCGCGTGGTCGAGGCCGAAAGATTTCCAGGCGAACGTGCGCCGGTTGCGGTGCAGGATCACCAGCAGCGCCTCGACCTCAGCGGGTGCGGCCGGGATGTCGCGCGGCGGCAGGATGGGGTCGCTCATCCGCTCACGCTATCGGGATAGGGCGGCCACACGCCCGAAGTCCCGCGGCGGTGGCTGTCAAGAAGGTGCGTGTCGACGATGCCGATAGCTTCCATGAGCGCGAACATCGTGGTGGGGCCGACATGCGCAAAACCCTTGGACTTCAAGGCTTTCGAGAGTGCCGTGGACTCTAAGGACTGAGTCGGCACCTCAGCCTGCGTGCGTGGCGCGGGGGTTGTCGCGGGCCGGAAGGACCAGACGAAGTCGGCCAAGCCGCCGGCGGCGCGCAGGGCGATGGTGGCCCGGGCGTTGGCGATGGTCGCGTCGATCTTGCGGCGGTTGCGGACGATTCCCGCGTCCGCCATCAGGCGCGCCACGTCCGAATCCCCGTATGCAGCAACCCGCTCCGGGTCAAAGCCATCGAATGCCGCGCGGAAGGCCGGGCGCTTGCGCAGGATCGTCGCCCAGGACAGGCCGGACTGAAAGGCCTCCAGCGTCAGGCGCTCGAAGACCCCGCGCTCGTCCCGGACGGGCATGCCCCACTCGGCGTCGTAGTAGGCCTGCAGCAGCGGATCGATCGCCGCCCAGGCCGGTCGTGCCAGACCGTCCTGGCCGATGATCATGCCGGTCGCTGCCATGGAGCCAAGTCTGCCCGACGCGCCGAGCGACTGCCTTCGAGCGACACCGAGGTCAGCGCCTCAGAACAGCCGCCCCTCGACGTCCGCGGCGGGCCGCTCGAGCTCGAGCAGGAAGCGCTTACGGTCCAACCCGCCCGCATACCCAGTCAGCGAGCCGTCGGCGCCGATCACCCGGTGACACGGCACGACGATGCTGAGCGGGTTGGCACCATTGGCGGCGCCCACCGCTTGCGCGGCGCCGGGACGACCAATCGCCTTGGCGAGATCGCCATAAGACCGGGTCTCGCCATACGGAATTTGGCGCAGTTGCGCCCAGACCGACTGCTGGAACTGATCACCACGGGGCGCGAGTGGCAGGTCGAAGACCCGGCGATCACCGGCAAAATACTCCCCCAGCTGGCGGGCGGCATCACCGAATAACCCACTGCTGGAGACCAGCTCGCCGAAGTCCGGCAACCGGTCGCGCCGGCGGTGGATGGCGAAATAGATCCCGGTCAGGGCCGCGTCCTCGGCGACCAGGGTCAATGCCCCGACCGGAGAGTCGATGACGGTATGGACGGGCACACTCACGGCGACAGTCATACCAGGCAGTCGTCTCGGGCGGATCGAATGTGAGCCTCGCCATGAGACGAGATGCCAGTCATTCCAACTCTTGACTTGTTCCATTCTTGTGGCCAGGATGGAGGCGATGACCTATCCCCTCGGCACCGAACCCGCCACCGCGCTGCGCGGCGCGGGCTTGCGCGTGACGGCGCCGCGGGTGGCGACGCTGCACGAGTTGGCGGCGCTCGCTCATACGGACGTGGACGGCCTAACGACGGCGGTCCGCTCCCGCCTCGGCGGGGTGTCGACCCAGGCGATCTATGACGTGCTCCGCGTTCTGACGGACGCGGGCCTGGTGCGCCGTATCGAGCCGGCCGGCTCCCCCGCCCTGTTCGAGATCGACAGCGGCGACAATCACCACCACCTCGTATGCCGTGGCTGCGGCACCCTGCTCGACGTCCCCTGCGCGGTCGGCGAGCGAGGCTGCCTCGAGCCGGCGACCGACCATGGTTTCGTCATCGACGAAGCCGAGGTCGTCTTCTGGGGCTATTGCCCCGCGTGCCAACAGATTTCCCCACCAACCAGCAACTAGAAGTCGGGGCAGAAGCCCTGGCAAGGAGGTCCACGCAATGTCTGTCGCAGGTCCCCGGCAAGAGTCGGGCAACACCAAGCCACTGACCACCGTCGCCGGCGCGCCGGTCTGGGAGAACCAGAACAGCATCACGGCCGGCGCCCGCGGCCCGATGCTCCTGCAGGACGTCTGGTTCCTGGAGAAGCTCGCCCACTTCGACCGCGAGGTCATCCCCGAGCGCCGCATGCACGCCAAGGGGTCGGGCGCCTATGGCACCTTCACGGTGACCAATGACATCTCGAAGTTCACCAGCGCCTCCATCTTCTCGGGAGTCGGGAAGCAGACCGAACTCTTCGTGCGGTTCTCGACCGTCGCGGGTGAGCGCGGCGCGGCGGATGCCGAGCGCGACATCCGCGGTTTCGCGGTGAAGTTCTACACCGATCAGGGCAACTGGGACATCGTCGGCAACAACACGCCGGTCTTCTTCTTCCGGGACTCCTTGAAGTTCCCCGATCTCAACCACGCCGTCAAGCGCGACCCCAAGACCAACCTGCGCAATGCCGAGAACAACTGGGACTTCTGGACAAATCTGCCCGAGGCTCTGCACCAGGTCACCATCGTGATGTCGGACCGCGGCATTCCCGCGGACTACCGGTTCATGAACGGCTTCTCCAGCCACACGTACTCCTTCTACAACGCCGCGGGCGAGCGCTACTGGGTCAAGTTCCACCACCGCGCACAGCAAGGGTTGAAGAACCTGACCGATGCGCAGGCCGCGGCCATCATTGCCGGCGACCGCGAGTCGAGCCAGCGGGCGCTCTTCGACGCCATCGAGGCCGGCGACTTCCCCAAGTGGAAGCTCTACGTGCAGATCATGCCGGAGACGGATGCCGAGAACTACCGCTTCCACCCCTTCGACCTGACCAAGGTCTGGCTGAAGGAGGACTACCCGCTGATCGAGGTCGGCGAGTGGGAGCTGAACCGCAACGCGGAGAACTACCACGCCGAAGTAGAGCAGTCGGCCTTCTCGCCCGCGAATGTCGTTCCAGGCATTGGCTTTTCACCTGACCGTATGCTGCAAGGCCGCCTGTTCTCCTATGGCGACGCTCAGCGTTACCGGCTCGGCGTCAACCACCACCAGATCCCGGTCAACTCCCCCAAGGGTGCGCCCGGGACCAACTCCTACCACCGCGATGGCGCGATGCGCGTTCACTCGGAGGCGACGCCGGGCATCGAACCGAACAGCTACGACCGGTGGGCGGAGCAGCCGCAGTTCCGCGAGCCCCCGCTGCGGATCGACCCGCTCGCGGACCGCTTCAACTTCCGCGAGGACGACGACGACTACTTCACCCAGCCGGGGATGCTCTTCCGCTCCTTCACTCCGGAGCAGCAGCAGCGGCTCTTCGAGAACACCGCGCGCGCGATCAGCGGTGCCTCCCAGGAGACCATCGACCGCCACATCGGCAACTGCACCAAGGCCGACCCGGCCTATGGCGAGGGTGTCTCGGCAGCCATCAAGGCGCTGGACGCCGGGGAGGCCCCGATGGCTGGCACCGACGGCCTGGAGTCCGGCCCGGACTTCGACGGCGACCTCCTCTGAGCGCCGCCCCTGACCCTAAACCCTGCTAACACACCTTAGGTGTCCTCCAACACGGTAGACCCTGCTGGAGGACACCTAAGGCGTGTTAGCAGCGTTTACGGACGGGGCCCGTCGCGCGGGTCGACCAGTGCGCGGGTGAAGAACTCGGGCAGCGGCCGGGAGGTCGCGGTGGCCGTGTCGACGTTGACGTAGACAAGGTCGACTGTCGCCACGGCGTCGCCGGCACGTGAAATCTCCACGGCCAGAACGAAACTCGACCTGCCGACCCGAGTGCAGCGCACGTCGGCGTCCAGGACGTCATCGAAGCGGGCCGGTGATTTGAAGTGGATGGTTGCCGTCACCACCGAGACATCCAGACCATCGGCGACCAAGGCGTCATACGTGAAACCCAGGGAGCGCAACCATTCGGTCATCGCCACATCGGCGACTTCGAGATAGCGGGCATTGAAGAGAAAGCCCTGGGCGTCGGTCTCGTGATACCTCACCCGGTGTGTGTAGACGGCGGCCATCACCCGGCTCCGCGCGCGAGCAATTCGGCCCGCCCGAAGATCGCCGCAGTCTCCCGGGCGCTCGGTGTGCCGGCGTCGAGATCGGCACCCGCCGCGACCAGTGCGCGGACGATCTCGTTCTCGCCCTTGAAGATCGCGCCGGCAATGATCGACTGGCCCCGCGCATTCAGCGCGTTCAGATTTGCTCCCCGGTCGATGAGAGTGCGCACCAGGCCAGCGTGGCCGTGATACGCGGCGAGCATCAGTGCGGTATCGCCGTTGGGGCCGGTGACGTCGACCGGCAGGCCGTGATCGAGGAACTCGACCAGCTCGTCGGTGCGTCCCTCTCGGGCGAGGTCGAGAGCGATCTCGACGATCCGCGCCTGCTGGTCGGCGTCGAGGTGCTCACGAGTCACCGGTCCAGCCTAGCGACTGTGCCCGGCTAGACTCAGCAGATGTCCGAGCATGCGCCAGTCGACCCGGAACTGTTGTCGCACAACGCGATCCAACTCTTGAGCGAACTGGTGGCGATCGACTCCGTCAACCCGGGGCTGGCTCCAGGAGCACGGGGGGAAGCGGCCATCGTCGAGCATCTGCGGCTACGGCTCGCCCACCGTGGCTGGCGCACGCTCGTTGTCCCCGCGCTCGGCGTGCCCGACCGGCCATCGCTGCTCGCCTGGCCCGGCGGGATGTCGGCAGCCGCCCGCCCGGTGGTGCTGAACGGCCACCTGGACACGGTGGGCGTCGACGGCATGGTTGCGCCATTCGTGCCTCGCATCGAGGACACCCGCATGTACGGCCGGGGCACCTGCGACATGCTCGGTGGTGTCGCCGCCTTGGTCGTGGCCGCCGAGGCGGCCGGGGACGCCGGCGCCGAGGTCCTGCTGGCCCTCGTGGCCGACGAGGAGGATCGCAGCCTCGGCACCGAGGCCGTGCTGGACGCCTTGCCTCGCCTCGGGATTCACCCGTCCGTATGCCTGGTCGGCGAACCGACGTGGCTGGGCCGGTGCCGCTCACTGCGCGGCTATGCCGTCGCCGACGTGACGATCACCGGCCGGGCCGCCCACACCTCTCTTGCGCACGAGGGCGTCAATGCCCTTACGCAGGCAGCAGCCTTGGTCGGCGCGATCGAAGGGCGGGCCCACGGCATACGGAAGCGGGGTGGGGAACTGCTCGTCAGCGTCATGCACTCCGGACGCGCACCCTTCACCGTTCCCGACGAGGCCCGCCTGACTGTCGAGCGCCGCACTGTCCCCGGCGAGGATCCCGGCGTGCTCCTCGACGACATCGACGCCGCCCTCCACGCCGTGCGTACTACGGCCGGGGAGGTGCGCGCCGAGATAGCCCTCACCATCAACCGCCCTGCCTGGGAACTCGACGCCGAAGGCCCCGCGTCCGATTTCGCCGATTGCCTCGACGCTGCCCTGGACGCGGAAATCGGCTCGCCGGCAACCTCATTCGAGGCGCCATACTGGATGGAAGCCGCCCTGTGGCAAGCGGCCGGCATACCCTCTCTCGTGTGCGGGCCGGCTGGCG
>Ga0209174_10001152_pt1 | contig 18944 bp, 28 predicted proteins | sample JI91814BDNA_FD_187505 | JGI IMG/M metagenome (GOLD analysis project Ga0209174, IMG submission 187505) | Wastewater effluent complex algal communities from Wisconsin, to seasonally profile nutrient transformation and Carbon sequestration -... | ecosystem: Engineered > WWTP > Effluent > Algae...
ACTTTTAGATTAAATTATGTTAGCTTTCTTTAATAGATTTGCAACTGTTTCTGTTGGTTGAACACCATAACTTAACCATTTTTGAATCTTTTGCGAATCAAATTTATAATTTTTTGCAATAGGATCATAATAACCTACTTCTTCAACAGGACGACCATCACGTCTTGTTGTATTTTCCATGATAACTAAACGATAAGAAGGGGAACGTTTTCTACCAATACGTTTTAATCGTAATTTTAACATAATTATAATATCTACAAATTAATATTTAGCTTAATCAATCATTGATTGATCTTGTAAGTTTTTGTTTAACGACGAGAATAATGTTCAATAACCAATAATTCATCTAACTGCAATTGGATATCTTCACGATTACAATAATCTAAAACTGTGGCTTTTAATGAACTGATATCAAATTTTAAATTTGACGGTACATCATTTCGCGGATTATTTTTTAAATTTGCATTGACTAAGTTTTTAGAAGCCGCTTTTTCTTTTACACTAATGATATCATTTAAGCGACATTGAAAACTTGGAATATCAATAACTTTATTATTTACTGTAATATGTCCATGATTTACTAATTGACGGGCTTGTGCGATACTAGCAGCAAAACCTAAAGAAAAACAAAGTGTATCTAAACGCATTTCTAACAGTTGGATTAGAATTAGACCAGTAACCCCTTTTCTTCTACGCGCTTCTTTTACGTATCGGAATAATTGGCTTTCAGTTAATCCATAATTAAATTTTAACTTTTGCTTTTCTTCTAATCGAATCCCGTATTCTGTTAATTTTTTATTTGTATCCGGTGAATTGCCGTCTTTTCCTGGACGATTTAGCTTTCTTGATTTTTTTGTTGTTAAACCTGGCAATGAGCCTAATCGTCTAGTAATTTTTAATTTAGGTCCTCGATAACGTGACATAAAAATAAATTTAATGTTTGAATAATTATATAGAAATACTTAAAATAGAAAAATATCAACAAGGGCGAGTGACCGGACTTGAACCGGCGAATGGTGGAACCACAACCCACTGCCTTAACCACTTGGCCACACCCGCCATATTGTCTTACATAATACTTTATCAGTTTTTATCCTTTGACGTCCAGCTTATTTTTAAAAATTTATAAAACTATGACAAATATAAAAAATTTCTCTTTAAATGGTGAATCCTATTACATTTCTGACGATATTAGGCTTATAGATTTGATTGAATATTTTAACTTTAATAATGCATTACTAGTTTTAGAATATAACAATAACATTTGTAAAAAACAAACTTGGAATAAAATTTTCATTCAAAATCAAGACAAAATTGAAATTGTAACAATTGTTGGGGGTGGATAATTTTCTAATTTTTATAAGATTATCCACCTACGATAAATTAAATTCTAATGACGGTATTAAATTTTGTTTCTAAAACACGTTTTAAATTTGCAACAATAGTTTCAACTTTATCGTTTTGTAAAGTTTCAAAATCGGATTGAAAAACTAACTGTAAGCATAAACTTATATGATTTTCAGGAATTGATTTACTAGAATAATTATCTAGTAAATTAATAGTTTTTAAGAATGAACTCCCATTTAAGTATAATAACTCTTGAATTTTAGTAAATGGAATATCATTTTTTATGATAAATGATAAATCTTTGACAATTTTTGGGTAAAGTGGATATTCATTATAAACTATTAATTTATTTTGCTGAATTTGTTGTTTTAAAGCGTTAAAATTAAGTTCAAATAAATAAATATCACTTGGAATATTTAATTTATTTGCTAAAATGGGCGAAACTTGACCAAAAATACCAACCTGTGTACCATTGGGTAAAAAAATTGCAGCACTACAATATAGGTGTAGAATATTCTGTTCTTTTATCGGTTCATAGGATTTCCAACAAGTGATAATATTTAATTTTTGAAATAATTGTTCCAATTTTCCTTTTGCTTCAAACCAATTGAGTGAAGATGATAATCCAGACCAGTCTGTTTTTCTTTTATAACCGCCAAATATTCCAGCTATTACTTCCTGTTCTGTTATTGATGAGGAAGAGTTTATGGAAAAAATATGCCCGTATTCAAAACCTTCTAGATTTAAATTCGCTTTCTTTAAATTTTCTTCTGTGGCTTTTAAAAGATTTGGTAATAAACTAGAGCGCAAATTAGAATAATCTTTGACTAATGGATTTATTAGTTGAATTTCATTTTTTAAGTATGTTTTTTCATTTACCAATGAATATTGGATTAATTCATTTAAACCCAAATTAACTAGACAAGATGTTAGTTTTTTACGTATTTGATAATCAAAATCTTCATTTCCAATATTCTTAATTATAGGTAATCGCGTTAAAAAGTTATTAAAGCCATAAATTCGCCCAACCTCTTCAATTAAATCAATTTCACGAACAATATCGTCGCTTCTTAAAGTTGGTACATAAATATCCCACTTGCAATCCTCATCATCATAACTCACTTTAAACTGTAACCGCTCTAATGCGGCCGTAATAACGTGCGGAGAAATATACTCATCTTTATTTTTAATTCCGTTTGTGTGTTGAATTGGTCCTAGAACTTGTTTAACTTTTTCATAATCTAACTGAATTTTTTTAACGATTTCTTTAGTTGGTTGCATAACAGTGTGAAGTTTACAACGTAACTTAGGATTAGCAATTCGTAGTAATGAAATAAAACGATAAGCCGATTCTATTAATGCGACGTTTTTAAGTGACTTTTCATATCGCGAAGAACGCTCTGTTCGTAAACCTACTATTCTTGATAATTGTCTAATTTTTGCAGCGTTAAAGATACTTGCCTCAATAAGGATTGTTTTTGTGGTATTTTTATAGGCAGTGTCAATATTGGAAATAATTCCTGCAATACTAATTGGTAGATCATTTGCTTTAACAATTGTAACAGGTTCGTTAATTACAAAATCTTTTTGATTCTTTGTGGAAAAATTTAAATTATTTTTTAAAGTTGTTAAAGATAATTGAATATTGTATTGGCCTACTTTGGAATAAATTTCGTCTAAATCATAAAATTCAAGAGGATAACCTGTTTCAAATAGAATATAATTTTGAAAGTCTAATAAACTATTTTCAACAGGTAATCCAGAAGAAATTAATTTTTCTTGCATCCATTTAGGCGAAGTAAAGTCAACAATATTCTCAACAATAATCCCAACAAAATCTGAGCAATTTTCAGATATTATTGTTGAAGGAGAAATTGTTTCAAAATCTTGGGTCCACGGACAAATTTTTTCACAATAATCTGTAGTTTTGGTTACTTGATTAAGTAAAGCAGCAATTTCTAATGAAAGACCTTGAATTGATAAACTATCCGATCTATTAGCCGTTGAAGAAATTTCTAAAGCTACTGTGTCAGTATTTGATAATTTAATATCTAAAACATCTTCAACTTCAAATCCACCAAGTGTTAATTTATCAATTAAATCATTTAATTTAATTGTTTCCAAATCTACCAATTCGTTAATCCATCGTAATGATATTTGCATTTTTTAATATTTGTAATTTTGTTATTTCATTAACTTGCTTTAGTAAATACTAACCCATTGGTTTCACCATATCGTTCCATAAATCTCATAAATCGATCCCATGCTTTAGGACTTTTCATAATATAGATAGCTTCAATTGTTTCTGGTTTTCCATTAATAAAACGAGCATTTACGTCACGAGTCTCTAAAATTCCTTCTTCATCCATTAGGTACATTCCTGTAATTTCACCTTTTTTTGCGGTGTTTTTATCTAATATATTTGGATTTTTAAAACGGAAAGTTGCAGTTCCAGTACTTCCATCTCGAGATCGTGTTAAACGAACATCAGGTAGAACTTTTTCATCTAACCCTTTTATAAATTGAATTTTAGCTTCCATAATGAATATATTGATATTAGATTAGTAAATCTATAATAACTTTATTCATTATGCACCTTCCCTAAATTTAAAACAACTCTTTTCATCGCGAAAGATTTTTAAATTTTTATCAAACTGGGGTGGCAGGATTCGAACCTACGAATGGCGGAGTCAAAGTCCACAGCCTTACCACTTGGCGACACCCCAAAATCTTATTAAAAAATAAGATTAAATCATAAAAAGAAAAGTATTGAGCAAGAAGGGATTCGAACCCCTGACACCGTAGTTCGTAGCCACGTGCTCTAGTCCACTGAGCTACAAGCCCAAAACATGATTCTAATTAAATTATACTAAACTTAGTGTAAATTAGTAAAGTGAAAAAAGAATTAACAAAGTGTTCTTTTAAACTTGTAAAATTATTATCACTTTGTTTAGAATAGTGTGTTAAATATTTTTAATAGAGTTAAAGAATGGCAAAGAAAATTTTATATCAAGATAATGCACGTCGTGCATTAGAACGTGGAATGGAAATTATGGTAGAAGCTGTTTCAGTAACACTAGGGCCAAAAGGTCGAAACGTCGTTTTAGAAAAAGCTTATGGATCACCTCAAATTGTTAATGACGGTGTTACCATTGCCAAAGAAATTAATTTACCAGATCATATTGAAAATACTGGTGTATCATTGATTCGTCAGGCTGCATCCAAAACTAATGATGTCGCTGGTGATGGAACAACGACAGCAACGGTTTTAGCCTATGCTATGGTTAAAGAAGGTTTAAAAAACGTTGCTGCAGGAGCAAACCCAATTTCAATTAAATTGGGAATGGAAAAAGCAACTCAATATTTAGTAACACAAATTAATGAATTTGCTCAACCTGTAGAAGATATTCAAGCTATTCAACATGTTGCTTCAATTTCGGCAGGTAACGATAATGTTATTGGAGCTTTGATTGCGGATGCACTATCAAAAGTTGGAAAAGAAGGTGTCATATCATTAGAAGAAGGAAAAGGTATTGTTACAGAATTAGAAATTACAGAAGGAATGAAACTAGAAAAAGGTTTTATTTCTCCATATTTCATTACAAACACAGATAAAATGGAGGTTTGTTATGATAATCCATATATTTTATTAACTGATAAACGAATTACTTTAGTTCAACAAGATTTATTACCTATTTTAGAGCAAATTACAAAAACAAAACGACCTCTTTTAATTATTGCAGAAGACGTTGAAAAAGAAGCATTAGCTACTTTGATTTTAAATAAATTGCGTGGAATTGTGAATGTAGTTGCTATTCGTGCGCCAGGATTTGGTGAGTTACGTAAACAAATGTTGGCAGATATTGCCATATTAACAGGTGGGACAGTAATTACACAAGACGCTGGATTAAGTTTAGATAATATTCAATTAAATTTATTAGGTCAAGCACGTCGCATTATTGTAAATAAAGATACGACAACAATCGTTGCTGACGGGCAAACTTTTGACGATATTAAAGTTCGTTGTGAACAGTTGCGTAAACAAGCAAATGTTGCAGATACAGCTTATGAGAAAGAAAAACTACAAGATCGAATTGCAAAATTATCTGGTGGAATTGCAGTGATCAAAGTTGGTGCTGTAACTGAAACTGAAATGAAAGATAAAAAATTACGTTTAGAAGATGCAATTAATGCAACTAGAGCAGCTGTAGAAGAGGGAATTGTTCCTGGTGGTGGAGCAACATTGGCACATTTGTCAGAAAATTTAATTACTTGGGCCAAAACTAATCTAAAAGAGGATGAATTTATTGGTGCGATGATTCTTTCACGAGCAATTTTAGCTCCATTAAAACGAATAGCTGAAAACGCTGGTATTAACGGACCAGTTATTGTTGAAGAAGTACAACAACAAGAATTTGAAATAGGTTATAATGCTGCCACAAATACATTTGGAAATATGTATGAAGAAGGAATTGTTGATCCAGCCAAAGTTACTCGTTCTGGATTACAAAATGCAACTTCAATTGCAAGTATGATTTTAACAACTGAATGTATTATTGTTGATGATAATCTAACTTCAAGTAATTAATTATTACTTGAAGTTAGATTATTATCAACAATTTAAATAATTAATTATAAATCGTTTAAACTTGACATCGGATCTGAGTTTGGTTCTGAACTAGCTTTAGAATCAATCATTTCCTTCATTGCAATTTTTAGTGTTTCTAAGGATGATTTTAAATTCTCAATTTGATCATTTTGACTATGTTGACGAATTGTTTCAATCAATTTCGAGATATTTTCTTGTTTTTCAACAACAATTTTATCTTTTAGTAACGATAATTCTTTTTCTGCTTCAAAACATAAAGTTTCTGCTTGATTTTTTAAATCAATATTTTCACGTTTTTCTTTATCAGCAGAAGCGTATTTTTCTGCATCTGCTAACATACTTTCAACTTCAGTTTCATTTAAGGTTGAAGCACCTTGAATTGTTACTGATTGTTCTACGCCAGTTTCTTTTTCTTTTGCTTTAACTGATAAAATACCATCAACATCAATGTCAAATGTTACTTCAATTTGTGGAACACCTCGATTAGCAGCTGGAATTCCATCTAATCTAAAGTTACCTAAACTTTTATTACCATTCACTAACTCACGTTCACCTTGTAAAATGTGAATTTCTACATTTGTTTGATTATCAACTGCTGTTGAGAACATTTCAGATTTTTTAACCGGAATTGTTGTATTTCGAGCAATAATTTTTGTCATAACGCCACCTAATGTTTCAACACCTAATGATAATGGTGTAACATCTAGTAACAATACATCTTTAATTTCACCAGCTAAAATACCCGCTTGAATTGCCGCCCCAATTGCAACAACTTCATCAGGGTTTACTGATTGATTTGGCTTTTTACCTGTTAATGACTCAACTAGTTGTTGAATAGCTGGAATACGTGTTGAACCACCTACTAATACAACCTCATCAATATCTGATTTATCTAAACGCGCATCTGTTAAAGCTTTTTCAACTGGAATACGACAACGTGCAATTAAGTACTCACATAATTTTTCAAAAGTTTCTCGAGTTAATTCTTGATCAATATGTTTAGGTCCTGTTGCATCTGCAGTAATAAATGGTAAAGAAATAGTTGTTTTATCAATAGTTGATAATTCCATTTTAGCCTTTTCTGCCGCTTCTGTAAGACGTTGTAAAGCTTGAATATCACCTGATAAGTCAATACCTTCTTTTTTCTTAAAATCATTCATTAACCATGTAACTAGAACTTTATCAAAATCATCACCCCCTAAATTTGTATCACCCGCTGTTGCAAGAACTTCAAATATTCCATCGCCTACTTCTAAAATAGAAACATCAAATGTTCCTCCTCCTAAATCAAAAACAAGAATAGTCTCATTTTGTTTTTTATCTAAACCGTAAGCTAATGACGCCGCAGTTGGTTCATTAATAATTCTTAAAACTTCAACACCAGCAATTTTCCCCGCATCCATTGTTGCTTGTCGTTGGGAATCATTGAAGTAAGCTGGAACTGTAATAACAGCTTGTGTTACTTCTTGACTTAAATAATTTTTTGCATCATTGATTAATTTACGTAGAACTTGAGCTGAAATTTCTTCAGGACTAAATTCTTTACTTAATGCTGGGCATTTAATTTTAATTGTATCATTTGCATCACTTGTTACTTTATATGGTAACTGCTTTGCTTCAGCTGAAATTTCACTTTCTTTCGATCCAATAAATCGTTTTACTGAAAAGAATGTATTCTCAGGATTAATTACAGCTTGTCGCTTTGCAATTTGACCTACTAATAGTTCTTGTTTTTTCGTATATGCGACAATTGAGGGAGTAGTACGTAATCCTTCAGCATTAATAATCACGCTGGGTTGTCCGCCTTCAATTGCAGCTACTACTGAATTTGTCGTCCCTAAATCAATTCCTACAACTTTTGCCATATTTTTATTTCTATTATTATTTATATATTTTAATATTAATTATAAAGATTATATTTTACATTCATGTACTTCAAAAACCGTAATAATTTTAATTTAAATAACAATTTAAATTTACCTTATATAGACAAAACCTACAATATCACGTATGATAAAATCTATGATTCAATAATTTTAATTAGTTTATCATATTCTTTAGGTTTAATTTAAAAAAGCACTGTTAATTAGTAATAAAAAACTATTTGGAGGACTATCGTGAGTGTGGGTTTATTAGGTAATAAAATTGGCATGACCCAAATTTTTGATGAAGCTGGAAATATTATCCCAGTAACAATTTTAAAAGTTGGTCCATGTACAGTAACGCAAGTAAAAACAGAAACAAAACATGGTTATAATGCAATTCAAGTTGGTTACAACAATGTATCAAGTAAAGCATTAACGCAACCTGAATTAGGTCATTTACAAAAATCAAATATCCAACCATTAAAATATTTAAAAGAATTTCATGTTGATAGTGATCATAAGTTTGAAGTTGGACAAATTTTAACGGTTGATTTACTTTCGTCTGGTCAATTAGTTGATATTAAAGGAAAAACTATTGGTAAAGGTTTTACTGGGTTGCAAAAACGACATAACTTTAGACGAGGTCCAATGACACACGGTTCAAAAAATCATCGTGCGCCAGGGTCAATTGGTATGGGTACTACACCGGGTCGTGTTTTACCTGGTAAAAAAATGGCTGGTCAATTAGGAAACAAAATGACAACTGTGAAAAAACTTACCGTTGTTCAATTAAATTTAGAAGAAAATATTTTAGTAATTAAAGGTTCTGTTCCAGGAAAACCTGGTAATTTATTAAGTATTATTCCATCGAATTAATCAAAATTAAAGTCAAACCGTAATATTAGCAAAATCAAGTATGACCATTCAAAAATTTATAAAATATACTCCGTTAGATCTAACAGGGAAACCTTTAGATTCAACACAAGAATTAACATTAAATGTTTTAGAAAAATCCGGTAATTATTTATTACATAAAGATCTTTTAAGACATTATAATTCACAACGCCAAGGAACTGTTTCAACAAAAACTCGAAGTGAAGTTAGAGGTGGAGGTAGAAAACCATGGCAGCAAAAAGGAACTGGCCGTGCTCGGGCAGGTTCTAACACTTCTCCATTATGGAAAGGCGGTGGTGTAACTTTTGGTCCAAAACCAAAAACAATTTCATTAAAAGTAAATAAAAAAGAACGTAAACTAGCCTTACAAACGCTACTTTATAACAAGAAAAATAACATTCTTGTTATTGAAAATTTAGAGAATGGTATAGAAGATTCTAAAACAAAAAGTTTTTTAAATATCTGTACAAGTTGTTCTATAAACTTAGACTATCCAGTTTTGGTAGTTGTAAATGAAAAAACTCTCCCGTTAAAATTAGCGACACAAAATATTAAAAATGTGGAATTAATTTTGGCTTCAAATTTAAATACATTTAGTTTATTAAAAGCAAAACAAATTCTTGTAACCCCATTAGCCTTAAATACTATAAAGGAGATTTATTGTGATTAACTCTTCCGATTCTAATGCACAAATTATCAAATATCCTATTATTACAGATAAAGCTACAAGGCTGTTAGAAAACAATCAATATAGTTTTATTGTAGATCGTTACTCAGATAAAATTACAATTAAAGCTGCTATTGAATATTTATTCAATGTCAAAGTGACAAAAGTTAATACATGCCGTCTTCCCCGCAAGCAAAAACGTGTTGGTAAATATATTGGTTGGAAACCGCAATACAAAAAAGCCATTGTAAGTTTACAAGAAGGTGACGTAATAAACTTATTTACCGAAAATTAATAAATTAAAAAATACTAACGTTTATGAGTATCCGTCTTTATAAATCATATACACCAGGTACAAGAAACAGGGCACTTTCTGGCTTTACAGAAATTACAAAGTCAAAACCTGAAAAAAGTTTAATTCAAAAGAATCATCGTAACAAAGGACGAAATAATCGTGGTGTAATTACAATTCGTCACCGTGGAGGTGGTCATAAAAGACTTTATCGTCTAATTGATTTTAAACGTAACAAATATGGAATTGAAGGAAAAGTGTCTGCAATTGAATATGATCCAAATCGAAATGCACGAATTGCTTTAATTCAATATGTTGATGGCGAAAAACGCTATATTTTACATACTAAAAATTTAGAAGTTGGTACTACGATTTTATCTGGTTCTGACGCTCCATTACAAATTGGGAATGCTTTACCATTAATGAACATTCCATTAGGTGCTTCGATTCATAATATTGAGTTAATTCCAAATCGTGGTGGTCAACTTGTTCGTGCAGCTGGCACATCTGCAAAGATATTAGCAAAAGAAGGTGAATATGTAACATTACGTTTGCCATCAAAAGAAATTCGTTTAATCCGTCAAGAATGTTTTGCTACAATTGGAGAAGTTAGCAATAATGATGTTTTTTTAGTTCAGAGTGGTAAAGCGGGTCGGACAAGATGGTTAGGAAAACGTCCTACTGTTCGAGGTTCTGTAATGAACCCTTGTGATCACCCACATGGGGGTGGTGAAGGTAGAACGCCAATTGGTAGAACTCGTCCATTAACACCGTGGGGTAAAGCTGCCTTAGGTATAAAAACACGAAAACGAAAAAGTTTAAGCGATGCTTATATCCTTCGTCGACGCGTGTAATTAATTATTTTATACATAACTAAAGATATTTCAAAATGACAAGATCATTAAAAAAAAGTCCGTTCGTTGCTTATCATTTATTAAAAAAAATTAATAAAATGAATGAAGCAGGTAAGAAAGATACAATTACAACTTGGTCTCGCTCTTCAACGATTTTGCCCAATATGGTAGGATTTACTATTGCAGTTTACAATGGTAAACAACATGTTCCGATTTTTATCTCTGATCAATATGTTGGGCATAAGTTAGGCGAATTTGTATCAACAAGAAATTTTAAAACTCATATCAAAGCTGATAGAAAAGGAAAACGTTAAATAAACGAATCTAATGAATCGAATTTTATATGAAATTCGATGTAAGTGTAATGAAGAAATTTTGGTTACTAAAAAACGAAAATCTATAAATCGGAGTGAAGGGAAACCGGTTTTATACCCCAATCCTGGGGAACTTACATCAAAAACGTTCCAAATAAAATACGAAAAGCAATTGTCTTCTGTTGCAAAGTTTTTATTAAATAGTTTTCAAAATAAATATCTTTATTATGCAATAGATGATATCTTATATTTATTGAACTCGAATCCAAGTGAAAGAGACAATCTCTTAGCACTTTTATATTCACCTGTTCTTTCATTACAAAATAATCTGTCGATTAACTTTTTTGATATTTGGATTCAAGAAATTTACATTAATGATGCTAGTAAAACAAATAAGTTTTTACAAACAAACGTTCAAAACTTTGAAACGTTTCATTATATAACAGTGAAACTTTTATACCGAACAAAAGTTCCAGTTAAAAAACAAGAATCATTATGGTAGACTTTAAGTTTTTTCAAAATGTGGAACGAGAAATTATTTTTTATTAATTTAAGAATATATATTAAACACAATTACATATGACAAATTCGCAATCCGTTAAAGCAAGAGCGAAATATATTCGAATGTCGCCACATAAAATCCGACGGGTAATTGATCAAATTCGTGGGCGCTCATATCAAGAAGCATTAATGATTTTAGAATTTTTACCTTATCAAGCAGGTGGTCCAATTTGGCAAGTTGTCCATTCAGCGGCGGCAAATGCAAAACATAATTATGGATTAGATAAAAAAAAATTAGTAATAAATGAAATTTTTGCAGATGAAGGCCCTAAATTAAAACGAATTCGACCACGTGCTCAAGGACGAGGTTATAAAATTTTAAAACCAACCTGTCACATTACTGTTATAATGACAGAAGCTAACTAATTTATAATTTTAACTAAAAAAGACTGATTATATGGGTCAAAAGACACATCCTTTAGGATTTAGATTAGGTATTACACAAGATCACAAATCTGCTTGGTACGCTAATTTTAATCAATACGCTAATATATTAGAAGAAGACGATAAAATTCGTACATATATTAACAGTATTGCGAAAATAAACAATATCTCAAATGTTAACATTTACCGTAATGGCTTAAATGACCAAATTCAATTAAATATTGAAACTGGAAAGCCTGGAATTCTAGTTGGTGAATTAGGCACAGGACTTGAAAACTTATTAAAAAATCTCAAAAAAATTTTACCAGACAGTCGTCAAGTAACAATTAAAGTTTTCGAAGTAGAAAAAGTTGATTTAGACGCAACACTTCTTGCTGAATTAGTTGCTGAACAATTAGAAAAACGAATTGCATTTCGACGTGCTATTCGAGAAGCTTTACAACGTGCCCAAAAACAAAATGTTAATGGAATTAAAATTCAAGTTTCGGGTCGTTTAAATGGTGCAGAAATTGCACGAAGCGAATGGATTCGAGAAGGTCGTGTACCATTACAAACTTTACGTGCTGATATTGATTATGCAACGGCCGAAGCTAATACAATTTATGGTGTACTAGGAATTAAAGTTTGGTTATTTAGAAGTGAAATCTTATCTAAATAAAATTCTACTAATTAAAAATATTTATATTTTATATTCAATAAAGTTGTTATGTTAAGTCCAAAAAGAACAAAATACAGAAAATATCATCGTGGACGTATGCGAGGTAAAGCAACTCGTGGAAATGAAATTTGCTTTGGCAATTTTGGTTTACAAGCTTTAGAACCGAATTGGATTACGTCACGCCAAATTGAAGCAGCACGTCGAACAATTACTCGATATACAAAACGTGGTGCAAAATTATGGATTCGGATTTTCCCCGATAAAACAGTTACCGCTCGAGCAGCTGAATCTCGTATGGGATCTGGTAAAGGGGCAGTTGATTATTGGGTAGCAGTTGTAAGACCTGGAACAATCCTTTTTGAAATCAGTTCCGTTCCAGAAGAAGTAGCAAAAGCTGCATTAAGCTTAGCAGCTTATAAATTACCATTAAAAACAAAATTTATTAATAAAGATAGCATTTAAAAAATGAGTCTACCTCAATTTAGTGATATTATCTCACTTTCAAACACAGAGATTTCTGAAGCAATTATTAAAACTGAAAATGAATTATTTAATTTGCGTTTTAAGAAAGCTACACGTCAAAATTTTAAATCTCACGAAATAAAATCGGCAAAGCGTCGCTTAGCACAATTAAAAACACTTTTAACCTTACGACTAGAAAGCTTAGAACAAAAAGAAGAAATTAATAACTAATTGCAACTATAAATTAAGGAGTTTTAAATGCCCGTTAAGCAACAAATTGGTATCGTAGTTAGCAACAAAATGCAAAAAACAATTGTTGTAAAAATTGAGAATAGATACCCACATCCGATTTATTCAAAAACGTTAGTAAAAACGAAAAAATATTTAGCTCATGATGAACAAGAACAATGTCAAATTGGTGATCAAGTATTAGTTCAAGAATGTCGACCATTAAGTAAAAAAAAACGTTGGAAGTTAATTGAAATTCTTTCAAAATCATCGTTAATAAGTTAAATATTATTTTATATGATTTATCCTCAAACAATTTTAACAGTAGCGGATAATACCGGTGCTAAAAAAGTAATGTGTATTAGAGTATTAGGTGGTAATAAAAAGTATGCAACAATTGGTGACACAATTATTGCGGTTGTTAAAGAAGCTATTCCAAATATGCCTGTAAAACGTTCAGATGTAGTAAAAGCTATTATAGTAAGAACCAAAAAAACAATTCGTCGAACAGATGGTATGTATATTCGATTTGATGACAATGCTGTTGTAGTTGTAAATGCTGATAATAACCCTCGTGGTACACGCGTATTTGGACCTGTTGCACGTGAGATTCGAGATAAGAATTTCGCAAAAATTGTATCTTTAGCGCCGGAGGTTTTATAAAATGTCAAAAGAACAAAAAGTAAATGTAAAAATAGGTGACTTAGTTACTGTTATCTCTGGTTTTCATAAAAATGAGACTGGCGAAGTTCTTAGAATTAATAAAAAAACAGGAAAAATAATTGTTCAAGGAATTAATTTTAAGTTTAAACACGTCAAACCAAATACGGTAAATGAAATAGGTGAGATTAAACAGATGGAAGCACCAATTCATCATTCAAATGTTAAATTAAATTTAAAAGGTTAATATGCTAAATCAACATTCATTGGAAGAAATTGGTGATATTCATAATTTACTTGGAAACATCAAAAAAGAATATGAAGAAGGAATCAAACCAATCTTAATTAAAAATACTCCTTCAAGATTCCGAAATCCACATACAGTTCCGAAATTGAAAAAAATTCAAATTAATCGTGGTTTAGGTTTATCGGCTTCAAATACAAACATTTTGAAAAAAAATATTGAAGAATTTGAAAAAATTACTGGACAAAAACCAGTTATTACAAGAGCAAAAAAGGCAATTGCAGGATTTAAAATTCGTGAAGATATGGAGTTAGGTTTAACTGTAACTCTACGCGGTGAAAAAATGTATGCTTTTTTAACAAAGTTATTGTTCTTTACTTTTGCCCAAATTCGAGATTTTCGTGGTTTATCATTAAGAAGTTTTGATAAAGCAGGTAATTACACTTTTGGTTTAAAAGAGCAATTAATCTTTCCAGAAATTGACTACGATAGTGTTGATCGAACGGAAGGTATTACAATTACCATTGTTTTAGACCATTCATCGCCTAAATATCAGTCAAAGTCTATTGATAAAATTTTAAATGGAATGATTTTATTTAAATTTTTACGCTTCCCATTAAATGATTACGGATATTATGAAAAATATTCATCTTTCTCAGAAGTAAGTCAAGTGTGGGATCGCAAGCGACAATTAAAACGTAAACGTTGGTCACAAGAATAATTAAATTAAAATTAAGTTTAACAAGGAGAAAAATGTGGTAACTGATACTATTTCAGATATGTTAACACGAATTAGAAATGCGACAATGGTAAAACATCAAATTGTAGAAATTCCTGTTACTAAAATGTCGGTAGCAATTACGACTATTTTAAAAGAAGAAGGTTTTATTGAGGATTTTGAACGCTATCAAGAAGATAAATGGGAGTATTTATTACTTTCATTAAAATATACTGGAAAATCTAGAAATTCAGTTATAAGTGAAATTAAACGAATAAGTAAACCCGGTTTACGTGTTTATTCTAATTCGCAACAACTACCAAAAGTCTTAGATGATTTAGGAATTGCTATTATATCAACGTCAAAAGGCGTAATGACAAACCTTAAAGCAAAAGAATTAGGTATCGGTGGTGAAATATTATGTTATATTTGGTAATTTAAGGAGTTTTAAAAATGTCACGTATAGGTAAATTACCAATCACTATTCCTGAGAATGTTATTGTTAATTATAATGATTCTCAAATTACTGTTCAAGGAAAATTTGGAACATTAAAAACAAATATTCCTGAAATAATTGGTATTCAACAAGATGATAGCGTTTTACAAGTAAGTTTAAAGAATGAAACACGAACTCTTCGTGCATTGCATGGTTTATATCGAACCTTAATTAATAATATGATTGTTGGAGTATCAGAACAATTCGAATTAACATTAATATTAAAAGGGGTCGGATATCGAGCAATAGTCCAAGGTAACGAAATTACACTAAATTTAGGTTATAGTCATCCTGTTAAGATGGAAATTCCAGAAACTATTTCTGTTGAGGTTGTTCAAAATACAACTATTAACTTAAAATCATGTGATAAAGAAATGTTAGGTTTATTTGCTTCAAAGATTCGAGCTTGGCGCCGTCCTGAACCTTATAAAGGTAAAGGAATTTTATATAAAAATGAGCAAATTATTCGTAAAGCCGGAAAGACAGGTAAATAAAAAAATATTTTTTAAATATTTATTGTCAAGATTGAGTTTAATCTTTTTATATTTAAAAACAATTAAAAATTACAATTATGAAATTGTCAACACGAACTCTGTTAAAACTAAAAAATAAAAACAAGAAATTAAAACCTAATAAGTATAAACAATTAAAGCGTGATTCATTGCGTGGAAATGTAAAAGGTACTTTAGAGCGTCCAAGATTATCAGTGTATCGTTCAAATGAACATATTTATGCACAAATAATTGATGATACTAATTCGACAACGTTATTAGCTTGTTCAACATTAGATCGATCAATTAAACTAAATTTATCGACTGGACGTACCTGCGATGCATCTCGTCTAATGGGTGAAAAGCTAGCTGAATTAAGCCTAAAAAAAAATGTTACAAAAATTGTTTTTGATCGTGGGCCTTATTTATATCATGGGCGTATAAAAGCATTGGCAGATGGGGCTAGAGCTGGTGGTTTACAATTTTAAATTAAAATTTGTAAAAAATTAAACACAAATTAAATATATTTTATGAGTAGTGATTTAAAAAAAATAAATAAAAAAAATTCTCGACGTAATAACAGTGGACAAGAACAGAAATTAGTAGAGCGATTAATTAAAATTAGTCGAGTTTCAAAAGTAACGAAAGGTGGTAAGAAATTAAGTTTTCGTGCTATTGTTGTAGTTGGAGACGAAAATGGTAAAGTAGGAGTGGGAGTTGCAAAAGCTGATGACGTTGTTAATGCATTTAAAAAAGCAAAAACCGATGGTAGAAAAAACTTAATAGAACTTCCTCTAACAAAATCACTAAGTATCCCCCATCCTGTTGCTGGAAATTTTGGTGCATGTAAAGTAATTATGCGACCTTCTATTGAGGGGTCTGGTGTAATTGCTGGTGGAGCTGTTCGAATTGTATTAGAAGTAGCTGGTGTAAAAAATGTTATTGCAAAACAGCTGGGTTCAAACAATTTATTAAATAATGCACGCGCATCGGTTTCTGCACTAAACAATTTAACAACAAAATCACAAGTTGCTAAAAAACGTAATTTAACAATTACTTAATTAATTAATTATTAACCAAGTAAAACAATGAAGATTAATAAAGAAATTCAAGATATTTTATTAAATCGATTATTGTTTAGTTTAGGAATTTTAGGACTTATTCGAGTTGGAACATTTCTTCCAGTACCCGGAATTAACCATAGTGATTTAGCTTTTTATATTGAACGACATTCTGTGGCAAAAAATTTAATTAGTACATTTTCTGGTGCAAATACATTTGTTATTGGAGTATTTACATTAAATATTTTTCCATATATTAATGCAACTATTTTTGTTCAATTACTTTTAGGATTTTCTCCTAAACTAGCAAAATTACAAAAAGAAGGTGATCTCGAAGGACGTCGAACAATTACTCGATTAACACGATTAATAACACTGGTTTGGGCAATTATTCAAAGTGTCGGAGTGACTCTATATTTAAGGCAAATTTTATTTAACTGGAATTTAGTTCTGGCAGCAGAAATAACTCTTTGGTTAACGACAGGAGCAATGATTGTACTATGGTTAAGTGAGCTAATTACCGATTATGGTTTAGGAAATGGTACATCTTTGCTTGTTTATACGAATATTATCTCAAATTTACCAAATTTATTTAACAAACTAATTATAGAAAATAGTGAGAGTTTTACATTATTCTCAGTCTTCGGAATTAGTTTATTAATTTTTAGTTCACTGTATGGAATTGTGTTTTTACAAAATGGAATTCGAAAGATTCCCTTACTTTCTTCCAAACAACTAAATCAATTAACAAATCAAGATGGGATAAATTCGTATTTACCATTACGTTTGAACCAAGCTGGTGTAATGCCAATTATTCTAACGACTGCCTTTTTGGTAATACCAAATTATATTATTAATTTAGGTGTTTTTCCATGGCTAAACTTTTTAAGTTCGTTTAAAGTTTTGTATTGGGTTGGGTATTTTGTCTTAATCCTGACATTTAGTTCATTTTATTCATCAATTGTTTTAAATCCCAAAGATATATCAGATCAACTTCAAAAAATGGCAGTTACAATTCCAGGTGTTCGACCAGGCTTGCAAACAACATTTTATTTAAAACAAGTAATAAAACGAATAACTCTACTAGGAGCAACTATATTGGCAGTTATTGTTGTTGTTCCAAATTTTATTGAATCAACATTAAATATTACAGGTCTAAGCAGTTTAAGTACAACGTCTTTATTAATTCTTGCAGGTGTAGTTTTAGATTTAATTCGTGAAATCGATAATATCTACTATTCTAATGTTTATAACAATATGTATTAAAAAATTATTAAATAATAAATATGAAAGTTCGTCCGTCAGTAAAAAAAATGTGTGATAAGTGTCAGTTAATTAAGCGACATGGAAAAGTTATGGTAATTTGTTCAAATCCTAAACATAAACAACGACAAGGATAATATTTTAAAGGAGTTTAAAAATGGTAAGATTAGTTGGTGTTGATTTGCCAAGAAATAAAAAAATTGCATATGCTCTGACTTATATTCATGGAATTGGTCTTACAACTGCGAAACAACTTGTAGAAACAGCTGATATCGATTTTGATATAAGAGTTTACGATTTAACAACCGAACAAACGGTAGCTTTACGTCAAACAATCGAAGAAAGTGATCTAAAACTAGAAGGTGATTTACGAAGATTTAATGGTTTAAATATTAAACGATTAAATGAGATTAATTGTCATCGAGGTAAGCGTCATCGAAACAGTTTACCGGTTCGAGGACAAAGAACGCGAACAAATGCAAGAAGTAGACGAGGAGCGAAGAAAACAGTTACGGGTAAGAAAAAATAACTTTATTTGTAATAATTACTATTTAATTTTATATGGCACAAACAAATAGAAAATCAACTACTAAAAAGAATAAGAGTAGTTTTGCGAGTGGTGTTGTTCATATTCAATCAACATTTAACAACACAATTGTCACGATTACAAATTTAACTGGTGATACAGTTTCATGGGCATCGGCGGGAAGTTCAGGTTTTAAAGGAGCTCGTAAAAGTACACCTTTTGCGGCTCAAACAGCTGCTGAAAAAGCGTCTGTTGCTGCTTTAAGTACGGGAATGAAAAATGTTGAAATTCTAGTTAAAGGACAAGGTTCAGGTCGTGAAACAGCAATTCGAGCAATTGAAGGTGCCGGA
>Ga0209174_10001155_pt1 | contig 18912 bp, 19 predicted proteins | sample JI91814BDNA_FD_187505 | JGI IMG/M metagenome (GOLD analysis project Ga0209174, IMG submission 187505) | Wastewater effluent complex algal communities from Wisconsin, to seasonally profile nutrient transformation and Carbon sequestration -... | ecosystem: Engineered > WWTP > Effluent > Algae...
GGCGCGTACGACGTGGTGAAGGCCGCGCTGGCCGCGCATGGCGTCGACTTCGTCCAGGTTGCGATGCAGCCAGGCAAGCCGCAGGGCTTCGGGCTGTTCGGGCCGCGGCGCGTTCCCGTCTTCGCGCTGCCGGGCAATCCGGTGTCGGCCTTCGTCTCCTTCGAGGTCTTCGTCGCCCCCGCCCTGGACGCGATGATGGGCACGACGCACGAGCGCCGCATCGTGCGCGGGGTGATGGGGCACGAGTTGACCTCGCCAGCCGGCAGGACCCAAATCGCCCGGGCGGTGACCTCCCGGACCGATGCCGGCTGGCTGGTGGATCCTGTTGTGGGTCAAGGCTCGCACTTCATCCACGATCTGGTGCGCGCGAACTCCCTCGTCGTCGTCCCCGAGGCAACGACGCGACTGGAGACCGGTGACGAGGTCGAGGTCTGGTTGCTCGGCGACCGGGAGTTGACCGCGTGAGTGGCGAGCTGACGCACGTGCGGGCCGACGGGTCGGCCCACATGGTCGATGTCTCCGCGAAGGCGGTGACGGCACGGGAGGCGTCGGCCGCCGGGCGAGTCCTGCTCTCGCCCAAGGCGATTGAGGCCTTGCGGGCGGGTGAGGTGGCCAAGGGTGACACCTTGGCCGTCGCCCGGATCGCCGGCATTCAGGCGGTCAAGCGCACACCCGAGCTGATTCCGCTCGCGCATCCCATCGCCGTGCACGGCGTGGACGTCGACCTCAGCGTGACCGACGAAGCGGTCGAGATCCGGGCCTCCGTGCGCACCGCGGACCGGACCGGCATCGAAATGGAGGCGCTGACCGCCGTCGCCGTCGCCGCGCTCACGGTCATCGACATGGTCAAGGCGATCGACAAGCACGGGCGCATCACCGACATCCGGGTCACGGCGAAATCCGGTGGGCGGTCAGGGGATTGGATCGAATCGGAGCCGGTGGATGGCTGATCACGCGGCCCTGGCAGGCGTGCGGGCGCTGGTCGTCACCGCGTCGACGAGGGCGTCGTCCGGGGTCTACCCGGACCGGGGAGGGCCACTGATTCGCGATGCCCTGCGAGCCTGGGGCGCGAACGTGGGCGATCCGGTCGTCGTGGCCGACGGCGACCCGGTGGCGCGCGAACTGCGCGCGGGGGTCACGGCATACGACCTGGTGATCACGACGGGCGGCACCGGCTGCGCCCCGACGGACTCGACTCCCGAGGTGACCCGCCCCCTGCTGGATCGCGAGATCCCGGGGATCGCCGAGGCGATCCGCGCTGCCGGTGTCGCGGCGGGGGTGCCGACCGCGATGCTCTCGCGTGGCCTCGCGGGTCTGGCTGGGACCTGCCTCGTCGTCAACCTGCCGGGGTCGCCGGGCGGTGTGCGGGATGCGCTGACGGTCCTGGAGCCCGTGATCGGACACGTGATCAGCCAGGTGCGCGGTGGCGACCATCCGTCGCCAGCGATCCAGGTCTCGGACTGACGGGTGGGGCAGCGGCTCTGGCCGGTCGAGCTCTCGGGTCGTTTGGCGGACGGTTCGAGCATCGGCCTGCGGCCCTTGCGCCGGTCGGACAAGGATGCCTTTTTCGCTCTGCGACAACACAATCGGGACTGGCTGCGGCCGTGGGAGCCGACCAATCCCGACGGGTCACCGCGGCGTGTGAGCTTCGCCCGAATGCTGCGCACGCAGCGCGAGCAAGGCCGGGCTGGCCGGGTGCTCGCCTTCGGGATCACCGTGGATGGCTCGCTGGCCGGGCAACTCAATGTCAGCAATATCGAGTCGGGGGCGTTCCGCTCTTGCACCATGGGCTACTGGGTCGGCGAGGTGTATGCCGGCCGTGGCGTGACTCCGACGGCGGTCGCACTGGCCGGCGATTACGTCCTGCGGGCGGGGAATCTGCACCGGATCGAGATCAACATCCGCCCGGAGAATCTCGCCTCGCTCGCTGTTGTGCGCAAGCTCGGTTTCCGGGACGAAGGGCTGCGGCCGAACTATCTGCACATCGATGGCGCCTGGCGTGACCATCTCTCCTTTGCTATCACCAGTGAGGATCTCGGACCCCGGGGGCTGATCGGGCGGCTCTGACCGGCGGCGTCGTTCGTGGGTCGCCCGTGTGGTATTGGGAGGCGATTCTCGCGTGTGGTCTCGCCCTGACGCGGGCGCGGGGCGGCCTTCTGCCGGAACAAAACCGGCCGGCTCGGCGACACACCGACGATGCTCCCCGGGTAGTGCGAGCGCGCTGCCTACGGTGGTCCCGTGCAGCCCAGTAGCGTGATCTTCCTTGTCGTCATTGCCATTTGGGCTGCCTATCTGGTGCAGCACTGGGTGGGCCGGCGCGAACATCTCGCCACTGCCCGGACGGTCGACCGCTTCTCGGAGTCGATGCGAATCCTCGACCGGGGCAAAGGTCTGCCCGAGAGCGACGCGCCCACGGTGGCCGCAGCCTCCTCGGCGCGCGTGCACCGCAATGCCCTCACCGTGAGCCGGGGCGGAGCTGAGGCCGATCCGTCCGACTTCACCCGCGGTGCCGGTCGTCGTCTCGCGGACCGCGTCGCGTCGACGGCTCGTTCGGCGGCTTCGACCGAAAATCGTGATGCGGCAACACAATCCGCGCGTCAGGCCGGCGAGCGGGCCCGGGAGCTGGGCAGCAGGACCGTCAGTTCCGTCTCCGCGGCAACTGCGCGAGCGACCTCCAAGGCGCGCGCTTCGGCCACGGCGATCGACAGCAAGGTGCCGGTCTTCGGGCGCGCGACTCGTGGCGTGCTCGTGATCGGTGCCAGCGTCTTCACGCTCGTCAGCGCCCTGCTCGCCAGCCTCGGGGCGGTTCGCTGGGTCTGGCCGGTGCTTGGCATCGTGGCCACCGGCCTGGCCATGTGGTGGCTGCGCCGCGCGGTTGCTGCTGCCACAGCGGCTCGTCGTCGCGGACACGCGGCCGGCGTGTCGACCGTATCGGGCCACGCACCCGCGCAGCGTGCTGCCGACGCGACCCGCGCGGGCTCGGCGCCGGCCGCGCGGCGGAGTCGCCCCGCAGCCGGGACGGCCGCTCGACCCGCAGCCGGGATGTCCGCTCGACCCGCAGGTCGACGGCCGGCTGCTGCCGGTCGCGGCGGTTCGGCGGTCGGCGCTTCGGCACCCGGGCGCCCGGTATCGACCGGCCCTTCCGCGCCGACCCGGCGCGCGCCAACCACCACCGACGTGACGGTCAGTCCCGAGCCGGCACGTGAGGCTCCTGAGCAGTCCTTGGTCGCCCGCGGGAGTGGCGAGGTCGCGGCGGATGGTGGGTCGGCGGCATACGTGGCGGCGGCGGTCTTCGACATCGACGACTTCAGCGCCACCGCGGCGCACGAGGCGCCGGTCGCGGCCGATCAGGCTCCCGGTGGCTGGTCCCCGGTGCCCGTGCCCCCGCCGACCTACACGCTCAAGGCGAAGGCGACCTATCCGAGCGCCGAGGTCGAGGAGACCGAGGACGACGTCGTCAGCCCCTATGCCACGGTCACCGATGTGACGGACTACGCGGCCCAGCGCGCGCGCCTGGCCTCCGGCTGAGGGTTGGGGCCACAGAGGTCCACCAAAGAGGAACAGGACCCAGGTCGCGAAGCGACCGAGGTCCTGGACTTCGGTGGAGCTGAGGGGATTCGAACCCCTGGCCTTCTCATTGCGAACGAGACGCGCTACCAACTGCGCCACAGCCCCAAGTGCGTAGAGAACATTAACACCGCCGGTGACACATGCCGAAACTCGGGCCGAGCGCATAGGCTCGCGGTTATTCGTCTCGGGATCGGCCCGGGCGCCAGATGCACGGAGGCTCGACAATCGTGTCGCACTCTCCCCCCTCGGACCGGCCGGAGGCGACGTCGGTCGCGGGGCCGGCTACACGGCATACGGGCACGAACGCGGAGCGTCAGTGGGTGCCGGACGGAGTGCGCGCGGCCAGCGAGTGGTCGTGGCGGCTGCTGTTGATCGCGGCAGCGCTGGCGCTGGCGGGCTACCTGATCGGGCACCTGTCCGAGATCGTCATTCCGATCATCGTGGCGACCTTGCTGTGTGCGCTGCTGCACCCGGTCTTCCGGCGACTCGACGCGCACCTGCCGAGGGCGCTGGCCGCCGCGATCACCGTGCTCGGCACCTTGACCGTACTCGGGGTCCTGATGACCTTTGTCGGTTCGCAGTTCTCCAGCCAGGCCGACGATCTGATGAGTGAGGTGGTGACGGGTGTCGACCAGATCCGCGAATGGGTGCGCACCACCTTCCACATCACTGACACGCAGTTCACCGAATATTTCAACAAGGCCCGGGACGCCGTTTCCAGCGGGGGCGGGGTCGGCGCGGCCGCGGCGAAGGCGGGTCTGACCGTCACCCATCTGGTCGCCGGCTTCTTCATCGCGATGTTCGCGCTCTTCTTCTTCTTGCTCGAGGGGCCCCAGATCTGGGCCTGGCTGGTGCGCTTGTTCCCGCGCAATGCCCGCGAGCGGGTCGCCTCGAGCGGCGTGATCGCGTGGAATCAGTTGCAGGCGTTTTGCCGGGCGACCATTCTGGTGGCGGCGGCCGATGCAACGGGGATCGGGCTGGGCGCGTTCATCCTGGGCGTGCCTTTTGCCAGTGGGATCGCGCTGCTGGTCTTTCTCGGTGCGTTCATCCCCGTGGTGGGTGCCCTGGTCAGCGGCTTCATCGCGGTCATCCTGGCGCTGGTCGCGCACGGCCCCGTCACGGCGTTGATCATGCTCGGCGTTGTCATCGCCGTGCAGCAGATCGAGAGCCACGTCCTGCAGCCCTTCCTGCTCGGCCGCGCGGTCCGCGTGCACCCGCTGGCCGTGATCTTGTCCATCGCGGCCGGCGTCATCGTCTGGGGGATCGTCGGCGCGCTCATCGCGGTGCCGGTGGCCGCAGTCGTCAATGCCGTGGGCAATCACCTCCTGGCGGGCAACGAGCCCGCGCCCGACGATGCCGACGACCTGCTCACGCCGGCCGAGAGCGCCGAGGTCAGTGCCTCCGCCCGCGCTGCCGACCGGTTGGCCGAGGACGAGCCGGGCGAGTTGCGGACGCCCTGACGCGACGGCCGCGAGGTCGATCCGGCCGGCCGACTGGTTATGGTCCGAGGCAGGCCGATGGCCAGGTAAAATAGTGGGAGTTGTTGAGCTTTCCGTTGTTGCAGTGCCTGAACCCGCTTGTGGGATCCGCCAGTCAGTGCCGAGGGTTTCAAGGGCGCAGCAACACGGACCGCCCGAAAGTCGGGCGCTCCAACGAGAGGAATCTGCATCTCCATGGCCATTGGCACCGTGAAGTGGTTCAACGCCGAAAAGGGCTACGGCTTCATTGCCCCGTCCGACGGCTCCGCTGACGTCTTCGCCCACTACTCGGCGATCGACAGCAGCGGCTACCGCTCGCTCAACGAGAACGACCAGGTCGAGTTCGAGACCACCCAGGGCCCCAAGGGTCCCCAGGCCGCGAACATCCGCGTCATCCGCTGACCTCAGCCCGATCTCGGGCTCACCCGGCCGCCGCCCCGCCTTCACCAGGCAGGGCGGCGGCCGGTTGCGTTGTGGGACAAGGTCGTGCGCTCTAGGCGCGCCGAAAGGGCGGTGGGGTGCCGGTCGTGGGGGAGGCCACGGCATACGTGCTCATTGCCGTATGCCTGCGCCCCACCCCGCGCGGGCGCATCGCCCCGTGCCGCTCGCGCCGGTCAGCGCACGACCGCGACGGGGTCTTCGGCGCGTTCGAGGACGCGCTTGCTCACCGAGCCGAGCAGGAGCCCACGGAAGCCGCCGCGCCCGCGCGAGCCCAGCACCAGTAGGTCCGCGTCCTTGCCCGCGGCGAGCAGGCCCTTGATGGAGTTCGCGCGTTCGATCACCACGTCGACCGCCACCCCCCCGGGTGGGCGGCGAGCAGCGGTTCGAGCACGGCGCGGGTCCGCTCACGGTGGCTGTCCTCGTCTCCTGCTCGGCGCCGACGGCGTTCATGCCTCCGGCCCCTCGACGAGTACGACGACGAGGGTGCGCGGGCCGTGCACGCCCTCGACCCGTTGGAGCTCGATGTCGCTCGTCGCGCTCGGTCCGCTGATCCACGTGAGCGGCCAGGCCCCGTCGGGTCCGGGTCGCAGCCGGGCCACCGCTTCGGGCACGTCGTGCACGACCTGGTCGGCGCGGATGACGCACACGTGCGTGTCCGGCACGAGCGTCAGCTCGCGTCGTCCCTGGTCGGCCCGGTGGTCCAGGATGATGGTGCCCGTGGTGGCGACGCCGACGGCGGATGCCGTGACGACGGCATCCACGGTGTCTCGGGCGAGGTGCGTGGTCGCCTCGGTGCCGGACAGCACCCGGGCGACCTCCTGCGCGGCCGCCCGCCACGCGGGGTCGAGGCCGTCCGGCACCACGACGGTGCGGCATCCGTGCTCGCGCAGCGCCTGGCCCACGGCGGCGGCGACACCGGACGGGCCGACCCGCACGACCTGCGCGCGGTAGTCGGCGACGTTCTCGCCGAACAGGATGAGGGTCTCGGCCACCCCGGGGGAGGCCTCCTCGACGACCGCCACCGGCCCGCGGTCGCCCGGGGTGGTGGCGATGTCGGCGGTCGCGCCCCGGACCCGGGCGAGGATCTCGTCACGCGCACTCATGGGGTCTCCGTCCCTCGTTCGCGGGCCCACCACTGGCGGAACGTCTCCGTCGGCGGGGTGGGCACGTCCCGGGCGTTCGTCCAGGCACCGAGCCCGGGCACCGAGCGGATCGTCCGGGAGCCGACGAGGCGGCCGGCGGTGGTCGCCGCCCGCTGGGCCCCGGCGAGCCGCCTGGGGTCCGAGAGCACCCACGCCGCCGCCCGCATCGCGGCCGACTCGGCGCTCGGACCGGCTTCGTCGACCACCCGGCCGCGCAGCTCGACGAGCAGCTCGGGGATGTTGATCCGCACCGGGCACGCGTCGAAGCACGCGCCGCACAGGCTCGACGCGTAGGGCAAGGACCTGTCGACCGGGCTTGCCGTGCCCCGCAGCTGCGGGTTGAGCACGGCGCCGATCGGCCCCGGGTACACCGAGCCGTAGGCGTGCCCGCCGGTGCGCTCGTACACCGGGCACACGTTAAGGCACGCCGAGCACCGGATGCAGCGCAGCGCCTGGCGCCCGACGCGGTCGGCGAGCACGTGGCTGCGGCCGTTGTCGAGGAGGACGACATGCACCTCCTGGGGTCCGTCGCCCTCGTGGACGCCGGTCCACATCGTCGTGTACGGGTTCATCCGCTCCCCTGTGCTCGAGCGGGGAAGCAGCTGGAGCATCGGCGAGAGGTCCTCCCACGAGGGAATGACCTTCTCGATGCCGACGACCGAGATGAGCGTCTCGGGCAGGGTCAGGCACATCCGGCCGTTGCCCTCGGACTCGACGACGACGAGCGTGCCCGTGTCGGCGACCGCGAAGTTGGCCCCCGAGACGCCGACCTTGGCCCGCAGGAACTTCTCGCGCAGGTGCAGCCGGGCGGCCTCGGCGAGGCGAGCTGGGTCGTCGGTGAGGTCGTCGGGGGCCGCGCGGCCCACCGTTCCCATCTCGCGACGGAAGATGTCGCGAATCTCGCTGCGGTTTCGGTGGATCGCCGGAACGAGGATGTGGCTCGGGCGGTCGTGTCCGAGCTGCACGATGAGCTCGGCGAGGTCGGTCTCCCACGCGTGGATGCCGGCGGCCTCCAGCGCCTCGTTGAGCTCGATCTCCTGGGTCACCATCGACTTGACCTTGACGACCTCGTCGACCTCCTTGGAACGCACGATGTCCAGCACGATCCGGTTGGCCTCGGCCGCGTCGCGGGCCCAGTGCACCGTGGCGCCGTTGGCGGTCAGGCTGGCCTCGAGCTGTTCGAGGTAGTCGCCGAGGTGGGTCAGCGCCTCGTCCTTGGCCTGCGCCCCGGCGACCCGCAGGGCCTCCCACTCGGGCACCTCGGCGACGACCCGGGCCCTCTTGTCCCGGATCGTGTGGGTGGCATGGCGCAGGTTCCTGCGCTGCTGGGTGTTCGCCAGGGCGGTGCGCGCGGCCTGCGGAAACTTCGGCATCCCGACGAAGATCGGCGAGGTCTCCTGCAGGGGGCCCGGAGTCGTGGCGGTCATGCCTGGTCCTCCTCGGTGCTGGCGAGGATCTCGGCCAGGTGCATGCGCCGCACCCCGGAGCGTTGCCGGTCCAGGATCCCGCCTATGTGGGCCAGGCACGAGTTGTCGCCGGCGACGACCACCTCGGCTCCGCTCTGCACCACGTGCCGGGCCTTGTCGGAGCCCATCGCGATGGAGACGTCGGCGTTCTTCATCGCGAACGTGCCACCGAACCCGCAGCACTCCTCGGCGCCGGGCAGCTCCAGGAGGTCGATGCCGCGCACGGCCCGCAGCAGCTGGAGCGGGCGGTCGCCGACCCGCAGCATCCGCAGGGAGTGGCACGTGGGGTGGTAGGTGACCCGGTGCGGGAAGTACGCCCCGACGTCGGTGACCCCGAGGACGTCGACGAGGAACTCGGACAGCTCGTACACCTTCGGGGTGACCTGCTCGACCTGGCTGGTGAGCCGGTGGTCGCCGACCAGCTCGACGATGCCCCGGTGCTGCTCGCGCACCGACCCAACACACGAGCCCGACGGTGCCACGACGGCGTCGTAGCCCCCGAAGACGTCGACGAACCGGCGCACGAGAGGCACGGCCTTGGAGCCGTAGCCGGTGTTGGTGAGCATCTGGCCACAGCACGTCTGGTCCGCCGGGAACTCGACCCGGCAGCCGAGCCGCTCGAGGAGCCGGACCGTGGCCTTGGGGGTCTCGGGCCACATCGTGTCGTTGAAGCACGTGGCGAACAGGGCGACCTTGAGGTCGGCCACCGCGCGGGTCGGCGCGGTCACGGAAGCATCCAGGACAGGACGGTCGACTGGAGACCGACGAGGATGCACATGGCGACGATCAGACCGATGCTCCATGGCAGGACTTTACGCAGGATGTCGGACTCGCGGCCGACGAGACCCACGGCAGTCGCTGCGATGGTGAGGTTCTGCGGGCTGATCATCTTGCCGACGACCCCGCCCGAGGTGTTGGCCGCGACCAGGAGGGTCGGGTCGATTCCGGCCGTCTCGGCAGCGCTCTGCTGCAGGGTGGCGAACAGGGCGTTGGCGCTAGTGTCCGATCCGGTGACGGCGGTGCCGATCCACCCGAGCGTCGGGCTGAGGTAGCCGAACAGGGCGCCCGTCGCAGCGATCCAGGTGCCGATCGTGATGGTCTGGCCGGAGAAGTTCATGACGTAGGCCAGGGCGAGCATCGAGGCGACGGTGAGGAACGCGTAGCGCATCTTGTGCGCGGTGGCCCAGGCCTCGGCTCCCCACCCGGCCAGTCCGATCCCGTAGACGAAAGCGACGATGAGGGAGCAGATGAGGAGCATGGATCCCGGCGAGCTGAGCCAGGACAGGGTGTACGTGGTCGCCGCGCTCGGGGTGCCGGCTATCGTGAGCACCTCGCCCGACAGCCCCGGCCAGGGGATCTTGATGTCGGTCGTGGTCAACCACGACTTGACCGGCGCGATGAGCTTGGCGATCCCGAAGACGACGATGACGAGCAGGTAGGGGAACAGCGCCATCATGATGCGTGCGCGGGTGAGGCCGTCGGCGCGTTCCGCCAATTCCTCTCCGGACACGACGTAGTCGGTGGCGGGACCGGCGCCGGCCGAGCCGCTGGACGTCTCGGGACCGCCGGCCATCGCGAACTCCCGCTCGCGCTCGGAGTGCAGGGTCTCCAGCGCCGCCTCGCGCCCCTTGGGCTGCCACACCTTGAGGAACAGCACGGCCGCGGCCAGGCCTGCGAGGGAGGCGATGATGTCGGTGAGCTCGACGGAGATCCACGTCGCGGAGATCCACTGGAAGATCGCGAACGTCAGGCCGACGACGACGGCGATCGGCCAGGTCTGGCGCACGCCACGTCGACCGTCGGCCATGAGGACGAGCAGGAGCGGGACGAACGCCGCGACGATCGGGGTCTGGTGACCGACGTACGCGCCGATCTCCTGGTAGGGGATGCCGGTCAGGTTGCCCGCGGTGATGATCGGGGTGCCGACCGCCCCGAACGCGACGGGTGCGGTGTTGGCCAGGAGCACGACGGCGGCGGCGCGAAGCGGTGAGAAGCCCAGGGCCATGAGCATGACGCCGGTGATCGCGACGGGGGCGCCGAAGCCGGCGAGCGCCTCGAGAAGGCCACCGAAGCAGAAGGCGATGATGATCGCCTGGACGCGCGGGTCGTCGGAGATGAGGTGGAACGTCGCGCGCAGGTCCTCGAACCGGCCCGAGCGCACCGTCACCTGGTAGAGCAGGATCGCCGTGAAGACGATCCACATGATCGGGAACAGGCCGAACGCGGCGCCCTGGGTCGCGGCGAGAGCGGCGAGCCCGAGCGGCATCCCGAAGAAGAGGGAGGCCACGACGATGGCCACGGCGACCGACGTGAGGCCGGCCCAGTGGGCCTTCCACCGCAGGACACCGAGGGTGAGGAAAACGGTGATCAGGGGGAGCAGGGCCACGAGGGCCGAGATCGCCAGGCTGTCCGCTACCGGGGAGATGTCCGGTTTAAACGCGGTGGGTACGAGGGTTAACGCAGTCATTGGTCCTCCGATTCGCACGTCACTGGGCTCAAGACCCGAATGGCCAGACCATTTGGGCTGGTGAAAACGATAGGGGGACCGATAGCGCATGTCAATGGTCGGACCAACTACTTCGGCCAATGGTCGGACCTCTCTGGCTCACCGGACAGGGGATGCTGCATCCTTGTTGCTGTGAACGACACCGCAGCCCCCTCGACGACCGAGCATCCTCGTGCCGCCAGCGAGCCCGTCGCCGACCCCAGCCCCGCGGAGGGGGTTGCGCCTGGTGTGACATCACCCGGTGTCCGCGCCTTTGAGGTCGTGCTGACCTGGGTGGACGAGCGCATCCTGGCCGGTGAGCTCGGCGTGGGAGACCACTTGCCGGCGGAGCGGGAGCTGGCCAGACTGCTCGACGTCAGCAGGGCCGCTGTCCGGGAGGCGATCCGGACCCTCCAGGCACAGGGCGTCGTGAGGTCGTCGGTGGGCGCGGGATCGGCCGGGGGCACGACGATCACCGCCGTTCCCAGTCAGGCGCTGAGCCGGCTGCTACGTCAGCACGTCGCCTTGGCGAACTTTCCCCTGCACGACGTCATCGAGGTTCGCGTGGCTCTCGAGCGCCTCAGCGCCCGGCTTGCGGCCACGCACGCGAGCGTGGACGACCTTGTGGCGATGCGCGACCTGCTCGACGTCATGGGCGACCCCGGCATCGACCGGGCACACTTCAACGACTGCGACACCGCATTCCACGTTGCCTTGGCATCGGCGGCGGGCAACGTCCTTGCTCGCGACTTCACGGCGGCGATCCGCGAGTCGATGCGCCTGCCCATCCTGGACCGGTTCCGCACGCTCGAGTCCTGGGACGTGGTCGCCCCCGTTCTCCGTCGCGACCACGAGGCGATCTACGCCGCAGTTGCCCGCGGTGACGGCCACGCGGCGGCCGACCTCACTGAGGAGCACATTCGCTCCGCTTGGCACACGCTCACCGCTGGCATACCCACCTGAGGCTTTGGCTGCTGTTGAACCGGAAGGCCCAGACTCTGGAAGTTGTGAGGGCGGGCGCCAACTGCCAACTCCTTTGATAACCGCGGGAGCCGGCTTGCCGCGGACACCGCCTGGCCGTCGGCATGATCCGTTGCGTCATGTACGCCAGAGCCCGACACCCTGGCGGTCATGCTGGTCCCCGGGCCATGACCCCCACCGGCCCGATGCTTCGCATAACCAAGCAGGGACCTTCAGGGCTTTCGAGTGCGCTGAAGGCTCGGCCGGGGCCGAGGTCTACCGGAACTTCCCACGAGCCCCCGCCGCCGAGTGCCGCGTTACGCTGCCACCGGACCGGCTGCGCACCGCCCTGGCCGCCTGGGACATCCAGACCCGCCGCGCCCTGGCCCGACAGCCCGCGATGGCCACCCTCGCCGAAATCACCCGCGTCCAGACCACCATCCTGGCCGCGACCCGTGTCGTCCTCGACGCCGCCGCTGGCAGCCCCGCCATCGACCCCGTCACCCACCAGGCCAGCTCGAACCACACCTGACCGCAGCCGAATCCGCGTGGGGTGCGCTGCACGGCACCTTCCGGGACCTGACCGGGCCCGCCCACGGCCCCACCAATGCCGACCTGCGCGCCGCCGGCGGCCAGCTCATCCAGGCCCTGTGCGCCCTGGTGCTCGACGCCACCGCCGTGGCCGACCCCGCCACACCATCGCCGCGCGCACCGACCTGCCCGAAGCGGTCAGCGCCCTGACCGACGCCTTGGCTGCCCCCCGTGAGATCGCAGGGCTGCTGCTCGACGCCGCACTGGATCCCCGAACACGTGTCAGCGCCCTGGGTGCTCAACAGTTCCTCAGCCAGTTCGCCGCCGACCCCACCACAGGTGTCGTCGACAGCCCCGACCAGGCGTGGGTCAACCCGCGCGACCTGGCCGCCAGCCGGACCGTGCCACCCCCGGGCCGGTCCGCGACGGCATCACCCGACAGGTGCGGGCCGTCGGCGCCACCTCTCAGGTCCTCGCCGCAGCCCCCACCCCCCTGCACACCCCACCCAGGGCCACACCGCCGCACACCCTCGTGCCAGAACTGTCCGGCCCCATCCCACGCCCTCACAGCGCACTGCGCTGTATCGGCGACTCCTGGATCGCTTCATCCTGCCCGCCTTCGGGGAGGTGTCCCTTCGGGATATCACCCCGCCAGTGGTGAGGACGTGGCACAGCGGCTTGGATTCGAGCCGGCCGACCCACCGGGCGCACACCCACAGCCTGCTGCGATCGATCCTGTCCACAGCGGTGACCGACGAGATCCTCGCCTCGAACCCCTGCCGAATCCGCGGCGCTGGGTCAGCCAAGCGCGTCCGGTCGATCGAGCCGGCCACCCTTGGGAACTTGAGGTGCTGCTGGAAAGGATCCCTGCGCAATATCGCGCGCTGGTGCTCATCGGCGCGTGGTGTGGCCTCAGGTTCGGTGAGGCCTCAGAACTTCGTCGCAAGGACGTTGATCTCAAGGCCGGGACCATCCACGTCATGCGCGGAGTCGTCCGCATCGGCAAGGAGGTCACCGTCGGCAAACCGAAGAACATCGCGGGGGTACGGGACATCGCGGTGCCTCCACACCTGCTGCCGATCCTCGACAGCACCTCTCAGAGCATGTCGCGCTCGGTCGCGAAGCGCTGCTCTTCCCGTCCGTCAAAGACCCCGATGCGCAGGTGCACACGAACACGCTGCGACGACACTGGTTGAAGGCCCGGTTGGCCGCTGGCCGCCCCGATCTGCGTGTTCACGACCTGCGGCATACCGGAGCCGTTCTCGCGGCACAGTCGGGTGCGACTCTTGCCGAACTCATGGGGAGGATCGGGCACTCCACTCCGCAGATGGCGCTGCGCTACCAACACGTTGCGCGGGGGAGGGAGGCCGAGATCGCGGCCCGGAGTCCAAGGAAGCCAAGAAGTGGGGATAAGACGAAACCCCGGCGATGTGGTCTGAGCCAGGGATCGTTCCGGGGTCTTCGCGATCCACCGTAGCCGAACGAGCGAGAACTGGCGACGGGCACAGTGACGTGTACACTCGACGCCTACCGCCCGGCCCCTCAGGGGCCGGGTTTATTCACGTCACCATCCAACGGGTCTGCTGCGCCGACCGACGGTCGTTGGCATCTGATGGCCCGTGAAGTCTGCGGCCGTGAGTTGGTACCACCAGTGGCCGCCCACCCCGGTAGCAGGGCCAGCGTTCAATGCCCCGGCGGGATAGCCCTTGGTCGGGTTGATGGGGCCCAGCGGTATATGCTGTCGGACCACGTCAACGGGCATCTTCAGGTCACTGTCATTGCTCACGACGAGGGCAGCTTCCACGGCACCGCCGAGGACGTCGACGAGCATGTGACTTGCGACGTTGACGTCGCTGCCTTTCTCTTCACGCCGCGCCACTGAGGCCATGAAGGTCGCATGGGCGACGTCGGACCCGTGGGCATCTCGAACCATGAGGGGCCAGTTCGCCTCAGTGAGTACGGGGCGGCCGCGACGATCGGCTGTGGCCAGCGGGGCTGTCGCCGTCCTGGCCACGTAGTTCCCGTACTCGATCACATCGACGGCGCCGTGTGCGACCAGAGCTCTGAGGTAGGTGTCCTGGTCGCGTTGGCTGCTGACGTTGTCACGGCCGCGAATCCGTGCCGTGCAGAACACCACCCGGCTGTCGGCTGTTGCCGACCAGGGCGACTGCGCGGCGATGACAGCCTCCATCATTGCGCGCAGGTCGAGCCACCGCCATCCGGCGACACCGCGGCCGCAGATGCCTCGGCCGCCGTAATAGAGGTTGTAGCCATCGATGTAGATCCCCACGCGCATGAGTGAAGTTTCCCAACTCGCAGTGACATGGCTGGCCGGACGCGAACATCACACACCGTGCCGTAAGCGCATCATCCAGCCGTAGGTATGCGGACCATCAGGCGGTCGACGTCATCCGGGTCGAGCCGGATGACACGCGGCCCGTTCCGGTAGGCAACGAGGTCGCCGACAGCGATGCGTCGGCGCAAAGTCCTGGTGCTGAGCCCGGTCCGCTCGGCGGCGCGGGCGAGGGTTTCGAACTGACGACGGGTCTTGAGTGTCATGGCAAGTCCTCCTTCGTCATCCGAAAGCGAGCAATCGCGGCGGGAGGATCAACGCTGGCCAAGAATCGATACGGCCATCAACTCTCGTCGCGGAGCATCCACACCCGCTGGAGTGGGACCCTCGCGCGGATGTCCTCCGGCAGACGCTCGTAGTTCCGCTGCAGAGCATCAATGACGTCCGTCGAGTCCCAGACCTTCACGCGGAACCTCTGGTGCTTCACCGCATCCCGCGCCGGCTTGCTCAGGCCAGTCCACGTCGCCAAGAGGCCGTAGTCGGCTCCATGCGTGCTCACGAGGCCGTTGAGCTGAGCAACGACCTCGGAGCCGATCTGCCCGGTCTTGACCTGCACGATCACCTTCGGAGATTCAAGCCCGAGCAATCCTCGACCCGCGGTGATGTCGATGCCGCCGTCGGCCCCGGGCGGAGCCTCATCCACGTCAAATCCCTCGGCTCGGAGCAATTCGGCCACGAGGTGGGCGAAACCATGACCGGAGAACTCCTCGCCGATCCGAGTGGTGATCTGGTCTGCCGCCACCTCGGCCACGTTCGGCTTGGACTCCGGGTCGTCGACGACGTCCTCGGGGTGCTGAGTCGGAGTCGAAGGTGCAGTCCCTGCTCCCAGCGCACCCGGGTCCTCGCCGTGAACCAGCAGGTGCTCGAGCCGGGCGACAGCGTTGTTGCGACTGGGGGAGAAGATCGAGATTGCGCTTCCTAGCGTGTAGAGCAGGTCCTGCTTGACCACCGCACGAGGAACCCGGTTCTGCCAATCGACGGTGACGACATGGCGACAGTTGGGATCGCCCTCATCAGCGAGGTATTCGTAACCGCCGCTGACGCGACCCAGCGCGATCTCCCGAGTCGTCTTCATGGGGAGGACGAGGAGGTCACCGGGCTGAATGCGGTGTCTGAGTGCCCACATCTGGCCCGTGTAGCCGGCAACCTTGCCGGCAGAGTCCGTTCCGAACGTCTCGGCGATGACCTCTTCGATCTCTGCCCGAGTCGTGAACGGTGAAAGATCCGGGCTAGTCGAGGTGCGAGGAGCTGTGCGACTAGCCTCGAGACCACCCAAGCCGGACCATGCACGGACCTGACGACGCCCGGAGACCTCCGGGACACCTGACCTCACTCGTATCGCTGACCGCGCAACAGAATCGAAGGGCACCGCAGTGAAACATCTCATCGTGCACGTGACGGGCGCGCGCCCGAACTTCCCGAAGGCCGCACCGGTCATCGAGGCCCTCGGGGCCCGGGAGAGCATCGAGCAGATCCTCGTCCACACGGGCCAGCACTACGACCACAAGATGTCGGACGTCTTCTTTCGCCAGCTGGGCATCCCGAAGCCTGACATCAACCTCGGGGTCGGATCAGGGACGCATGGTCGGCAGACCGGTGCGGTCATGGCGGCCCTCGAGGGGCTTTTCGAGGAGTACCGCCCGACCATGGTCGTGGTCTATGGCGACGTCAACTCGACGGTGGCCGCGGCTCTCGTCGCGTCCAAGATGGGGATCCCCTTCGTGCACGTCGAGGCGGGGCTGCGGTCTTTTGACATGACGATGCCGGAAGAGATCAACCGGCTCGTGACGGACCGGCTCTCCGACCTCCTGCTGACGACGAGCGTTGACGCAGTCGCGCATCTCGGTAACGAGGGGACGGATCCCGCGAAGATCCACTTCGTCGGCAACCCGATGATCGACACCCTGCTCAAGCACCGGACAAGCTTCGATGCGGCCGCCATCTGCGCGGAGCTGGGCATCGAGGGCGACTACATCGTCGCCACCCTTCACCGGCCGGGCAATGTCGATGACCCGGCGGACGTCGCCGAGCTGGTCTCGGCCATGCATGCCGTGGCTGACCAGGCGCAGGTCATCATCCCCCTGCACCCTCGTGGCCGGGCACGCCTGGAGGAGGCTGGCTTCCTCGAGCATCCCGCGATGCGGGTCGTCGACCCACTCGGCTACCTGGAGTTCATGGGTCTGGTCAGCGGTGCCTGTGCCGTCGTGACCGACTCAGGGGGCGTGCAGGAGGAGACGACGATCCTCGGTATCCCCTGCCTCACGCTCCGGCCGAACACCGAGCGTCCGGTGACCATCACTCACGGGACCAACCAGCTCGTGACGCGTGCGAACCTCGCAGACCGCGTGCGAGAGGTCCTCTCGGCAGGACCCCTCACGGAATGGCCGACCCCCCCGTTGTGGGACGGAGCAGCAGGCGAGCGTATCGCCGACGTGATCGTGGACTATCTCAGGTAGCCGGTATGTGGAAGGGGGGCCCGCTGCGGCGGGCCCCCCTTCTGCATACCGGACGAGGTGGTCAGAGACGCGCGACGTTGGGGGCGTCGCCGGCAGTGCCCCTGGTGTCGAAGAAGCGCTTGGTCTTGGCCGCCAGAGCATCGACGTCGTAGCCCTTGTGGTTCTGGACGAGGATGGTGAGGTCGGCCTCAGCCAGGGCGGCATCGAGGTCGTCGACCTTGGCGGCGTATGGGACGCCGTACCACGTGTCGACCTTGGCATCGTGGTACTTCACGACGGCGCCCTTGGCGATGAGCTGCTGGGCGAGCGGGACAGCAGGAGACTCCCGCTGGTCGGCGATGTCGGGCTTGTACGTGACGCCGAGGAGCAGGACCGTGGCGCCACGCAGCGCCTTGGCGTCCTCGTTGAGGAGGTTCTGCGCACGCTGGACAACGTAGGCCGGCATCGTCGCGTTGATCTCCTGGGCCAGCTCGACGAACCGGAAGGGGTACCCCAGCTTGGAGCGGACGTTGTAGGAGAGGTAGTTGGGGTCGATCGGGATGCAGTGCCCGCCGACGCCCGGGCCGGGGTAGAAGGCCTGGAAGCCGAAGGGCTTGGTCTTGGCCGCTGCGATGACGTCCCAGAGGTCGATGTTGAGCTCATGGCAGAACCGGGCCATCTCGTTGACGAGGGCGATGTTGATGTGGCGGTAGGTGTTCTCGAGGAGCTTGGCGGTCTCGGCCTCGCGGGTGCCCTTGGCGCGCACGACGGTGTCGACGAACTGGCCGTAGAAGGCGGCAGCCGCATCTCCGCAGGCGGGGGTGTGTCCACCGACGACCTTGGGCGTGTTCTTCGCGCCGAACTGCTCGTTGCCCGGGTCGATCCGCTCGGGGGAGAAGGCGAGGTAGAAGTTCTCACCGGCCTTGAGGCCACCCGCCTCCAGGACGGGGCGCACCACCTCGTCCGTCGTCCCCGGGTACGTCGTCGACTCCAGGATGACGGTCTGACCCGCGACGAGGTGAGCGGCGATCGTGGCGGTCGCCGCCTCGATCGGCCCGAGGTCGGGGCCGCCGTCCTCCGAGAGCGGCGTCGGCACGCAGATGACGATCGTCTTGACCTCATCGAGGCTGCCGGGGTCGGTCGTGGCCGTGTAGCCGGCCTCCAGCATCTCGGCGATGTCCGCATCCGAGAGGTCGTCCACGTGCGAGCGGCCCGCGTTGAGACCGTCGACGACGCGCTGGCTGACGTCGAAACCGAGGACCTTCAAGCCGACCTTCGAGGCCTCTTGAGCGAGCGGCAGGCCCACATAGCCCTGACCGATGATGGCGACGTCGAAAGCCATGGGGATAACGCTCCTTGGGTGCAGACAGGCAGGGTCCTCCAAATGGTATCCGCTGCGGCCAGGCGTCTCTGCCGGCTGATCAGATTGAGTACTCGACCCCGTGCGTCCCCTCGATCATGCCTGCGCCGACGGTGCCACCCGTCGCGGGGTCGATGAGGATGAAGGAGCCGGTGACCCGCTGCTCGCGGTAGGGGTCGACCGCGATGGGCTGGGAGAGCCGCAGCGAGACCGTGCCGATCTCGTTGAGCCCGAGCTCGTCGGCGCCACCGTCGCGGTCGAGGGTGTTGATGTCGACCTTGGCGTTGACGCCGTCGACGATCGCCCGGGCGGTGCGGGTCGTGTGCTTGAGGAGGAGCTTCTGCCGTGAGTGGAGGGCTCCGGTGGTCATCCAGCAGACCGTCGCGGTGATCTCCCTAGTGACCTCGGGCGGGTGCTCCACGTCGGCGACGAGGTCGCCGCGGGAGACGTCGATGTCGTCGGCGAGCCGCAGCACGACGGACTGCGACGTCGTCGCTGATGCGTGCTCCTCGCCGAGGGTGTCGATGCCGGCAATCGTGCTGCGCATGCCGCTGGGCAGGACGACGACCTCCTGGCCGACCTCGAAGGTGCCGCCCTCGACCCGGCCGGCGTAGCCGCGGTAGTCGCGGTGCTCGCCGGTCTGCGGTCGGATGACGTACTGGACGGGGAAGCGCGCCCCGGCCGATCCGCC
>Ga0209174_10001157_pt1 | contig 18902 bp, 18 predicted proteins | sample JI91814BDNA_FD_187505 | JGI IMG/M metagenome (GOLD analysis project Ga0209174, IMG submission 187505) | Wastewater effluent complex algal communities from Wisconsin, to seasonally profile nutrient transformation and Carbon sequestration -... | ecosystem: Engineered > WWTP > Effluent > Algae...
ACAGTAATAATCACTTTTCTTATTTCGAGTCAATCCATCTAGTTCGTTGTATGTTTTGATATATCCAGTATTCAAATATCTTAAAAATATTAACGGTAGAACAAATCGCTTATAATCACTCGGCTCAATCGCACCTCTTAAATTGACTGCCGCTTCCCAAAGTTCTTTTTTAAAATCTATGGATTCACTATTGGATTTTTCTTTTTTTACTGCTTTCATGCTATATACTTATTTTCGGATTTATTAAAACGTTACTATAGACATTCAGAGGATGGCAAGGTTTTTATTCTTGAGTGGGTAAGGGTAAAAAAACCGTCGATTGTTGCTGTTATTATTCAGTATGTGCATTTTTTGCACTTACTGAATTTAGTCAGTTGATTCCAAAATGGAACTAACTGAAATGTATTTTGATCCGTCGACAAAATGTCGACATTTGAATCCTGGTGTTCCATTTTACGAATCGGTGCAAAAATTGCACTAGTTGGTCAAATCTCGACTTCCGACTTGGTGTACGTTCTCAGAAGTCAATGATAGACGTTTGGTTTTTGTTTCATTACATTTTCCATCCTTTAATGGCATGCAACTATAAATCTCAGTATTGCAAGCATCGAGTCAACCGTTATACCTCCTAAGCATATATTACTTTCCTTTTACCTTTCTATAAGAAGACTATATACATAACATAAGGAAGGAGTGGGTTCTCCTATACTTCAAAGATGGGTTAGAAGGGCACGGGGAACCCATCTCTGCCCTATGTTTGAAGCCCTCGCTAGGGGCTATTTGATATATAGTCTTCTTATACTTAGCTTATACACTTTTAGTTTCAAGGTCGAGGTGAGATTGATTGAGGAAATTATTATTATGAAATTATTCTTAATTTATATTGTTCAGTTTATCGAAATAACGCCCAATAACCTATCAAATCTGTTATCGGTGTCCATCGGTTTTAATCTTCGAAAGCCTCTCATTACAACCCATTCCCGTTCAATTGCCAGACAGATTTCTCACGCTCGACCCTTACGAAGCGAAAAGCACCATACCAAAGACTCGGTTCGAAATGACACCCAAACCATCGTATCTGTTATCGGTGTCCTCGGTGTGCATCGGTGGTATTCTTTTAAAAATCCCCCAATACATATTTTTTTACCAATACGACATAATTTTCATTCATGCAATTTCGGAAACCTGCCGATGACTTACGTATAGTAAACCGAGAAATCTGTTTAGGAGATAGAAATATGTTCACAAACACTTATTTTATGAAAACGCAAGATCTACTCGAAAGGGGCTTAGACAATGCCACTTTTAAGAGAAAAGTATTAGCGGATAATATTGCAAACGTGGATGTTCCTCATTTTAAAAGAAGCGAAGTAAGTTTTGAATCCAATTTAAAACGTGCTTTAGAATCAGAAGAGTATCAAAAAAAGAATGCAGTTCCTACCCAGATTTCACACGAAAAACATTTCGAGTTTTTTAAACCTCTGAATTATAAAGATGTAAAGTCAAAGGCTAATGTTGATTATCTGACAACCATGAGAGCCGATGGCAACAACGTAGATATCGAGAAAGAAATGACCGAAGTATCACACAACCAGATGTCTTATACGATGATGGTTGAGCGGCTAAATCAAAATTTCCGCATGTTAAATATTGTAATTAGATCAGCTTAAGAGAGGATTAGAAAATGGGATTATTTACTTCAATTAATATTTCTTCCACAGGTCTTTCTGCACAAAGACTTAGAATGGATGTAATTTCAAACAACATCGCAAACTCTACTACAACACGCAATACAAATGGCGACGGTCCTTATAGAAGAGACAGAGTTGTAATGACTCCAATCAATCTTCGCACCCAATGGAAAAGTCCTGTATATCCTTTTGGAATTTCTCCCGGCGAAGGACAGGGCGTTAAAGTCATGAAGATTGAAAAAGACATGACCCCTCTTCGTCTTGTCTATGATCCAACTCATCCAGATGCAATCAAGGTTGGTCAAAAGAAAGGCTATGTAGAATTTCCAAATGTGAACATGGTAACCGAGATGACAGATATGATCTCTGCTTCTCGCTCCTATGAAGCAAATGTGCAAATGATCAATGGTAGCAAAGCAATGTTTAACAAGTCAATGGAAATCGGCAGAGCATAAGAGGATAAAAAAGAATGAGTAGTTTTAATATTTCAAATATTGGTAGCACCTATAATTCAGGAAATCCATTTCCTATTTCACCTAAGGGTGATAAAATTTCTATTAGCACATCAGATACACGTCATTATGGAGAAGCGGCTAAGACCCATTCACCTGACGATGTAGCAGAAAGCTTTGCAGAAGTTTTACAAAAATCTTTAGAGAAAGTAAACGACCAACAAGTAGAAGCTGATACATTAACTCAAAAAATTGTATTTGATCCAAACAGTGTCGATTCTCACCAGGTAATGATTGCAGCGGAAAAGGCTCGTATATCTCTCACCTTCACAAAAACAATGATCGACGGCGTAATCAAAGCCTACAGAGATTTAAGTAACCTAAGATAATTTGTAACAACTCAATAGATTAGCTTAAAATTTATTCAAGACAAATATTCAAAGATTATCGCTTTCTTTATCGGTGCTCTCGGTGTCCATCGGTGGTAATCTTTAAATATTTGTCTTATAGACTTAGCATTTAGCAACCCCTGGTTTATTTCCCTTTTCTGCCTGTGTTTCGTAAATATACATCATCTCTGTAAATATCGATTAGAACAATTCCCAATACAAAATCTAGAAGCTCACCGGGGTTTACTTCTAGTTTAACTCCACTAAAAATCGCAATGGCAAATCCAAGTCTTGTATAAGCCGGTAAATGACTAAGAGCAGATTCATAATTCTTTTTTCTTTTCTCTGCTCGCTTTGAACCTTCTGCTGATAAATCAACAGAGCTTGAACTTGAGCCTAGAAGTAAAACGATTTCTTCCGTGTCCTGCTTTGCAAATTCTCCATTCTTTAATCCGTATTCGTCAGTAAAGTCACCATGACCGGCAGCTCCTGGCTCTAAATAAAGCCCTACCCCAATCGGTCCGACTTGCGCCTTGGCTCCTCCCACTACTCCAATCGGAGCGGTTACTGATATTATATCGCGAAAATCCATCACTCTATCTCTAAAGTAATTTGAGACTAATCCTGATTCTCCGCCTGGATTTTCAGTTGTCGCAAAACTTACACAATTTTCTAAAGAGAAGAAAATAATTAAAAAGATAAATGCATTTTTATAGTTTGAATATTTCATATTACAGTCCCCATGCGCCTAATTTTGCTTTCTTTGCTTTTTCTTCTAATGCTTTTAATTCACTAATATATTTCTTAGATGCTTTTCCATTTGGAAGATTAGTTCTCGCCCCATGAATTCTAGCGAGCCCATTTTTAATAAGCAACTCATTGTAATCCTCTCCATCCATATAAAAGAAAGCATAGTATCGCTTCATTTTACTTCTACCTAATGCATCAGTCCATTTAGTCCAAATAGTTAAGTTCTTTTGGGACAATGTTTTCTCTGTGAATAAAGCGGCTTCCTTTCCAATTTTCAAAGAATCTTCAGGGCTAATATTAAAATAAGAAGCCTGCTCTTTTATTCTATCGGGAAGAGAATCTTCTGACTCAGGAGTATCAATAAAATACAATCTAAATAAGTATTCACGATCACATTCTACATGAAAAGAATCCCCATCATTTGCCTTGTTTTCTAGATACTTACAATTTTCTAACTTCTCCCATTTCTTGTCTTTCTTAGAATCTGCAAAAACAGAAAAAGAAACCAACACCAGTAAAATATAAAATATTTTTTTCATTCCAAGCTCCATCCTTAATAGAAACAAGCTTCGATTAGCTGCATGAGTCAAACAAATAATGAAACTTTTAATCAAAAAGAGTTTTAGATTCAATTGCAAGAATTAAAATTCATAAAATAAAAGAGATTTATAAAAAAAGATTTACAATAACGAGAAGCAATTTGATTTTTATAAAAAATGAATTGAGGCTAATAACTATAAATCCAAGATCAAATGGAACGGATTATCCGAATTATTCTTTCGGATTCATAAAAGATTGGTTTCACATTTCAAAAAACGAGCATTAATTTGTAATAAAATAAATTTAAAAAAAAGATGGCTTTATACACGTTTTTTGGTAAAATATAAAAAGAAGGAGATTCACAGTCATGGACTCAATTAATGGACGGACTCTATTTGAGAGAGAATATCAAATATTTAACTCAACTCCTAAGTCAATAAAAGCCAAATGTGAATATCGATTCAATAAATGTGACAATTGTATTAGAGGCAAACTTTGTGTAGCCGACGAAAAAATTCTTTCCTTTTATGAAGGAAAACTCAGTCTCTCAATCGCATATAGTGCCTTTGAAAATGCCTCTCCTTCTTTTTTATCAAAGAAAATGACTGAGAATCCAAACTTGATTACCTGTCTTCAATATTTTATTCAAATCACAGAGCCAATCAAAGCCGCTCATCGCCTGGAAAAATTCAAAGAAAATATTCTACATCATATTCTAGAAGAAAATTATTATAAATATTTGAATCAAAAAAATTCTTTAGAAGTTAGAAGCTTTTTTGACTTTAAAGGAAATGAATTCTGGAAATATCTCTCGGAAGAAAAAAGACTCTTCATGATTCGCTTTCTTGCAAATAAAGATGAATTTAAACTTGCTTCTTTATTTTTACTTATCTTATCCCCAAATTATTCAGACCGGCTAACAAAGGATATCCTCCTATCGGAAGAATCCGAAAAACGATTATACCTGGCACTCGAAGATGATATTTTTATTTTAGCACAAATCAATCCACTACTCTATTTCAGGTTACTCGATTTACTTAAAGAAGATGAAACGGGAATTCTAGAAGTTCTAAGAGAATTTGAAACAATCGCAGAATTAAAACTTTCGAGTCTAAAAAAATTCAGTGAAACAATTGAAGAATTTTCTAAAGTAAAGGATTCCGTTTTCCCTTTGCAATGGTTTTATTCTAAATTAAAACATTTAGAAATTGGACATAGAAATGATGTATTGGATTTTTTACAGAAAGAAGAAGTGATTACAAATTATGATAAAGAATTGCTAAATGGATTATTCAATAAAGATGCTATATTTTTCTTAAAACCAAAAGAGTAAAATGGCTTATCGCAAATAACCTCAAATAAAGGATATTCGCAATAAGCCGCTTTCTTATTTAGCTAAGAGTTGGATAATCGGTATATCCCTTTTCATCAGCAGAATAGAATGTAGACATATCAGGATTTGTTAGTGCAGCATTTTTTTCAAGTCGCTCTACTAAATCTGGATTTGCAAGGAAAGGTTTTCCGAATGCAATCAAATCTCCAGCATTAGAATCCAAATCAGCTTCTGCTCTTTTTCTATCGTATCCACCACTTAGAATAATGGAATTTTTAAAATTCTCTCTAATCTTCTTAACTGTGGATGGCTCTACTTTGGGAGCACCCATTGAAGAGTGGTCAACTAAATGAATATACACAATACCAATTTTATTTAATTCAGTGGCTAAGTAAGAGTATTCTTCTTCTGTTCCAGGAAATGGACCTACATCATTAAAGGCTCCATAAGGAGAAAGGCGAATCCCAGTTTTTTCTTTTCCAATTTTATCAGCTACAGCTTTCGCTACTTCGATTACATATCGACAACGGTTTTCACTGCTTCCACCGTATTCATCTGTTCTTTGATTTGCATCCGGGTTAAGGAATTGTTCTAGCAAATAGCCATTAGCCGCATGTAACTCTACTCCGTCAAAGCCTGCTTTGATTGCATTTTCAGATGCATGAACAAATTCTTGTTTGGTTTTTTCTAAGTCTGCCTTAGTCATTTCGCGCGGAACAGGATGGTCTTGCATTCCACCATTGTCTGTCCACATTTGTCCTTTAGCTTTTATAGCAGAAGGTCCTACAAGCTCTGCTCCAGAGGGTAGATTGTTTGGATGTCCAATTCTTCCTACATGCATAAGTTGAGCAAAAATTTTACTTCCTTTCGCATGAACAGCTGTTGTAACTTTTTTCCATCCTTCTACCTGCGCATCTGAAAATAATCCAGGGATTCTTGCATAGCCCAATCCATTCGGTGAAGGTGCTGTTCCCTCTGTGATGAGAAGACCTGCTCCCGCTCTCTGGGAATAATATGTTGCCATTAAATCGTTTGGAATATTGCCAATTGCTCGACAGCGGGTCATAGGAGCCATCGCAATCGCATTTTTTAATTCAAGATTACCTAATTTGGTTTTGGAAAATAATTTAGAACTCATGAGTTCTCCTTAAGTGTAATAATTATATTTACATATATTTATATGCACTCAAATTTGCAACCAAATTAATTAAATATCGAACTAATTATTTTAAAATGATTTCAATGTAAGGTTAATGCTAAATGTCAGGGACTGTGTAAAAGCAAAGAAAATATTTCTCACAGAGAGCACAAAGTTCGCAGAGAGTATTGACGCATTCGATAAACTTCCGCCCTCTTTCGCCTAACAGGCAAGCTATGTAGGCATTATTGATTCTTTTCTCTGTGTTCTCCGTGTGCTCTGTGAGAAATTCAAGCTTTTACAAAGTCCCACAACTCCTATCGTTGTTTTGTTTGCATGATAAAAATGGGTTTACAAATAATTTTATAGTGGGCTCAGTTGGAATATGATTTCTAAGAAAAATATTAAACTTATACTCATTGCCCTTTTACTACTCGTTCTTTTTTATATTCCCTGGTTTTTCTCTTCGCTTATTTTATTACCAAAAATAAATTGCAGGGTAGAGCATCATGTTTACTGCGAAACACCAAAAGAAATTGGCTTAAATTACGAAACAGTTCAAGTAGTAAATGAAGATAAAATTTCTTTAGAGAGTTGGTATATCCCTTCTCCTAATTCTAAAAAGGGAATAGTGCTAGTACATGGACATGGCGGCTCTCGCAATGAAGGTCTTCGATTTGCAACTGCACTTCACAAAGCAGGATTTAATCTACTCGCTTTAAGTCTTAGACGAAATGCAAACCAATTCGCTACAATGGGTTATCATGAAGTAAAAGATGTTGAAGCTGCTGTGAGTTTTCTTTTAAAAGAAAAAGGTTTAGAATCCGTTGGTGTATTTGGTTTTTCCATGGGAGCGGCTACTAGTATTTTGGCGATGGAAAGAGATAAGCGTATTAAGGCAGGAATATTTAGCAGTGGCTACTCTTCTGCATTAGATGTAACAAGTGAAGCTGCCAGAAGAGATTTCGGCATTCCTTATTATCCGCTCATTCCAATCGTTGCCGGTTTAATTAATATTCGAGCCAATATGAAGATAGAATCAGTGAGGCCGGTTGATAAAATAGGAAATATTTCTCCCCGTCCTATTTCCATTTTTCACTGCGATAAAGATGACTACGTAGACTCAAGTCATGCCCAAAAATTATTCGCCGAAGCAAAAGAGCCAAAAGAAAAATGGATTCCTGCTTGTAATAAACACGAATTGGTCTGGAATTTTCACAAAGAAGAATCCGAAAAAAGGGCAGTAGATTTCTTTCTAAAAAATCTTTAAACTACTCACTTAAAACTACTGCCGATTTACACCGATAAAAATTACGATTGTTCTTACATTAGGATTGTATTAAAAATGCCACTTCAATGCTTATTGTAAGACATAAAAGAATTTAATAAATCAAAGTAAAATCGTTTCGTTATCGGTGTCCTCGGTGTTCATCGGTGGTAATCTTTGAAAAAGCTTTCTTTTTTTCTGAAAGACATTAAGCGTTAGCTGATATACTAGATGACTTTGAGATGCAATTTAGCTCGAATTTAAAAATTACAAAAAGTTAACTTTTTGTAGTTGCAGCATTTTTTTTCCTTACTATTCTATTTTTAAATCATTTTAAATGAGTTTAAGGATTATTATGAGCAAACCTACTATTCCAGTAAAAATCAACAAACAAGAAGCTTTAGAATACCACTCCAGTGGTAAGCCGGGTAAAATCGAAGTTATCCCCACAAAGGCTTATAGCACACAAAGAGATTTATCTCTCGCCTATTCTCCCGGTGTAGCAGAGCCTTGCTTAGAAATTGCAAAGAATCCAGAAGATGTATACAAATATACCGCCAAAGGAAACCTTGTAGCAGTCATTTCCAATGGAACAGCAGTCCTGGGCTTAGGCGATATCGGACCGTTAGCCGGTAAACCTGTGATGGAAGGAAAAGGTATGCTCTTTAAAATTTATGCGGGCATAGATGTATTTGATATTGAGCTTGATACAAAAGACGTAGAAGTATTTATTCAGACAGTAAAAACAATCGCACCTACCTTCGGTGGAATTAATTTAGAAGACATCAAAGCTCCCGAATGCTTTGAAATCGAGACAAGGCTTAAAAAGGAACTAGACATCCCTCTTATGCATGACGATCAGCATGGAACAGCGATTATCTCCTCAGCTGCACTTCTCAATGCCTGTCAAATTTCTAAAAAAGATTTATCCAAAATAAAATTAGTGATGAATGGAGCCGGTGCTGCTGCCATTTCCTGCGCCAAATTGTATGTATCCGTTGGTGTAAAAAAAGAAAACATTATCATGCTCGATAGTAAAGGTGTTATCTCTACCTCTAGAACCGACTTAGATGAGCAAAAGAAATTCTTTGCAGTGGATACTCCTCTTAAGACTTTAGCGGAGGCAATGGTGGGTGCAGATGTATTTGTCGGACTATCTAAGGGTAATGTTGTTACCTCTGAAATGGTCAAAAGCATGGCAGCACAACCAATCGTATTAGCATTAGCTAATCCTGATCCAGAAATTTCTTATGAAGAAGCAGTTGCTTCAAGAGATGATATAATCATTGCAACGGGAAGAAGTGATCATCCAAACCAGGTAAATAATGTATTAGGTTTTCCTTATATATTTCGCGGAGCACTTGATGTGCGGGCTACTAAGATTAACGAAGAAATGAAATTAGCCGCAGTCTATGCAATTGCAGCACTAGCAAAAGAGCCTGTTCCTGACTCTGTCAATTTAGCTTACAATTCCCGAAAATTGTATTTTAGTAAAGACTATATCATCCCGAAACCAATTGATCCCCGCTTAATTTATATCGTGTCACCTGCTGTTGCTAAAGCTGCCATGGAATCGGGTGTTGCTAGAAAAGAAATCACAGACTGGGAAGAATACAAGCAACACCTAATTAGCCTCACCGGTCAGGACAATAAATTAATTCGAACCTTCACAGAAAAAGCAAAACGAAATCCAAAACGTGTCGTATTTGCAGAAGCAGATAATTATAAGATATTAAAATCTGCTCTGGTATTAAAAGAATACGGAGTAGCTATACCGATTCTTCTAGGGGACAAGGTAAATATTAGTAACCTCGCAAAAGAATATGGACTTGATTTATTAGATATTCAAATTATCAATCCTGCAAGTGAAGAAATGAAGCAACTTGCTTTACAATTTGCTGAATCCTTTGCAGATAAAAGAAAGCGAAGAGGAATTACACTTTACGAAGCAAAACAAAAAATGAAAAACCGTCATCACTTCGGAGCAATGATGGTAGAATTTGGAATGGCAGATGCTATTCTTTCAGGGATCACTAGAAACTATGCAAGCCCGATTCAGTCTGCTCTTCAAATTATAGGTTTAGAGGATGACACACGAATAGCCGCTGGGATGTATATCATCAATACCCGCAAAGGAACTTTCTTCTTTGCAGATACAACTGTTAATGTAGATCCGAGCATGGAAGATTTGGTAGATATAACTCTATTAGCCGCTCGCACCATCCAGAGATTTGGGATTACTCCAAGAATTGCAATGCTTTCTTATTCTAACTTCGGCTCTAATTCAGGTGAAGAACCAATCAAAGTAAGAGATGCAGTTGAATTCTTACATAAGAATCATCCCGAGATTATTGTAGATGGAGAGATTCAAGCTAACTTTGCAACAAATCCTGAAATTCTAAAAAAACAATTTCCATTTTCTGATTTAGTAGACCAAAATGTAAACACACTTATATTTCCAAATTTATCTTCTGGAAATATGGCTTACAAACTACTATTTGAATTAGGCGGTGCTGAAATCATGGGACCAATTTTACTTGGAACCAAAAAACCAATGCACGTTTTACCACTCGATTGTTCTGTTAGAGAAATAGTAAACCTGGCAACCCTCGCAGTAGTGCAAGCCCAGGAACTCGGTTAATAAGCGTTTTTATTTATTAAGCCTGTGAAGGGGGTAAGAAGGATTATCTTCATGTCGAAGAAGATTGACCAGTTTTCGATATAGTAAATATCAGCCTCGATTCTTTTCTCAATCGAGGTGTCACCTCTAAGACCATTTACTTGAGCCCAGCCGGTAATGCCTGCCTTTACCGCATGACGTCTCATATACTGCCTGTGTTCATTTTTAAATTTCTCTACAAAGAATGGTCTTTCCGGTCTTGGACCAACTACTGACATACTTCCCATTAATACATTGAAAAACTGTGGAATCTCATCAATGGATAATTTGCGTAATACGCTACCAACAGGTGTAACCCTGGGATCATTTTTTTTTGTCCAGATTGTATCCGAGTCAGCTTTAGCCTGTGTATACATAGTGCGAAACTTAAGCATAAGAAAACTTTTGTTATCAAGACCAACTCTTTCCTGGCGAATAAAAATATCTCCTTCAGAAGTAACTTTTACTAAGAAAGCAATCAACAAATAAACAGGTGAGAAAACAAGAATGAAAGTAAGTGAAAATAAAAAATCGAAGGTGCGTTTTATAAACCGATTGTATCCCATTCGAATTGGAATATCACGAATCGAAATAATAGGAACGCCATCCATTCCCTCTACTCTACCCTTCGCAGCGATGAACTCTATAAATTCGGGAATAATTTTTAACTCAATATTTTCGTGATCACAGATATCAATTATCTCGCGTAAATTTTCTCCGTCTGCAAATTCTTTTGCATAGATAAGAATATCAGGTCTTTGTCCCGAAAGAATTTTTTCAATGTCTTTCAGATTTCCGAGGATAGGAAAATCTTCTCTCACTTGCGTTCTAGAGATGCTTTTTATATACCCAACTATATTATAACCGTATATTTTATGACCCTGGATAACTTCTGTTATTCGCTCTGCTGTTTTTCCTGTTCCGATAATGATTACATTTCTGAGGTTGTATCCTCTTTCACGAAGTCTCATAAGGAATATTCTAAACACATAGTGAATCATTGCAGTTAATACGATGCTTGTCACAACGTAATAACCCATGAATAGACGCGAAAAACTTTCTCCCCTTATCTCTCCTCTAAAGAAAAATAAAAGAGATAAAATAAAAAGTAAATTTAAAACAACGCCGGATGCAATTACACCTAGCTCATCAAAAAAAGCTAATCCCCGCCTTGGATGATAAAGATCAATGGATATGAACGCCAACACCTGAGTAACCGACAATACGATGGAAAGGATAATGTAATTCGTGGTGTTAAAATAAAAACTGGTATCTATAAAATATCTAAGTAAAAAGGCAGCCCAGAACCCTAAAAAGGAAATTATAAGATCAAGTCCAATAAACATTAATTTGAATGTTTGATTTCTTTCTTTTAACATTAAGGTCCCTCCGCAGATACACCTGAATAGCCACCAATTCCTGGATCGAGAGGACGTTTTCTAAACCTGTAAATCCTAGCTCTAGACTGTGCAGCCGCAGGCTCTTCCGGTCCGAGATTAACATTGAGTAAGTTGATTGAGAAGAAAACAGATTGATCATAAAAAGTCACCAAACTATCAAGAGAAGTCCCTCCCGGGATCGCACGCAAATCCATAGAGTAACCAATTCGATATTCAAAATTGTGAATATTGTATTTTCCAACAAAGATAAAGCGGTTAACGTTAAATGCAGTCGTTTGTCTTGCCTGCGCTCCGTTGAGTCCGAGTCCGTTGGTTATATCCTTTTGCAGTGTTGTTTGTTGAAAAGATGTATTCGGGCTTGTGTATTGCTGGTAGGAATTATCAATAGTTGCCTGGTCTGTTCCATTTCTAAAAATAGCATTCTGTCCAACTTCATCCGTAAAGCGCCAAGGTTGTGTTACCCGCGAGTCTAATTCTAATTCTAATCCAAAATTTCTTGTGACCTGTAAATCAGTCTGAATATAAAAGCGGTAAGAGTCTAAATAGGAATTTCGCGTGGTGTTGTATTTCCCGCCTTGATTTGTTTGTCCCGCATATACACCGAATTGTTCTAATTGTGTATTTTTAAAAACATGAAACCAGGTTCCGCCCACTTCAAAGTTTTTAAAGTTACGAATGAAAGGAAGGGAAAAGCCCCCCATTTTATATGCGACTGTAAAATTATTATAGAGAGGACTATTTTGAGCAGTATGATAAACATAGTCGTTATTAAAAAAGATTCCAGTATAAAAACTCCTTCTCTTCTCAAGAAGTGTTTCTCTTTTTTTTCCAAACCCATCTATAAAATCAAAAAAGACTGCGGCACGGGCAACTGTAAAATACCATCTCTGTTGACTTGTAGGTTGTGGCTTGTAATCAGAGGCAAATTCCCGCAAGTCGCGAATGGTTCTAACGGAGAATTCTAAGTTTTCAAATGCGTTACTCTCCAAAGCAAATTCCAATTCCCTTACACGATCGCGTCCTTTCATTAAAGTTGTCTCAGGTAGTTCAGAACGACTTCCATTCGTCCAACGAAAAGTAGAAGAGAGTAATAAAGCAGGCACGCCATAACTTAGTTTATGATTTTGTCTTGTATAGATATAAGAATTTCTGCGTAATTCTCTATCGCGCGAGAGATCGGATTGTTGGATACCACCCGGCACATCCAGGGTATATTTTTGAAACCCGTAATAAGCTGAAGGGGAAAATGTTAAATAGCCACCAAAATTTAAATTGGTCTTAATACCGGACTCGACGACGGTTTCAATTTCAGTTCTGGCTACTGCTGACTTTGCATCCCCATAAGGATAAGACCCGCCAGCAAGGTTAGGAATCGTTCCAGTTGCGATCGATTGTGTATTTCTAGCGGGGCTTGTATAAAAACGTTTTACAACGTTATTCACATTTATATCCCAATAGACGGGCGCATAAAAATAAGGAATCGTTCCAACTTGAGAAGAATTTTTTATGATTGTTCGCGGCAATTCTTCGTAAAGCGGAAAGAATCCTTCGTAAGCAGAAGGTTTAAACGGTAAGAAAAAATAATTTCTTCTAGCAGAAATATTTACTGATAAGTCACCATGTGTTTGGGAATAATCAAGAGACCAGACTGTATTCTGACGAATAAATGGATTTCTTTGCTGACGTCTTGTGTAAAGAGATTGCAAAGTGTTAGAAGGCTCATAGCGATAACCAAATTCAAAATCGTATCTTGGGTTACTATAATTTTCAAATCGCACTTGTAAATTGCGAGTGCCATCTCCAGCAATATTATTGCTTCGAGCATTTGCATTTAAATTGATTTTACTCCAATCCTCTTGGAGAGTTCCAAAATTTCTTACAGGTAGACTCCAACCATTATTTGATTTCAATACGTCAGACGCTGTCGCAAGACATGGCAGCTTTGAATTTGGATCATGATTGTAAGCACATAAATCACCCTTATCCACTTGATTCGATGTAACAACATTACTCACATTTCCAATGGGATCTTTGGGAACACCATATCTACTTTCGTAAGTGTCTACAAAGCGATTGTATTTATAATTTGCAAGTCCTGTTTCTAGATTGTAATTCAACCAGGGACTTGTTTTCCAAAAATCAAAAGCTACTGCCTGACCTGTAATTTGAAAGAAGTCTACTTTTACTTTTCTTCCTACTGGCATGAGTAAGCTAGGAACAGATGTTGGATCAGACCATTGATAGGAGCCCTGAAAAAAACTTCCCTGCGAACGATTCTTTCCAAATTGAGCAGTCCATCCACTTCCTAAATTGGAACTATAATACATGGGAAGCCAGAAAAGACTTGTTCCTCCCACTTGAAATCGGAGGTTAGTCGCTATTATGCTGTTGTCATTGTATAAGACAATTCGTTTAGCTTTAAATGTATAATGAGGAACTTCCGCTCCGCAGGCTGTGAAGTGCCCCATGTCTAGAACATATTTATTTTCATCTATCTTCTTAATTTTTTTTCCTACAAAAAAAGATGGATAGAGTGTCGCCTTCGTGTCATATACCACACCACGCTCAAGCTTCACATCATAGATAAATTTTTCTCCTTTGACGGTGAGAGATTTATCTAAAAATTCTACATTACCCTCTGCGTAGATTTCATTTTTCTTGGAGTCTACTGAAATCGAATCAGCAATCACATGACCCTGTCCGATTTTTAATTTTACTTTTCCGCGTAAAATTAATACACCCGATTTAGTTTTATCCACAGAAAGAAGCTCGCCTTCACTTGCATTTTCAATTACAAATGATTCCTGTTTTTTATTTGCTTCTTGTTGTAAGGAAAATTCTTCTTTTACTTTTTCATCTTTGGTAACTACATTTTCGCGAAGTCTCTGCCTTTTCGCATAAATAGAACCTTCCGTGCTAAGACCCATCGCTCTTAGATATTCATCCACTTCTCTATCTGATAAAATGTCTAAGACTTTACGAATGAGTTTTTTTTGTGTTTCAGAAATTTTAAATTCTTTTACAGTGTCTGCTTCTGTTTTTTTGTTTTCATTTGAATCAGGAGTAATTTGACGAATTAGCTCAGTAGTATCCTGCGCATACAAATGTGTAAACGACAAAAATATTGCACTCGAAAATATAAATCTTAATACGAATTTATTGTGCATGAGTATCGCTTGATAAGATTATACAATCTTCTTCTAAGACAGTGAACTAATTACTGTCACCCCCGAAATTTTCTGTCGGGGGTCTCAAGATGTAGAGATTCTCGACAGAAAAATTCGGGAATGACAAACGATAACCAGTTTGCTTGCAGTTCAGTTTAAGCATGACGTTTCCCAATGATAGGACGATGAATCAAGTCTTTTGAATCATTTCGCAGTTACCATCAAATACAACGCCATCGGCTATTTGTAATTTGGCGGTCTTTATGTTTCCAACGACTTTACCGGTAGATTGCATTTCCAATCGCTCGGTTGCAATTACGTTTCCAGTAACATGACCGGCTACTACAACAGTATGCGCTTTGATGTTAGCACGAATGACAGCGCCTTCGCTAATAACTAAGAATCCATCGGATACGATTTCTCCTTCAAACTCTCCCGAAATTTGAAGTGGCTTTTTAAATGTGAGAATTCCATTGAAGTAGGTATCTCTTCCTAAAATTGTGGAAATCGTTCCATGCTCTGTAACTAAAAAAGAATTATTTTTTTTCATCATGACTTTGTACTTCTAGATTATTTTGTTTTCATTATATAAACACCGTCCCAATCTACAGGAGGTGGAGTTTCGATAAATTCTTTGCATCTCTTAACATACATGAGAGAAGGACCATCATCTGGAACAATTTCCAAACCTTTTTTAAAACAATCTAAGGCTTCTTTGAATTTCTGGTCTTTGTATAGTGTTAGTCCCTGGTTATAATGAACTAATACTTCTTTCATTTCTGGTGTTATCATATGGTCATTCCCTTTCTATTTGCTATAGAGTATTACTACTGCAGTTGCATATTCATCAGTATGGCTGATGGAAACTGAAATTTGATTATATCCCTTTTGTAAGAATAAATCTCTCGCCTTTCCATGCAATGCAAGATTTTTTTTTCCGAAAAAATTTCCACTTAATTCAATTTCTTTCATTTCAAGAGCTTTTCCATTTTCGAGTTCAATTGCCTTAATAAAAGCTTCCTTGCAGGCAAACCTGGCACTCAAATGTGGAATCGGGTTCTTCTTTGATAAACAATATTCCACTTCTTCTTTCGAAAATACTTTTTCTAGAAATTTTTCCCCGAACCGATCAAATGTTTCTTTTATCCGGCTATTTTCTACAATGTCATTTCCTACGGAAAGGTTCATTTTCTATCCTCAGGTAATTCTTCGGGATAAAAAATCTCTTCCGGACCTGGATCCTTCTTCTCTTTTTCTACAATTCCCGGTTTTATTTTATACTGGATATTTATTTTTTCGGGCATTACCCCTAGAATTTCAATATTTTTAAGATCTGGCGATTTTACGATTCTCACCTTCGCAAGAACAGGAAGAGCGTTAGGCGAAATCTTTTTCGTTTTTCGATCATAGGTATAATTACAGGGAATACTTGCCTGTATGCCTTGAATGACTTGAATGCTATTGACCTTTGTAGTCGAGGAAAACTTTATAGATACTTCTTCTACCGACAAATCTGCTTCGAGCGCCGGGTCTAAGTATTCGCATTTCACTGGAAGCTGGACAATGATTTGATCTCCGATATTGGATAGATCTCGAATGATATTGACTCGAAGTTGAAACTCTTTTATATTCCCAACAAGCCCCAGGCTTTTTTGAAATTCAGGAATACGAATCGTGCGAGTAAAAGACTCGGTTGCTTCCCTTAAAGAAACAGTTGGCAAAACAAATTTCGACATTTTTTCAACGACTGTCTTCGGACCTGTGACTGTAATAGCAGAAGGCTTTATAGTAAAAGAGGAGCGGACATAGCCCTGCGGCAAATCGTCATCAAACCCTATATCAACAGGCATTGTTTTGGATGCGAGGACATCAACCCCAATGTTTAATTTTGGACCGAGCATCGTAATTTTAATTCCACTAGAAGGAGCACCCCAGACTTTTTTTACTTCATACTGGTTTTCACCAACGGTAAGTTCAGTAGGATCCACCACTACCTTCATAAACTGCGAATGATAATTTACTAAATCTCGAAATCCTTCCACACGAATCTGGTAAGTCTTTTCATTATTCTTGGAATAATATAGGTTACCGGATAATCGTGGGTATTCGACGGGAACATTTATATTTTTTACAAGTATTTTTGAGTTTTGTAAATTTACATAAAAAATAATCGCTAGAAGTACAGAGCCAATCTTTGCCTGCCAGAAATCAAATATTCTCAATTACTAGCTCCCTTATCCTTCTTTGGATATTTATCTGTTAAAAGCATTTGCAATTGGTTTTTTAATTCGAAAGATTTTACAGGGTGATGCATCTCTCCATCTTTACAAAGAGAAATTTCTCCCGTCTCCTCTGAAGTAACAATTACAACTGCATCTGTTTCCTCTGCAAGACCGAGCGCAGAACGGTGCCTTGCCCCTAGAGTAGAATTTCCAAGGCTATTACTCATAGGCAAATAAGAAGAAGCCGAAGCGAGCCTATTTTGTTCAATGATAACAGCTCCATCATGAAGCGCAGAATTTTTTTTGAAAATAGTAAGGAGTAGACTAGAAGAAATGACTGCATCTATTTGAACAGATTGCTCAATGATATCTTTTAAGCTAATGTCTTTTGCTATAACAATAATTGAGCCTGTTTTATCCTGCGCCATCATCTTGACTGCTTCTACTATTTCATCTAGTTCATAGTTTGGCTTTAATAAGAATAGCTTAACGATTCTTATTTTAGAAAGCTCTCCTAGATTTCGTCTGAGCTCCGGTTGGAGTAAAACTATGACAACAAATATAATTGCTGGCTTAATATTTACGATGAGCCAATCGAGTAACTCCAGTTGGAAATAATTGGCGACGAGTCCCATTATATAAAAAATTCCTACACCGATTAATAGCTGTAAGCCGCGAGTCTTACGAAGCATAATGTAGATTTTAAAAAATATATAACTTACAATGATTATATCTACTGTAACCGCAACAGGCGACAGGTTATTATAATCTATGTAAAGTAGGGACTGAAGATAATCCAAATTTTAAATTCCTAAAACATCAAACATATGAAAAGAGCCAATCTTTTGCTCATAAACAAACTCGGCAGCCTTAACAGCACCAACGGCAAATGTGCGTCTGTCTCTAGCTTTATGGGAAATTTCTATTCTTTCATCGGGAGAAAAAAAGTAAGCAGTATGATCTCCGATTACTTCCCCTGCCCTCATGCTATGAATTGCGATTTCTTTGTTATCTCTTTCGCCGTATTCTTTTCCATGTCTACCGTAAATAACGTTTGCTTCTGTTCTACCGAGTGCAGAGAGGAGAACATCTTTTAATTTCATGGCAGTTCCGGAAGGAGAATCCTTTTTATGACGGTGGTGAATATCCAATATTTCAATATCATATTCATCGCCTAACACACGAGCTGTCATTTCAGCTAATTTAAAAAGTAAATTTACGCCTACAGACATATTAGGAGATTGTAATATAGGAATTTGAACAGAGGCCTCTCTTATTTTTTGAAGAAAAGCTTCATCTAAACCAGTAACTCCGATGACCAGCGGCTTTTTATGCTTAACCGCTAATTCTAAAACAGACTTTGTATTCTCAGCTGATCCGAAGTCGATGATAACATCGGATTCAGAAATGGCTTCTTCCATATGAGAAGTATATACTTTTCCCATTTCTCCAATGCCTGCATGAACACCAACGTCTTTTCCAATCAGGGGAGAATCGGCTCTTTCAACAGCTGCAAATAATATTGATTTTGTGCTATTTGCTAATACCTGTGTGATAGAAACACCCATTCTTCCACCCGAACCAATGAGCGCGATTTTTAGTTTTCCTTTTTTACTCATAGCCTAAGCTCCGTAAATGAAAGATTTGTTTTTTTAATTCCTCTGCTTGAGCCCCCATTGTAAGAGGTGTCATAGGCAAACGAAGAGTATTCTCCGAATAGCCAAGCCAGTGCATACAAGCTTTCACTGGAATAGGATTGGTTTCGCAGAACATTAAACCAAAGACTGTCAAAAGTTCATAATGAATTTTTCTAGCACTTTCTAATTCTCCAATCATGAATGCATTTACCATGGTTGAAAGTGTTTTAGGAAATAGATTAGAAACAACGGATACT
>Ga0209174_10001160_pt1 | contig 18882 bp, 21 predicted proteins | sample JI91814BDNA_FD_187505 | JGI IMG/M metagenome (GOLD analysis project Ga0209174, IMG submission 187505) | Wastewater effluent complex algal communities from Wisconsin, to seasonally profile nutrient transformation and Carbon sequestration -... | ecosystem: Engineered > WWTP > Effluent > Algae...
AAATAGTTTTGCGGATAGTATTTACAACGATAGTTGCAAGAGCTTCGCCTTCTACTTCTTCAGCAATGATTAAGAGTGATTTGCCGCTTTGAGCAACTTTCTCAAGAACTGGGAGAAGGTCTTTCATAGAAGAAATCTTTTTGTCATAGATTAAGATAAACGGATCGTTTAGAGTAGCAGTCATGCTTTCAGGATCAGTTACCATGTAAGGGGAAACATATCCTCTGTCGAATTGCATACCTTCTACTACATCAAGAGTAGTTTCGATAGACTTAGCTTCTTCTACAGTGATTACACCGTCTTTGCCTACTTTGTCCATTGCATCAGCGATGAGGTTACCAATTTCTTTGTCGTTGTTTGCAGAAATAGTTCCAACGTTTGCGATGTCTTGTTTGTTTTCGATTTTTACAGATTTAGATTTGATGTATTCAACTGCGGCTACTACTGCTTTGTCGATACCATGTTTGAGTGCCATTGGGTTAGCCCCTGCAGTTACGTTCTTCAAACCTTCAGTGATAATAGCTTGTGCTAAAATAGTAGCAGTTGTAGTACCGTCACCCGCGATGTCGTTGGTCTTGGTAGATACTTCTTTAACCATTTGTGCGCCCATGTTTTCGATTGGATCTTCTAAATCGATTTCTTTCGCTACAGTTACACCGTCTTTAGTGATTGTTGGTGCACCAAATTTTTTGTCGATAACTACGTTACGTCCTTTAGGACCAAGAGTTACTTTTACTGCGTTTGCAAGTTTGTTAACACCTGCTAATAGTTTTCTGCGTGCTTCTTCATTGTATTCAATTACTTTTGCCATGATTTAGTCCTTCCTTATTTTACTACTGCGAGAATGTCAGATTCTCTTACGATTAAGTATTCTTTTCCGCCCTGTTTCACTTCAGTGCCGGAGTATTTTCCGTAGAGAACAGTGTCTCCAACTTTTACTTCGATAGGAACTAGTTTGCCGTCTTCGTAACGACCAGATCCTACTTCGATAACTTTTCCTTCTTGTTGCTTTTCTTTTGCAGTATCAGGAACATATAAACTTCCAATTTTTTCTTCAGCCTCTGTTTTAGGCTCTATTAAAACTCTATCGCCAAGTGGTTTGATAGCCATATATTTAAACTCCTTCTAATTGTAGTATTTAGCACTATGTAATTCAGAGTGCTAATTTATGATGCCATGATAATTTATAAGCTCAAATTCGTCAAGCACTTAAAGGTTGAGAGTGCTAAAAATTATAAAATTGCATTTTTTTTGTCTTTTACTTGCCATTCTAAAAGAGCTTTCGACTATTTAACTATGTGGGCAAAATCAACTCTAATCGTTTTTATTTTAATTATCCTAAATAGCTGTAGTGCAGTGAGCAAATGTCGTAATAAGTGCAAAACAAATGCTTATGCTTGTTACCTATTATTCACAGATAATTCCATTTCTTCTACGAGCAAAGTTTTAGGATATTTATTTTGTCAAATTCTAGAGAATGACTGCAATAGTTCCTGCGGGGGTGGATCATCTTCTAGTTCTTCAAGGTCTAGTAGTTCCAGTGGAAGTAGAAGTTCTGGAGGCGGAAGTTCGTCGGGTGGTGGTAGCTCGGGCGGTAGTGGTGGAAGCAGTCATGAAATCAGTCCTCCGTTTTAGTCGTTCTTTTTTCATACTTTAGAAATATCTCATCATCCACTTTTTCGCATTGGGTTAATTTCCATTTTTCTGAATCGAAAGAGAGAAATTCTTCCTCCCCATCTACGATAGAAGGAAGACTTCTCTTACCAATTAGAAAAGGAACAATAGTGAGATTGATTACATCAATGAGCCCTGCTTTTTGAAAGGCATAATTGAGTGTAGGTCCTCCTTCTAAGAGAACGCGATTTAGATTTTTCTGTTTTAAGATTTCGATTACTTTTGTTGGTTCAATGTCATCGCCTTCTAAGACTAAAATATCAGCATGAGCGGCTAACTCTTCTTTTACGATAGATTCATTTTCACGGAGACAAATTACGAGTGGACGCACAATGGTGTGAGAGAATACTTTTTTTGCTTTTGGGATAATTCCTTTTCTTAAGAGAATAACGGGTAATGGGTCTTTGCCGTCAACATACCTGAGCTTGATTACTGGATCATCGTTTAACAGTGAGTTTTTCCCCAGTATAAGTGCATCTGCTTGACTTCGAATTAAGTCCATTCGCTTTTTATCATTGCGAGAAGAAAGTCCATACCATTTTCCATCCGGTCTTGCTACTTTACCGTCTAGGGTCATCGCCATATTGATAGATAGTTGAAATTTCACGTCGTGGGTTTGCCTTCTTTTTTCTTGTCCATTTCTCTGTGAAATATAGCAAGCACTGATCCCGAACAAGTTCCGCAGTTAGTAGAGGCTCGCGTTGTCTCAACCAACTTTTGCATTGTATCACAACCATTTTCGATGGCAGAAACCAATTGCTCTTCTGTCACTGACTTACACAGGCAAACCTTCTTTGGTCGCATCATTTTATAAAGGCTGGAAAGATCAATTTCGTCTGACATGAATTACTCCTCTCTTATTAGATGAAAAATTGCTATTTAAAATCTCAAAAAACGTATATGACTCAATGTCTCTATAGTAAATTTATTTCCTTTTACCGATATTCAATTGTAGCCAAAAAGAAACATCGGTGATTGTAAATATTTCTTGCCATTTGGCAAGTAAATTTATGGGATACTTCTTAGCTATTCTTAGTTAATTAGCCAAAGCGAGGTCACAATGGAAGTAAGAGAAAGGGTTTCCTTCAAGGAACTTTTCGGTTGGTGTATGTTTGATTTTGCAAATTCATCTTACACAACAGTTATTATCACAGTCATATTCGGAGATATTTTTAGTAAAATCATTGTTCCTGCAGGCGATGACCCATCAAACCCAAATCGATATGGAAATATCCTCTGGGCTCTGGCACTCGGCATTTCTTATGTTATTGTTTCTCTCACAGGTCCCCTGTTTGGGGCTATTATGGATTATTCGGCACGTAAAAAGCAATTCTTATTTGGTAGTTATATCATCTGTATTGTATCGACTGCCTGTTTTTATTTCTCTGCTAACCCGGGCGACATCTGGCTAGCCTTTGCGATGATCATTGTATCTAACTTTGCATTTGCATCTGGAGAAAATTTTACTTCTAGTTTTTTACCTTATCTAGGTCCTGAAAAAGACTTAGGAAAAATTTCTGCTTATGCCTGGGGGATTGGATACTTCGGAGGATTAGCAAGTGTAATCTTAGTTAGCACTTTAGGCGATATCACTACCGAAAACTTCCAAAACCTCAGATGGGTAGGACCTTATACAGCTCTCTTCTTTTTAATCGCAGGGATTCCTACTTTTCTATTTTTAAAAGAATATTCTGTCGGGACAAAAAAGCCAGACGGTATCAGTTACTTTCAGATCAGCATACAACGAGTAACCACAACTCTACGCGATGTTACTCAATTTAAAGATTTAATGATTTATCTAATCGGGCTTTTCTTTGCTATGGCGTCTATCGCTGTGATCATTGGTTTTGCATTTATCTATGGCTCACAAGAAATCAAAATTGAAAATATTCACAGGCAGGCAATGTTCGTTATATTGCAATTTACCGCTGCATTCGGTGCAGTTCTATTTGGATTTATCCAGGATAGATGGGGCGCTCTTAAAACTTTTAACTTAACGCTTGTGATCTGGATCATTTCAATCCTTGCAATTTTTGGAGTAAAACCAATTACAGGAGTAGCCAATTCACTTGGGATGCCAATCACCGTCCAGTGGATGTTTGTAATTATTACATCTATTGCAGGAATGGGACTCGGAGCAACCCAAAGCTCAAGTAGAGCCATTGTAGCAATCTTTGCTCCAGAAAGTAAAATTGGTGAATTTTTTGGATTATGGGGAATCTCTGGCAAAGTCGCAGCGGCTACTGGATTATTCTCTCTTGCTATCCTACAAAGCTTTTTAAGTTTTAGAGATTCCTTTTTAGTCCTTGCCTTATTTTTTGTTGCAGCTTTAATAATAAATATGAAAGTAAACGAACAACGCGGAATCGAAACAGCAAGAAATTATAAAGAGTAATGAACACAGTCACCTCGAACATAAGTTTGTGAGAGGTCTATCCAGCAAAAATAGTAAGAGATAAACCAATACTAAATTTGTCAGATAGACCTCTCACGATGGGTCAGTTCGAGGTGACGGTTAAATAGGAGGCACTATGTTATTAACGGAAGATGAAGTAGAGCTTTACCAGAACCAGAGAAACCTGGCATTGTCAACGATTGATGATTTGACTGATTTAAAAATTCAGCTTTTAGAATCAGGAATGCCAGTTCCGCAATTTGTAAATAATTCTATCGGGTATTTAAAAAAGAAGTACCTGATCCAGGATCATACAATCGGTCAGGTACTTAGAACACATGCAGGTGGACCTGCAAGCACTGGTTCGGGATTTTAGAAATTAATCTCGGTCATCTTTTTGATGATGATTCGTTGGTTTAATTCGATTGCTTTTACCTTTCTCTCAATTTCTCGATTGAGAACTTTTAAAACAACACGATAGGTATCATAAATATGCTTTTGGCTATCATAAGGTAAAAGCTCATTTGGATCGTTTAGTCTATTGTACATAGAAGCTAGATTTGGCATGTCAGGAGAATCATTGACCCATGGTATATCTTTTGGTTTATAAGAAGGATCTCTTGGAGGTTTACTTTGAGATTCTTTTACTTGAGGAGTGGTTTCTGTCTTTGGATCAGGCTTAGCCTTATTATCCGCAGGAGCAGAAGAAGTCTCTTTAGCTACTAGCTTTGGCTCTTCCATCACGGGAAGATTTTTATCATGACCCGAATAATACTCAATAATAATATCACTATTTGTATCGGGCTCAACACTTTCGCTTAGAACATTTTCTTCCTGAATTTTTTTAACATCATTTTCTTTTTCCCCTTCTCTCTTTAGTGGCTCGGGACTATTCGGAGTCGGGTTTATAATTCGGCGCACTTCTTTGACGTAAGTAGTTCCGGTGTAATTCACTCTGGAGAATTGGAAAATAATTTTAGATAAAGACTTTCCGTCGTCATTCAAATAGACAAATGCTTTTGTATCATAGATATGTCTGTTCGGATAATCCTCGTAAGTCACACCCTGACCTAGATCTAATTTTAAATAAGGCTTATTGTCTTTATCCTTAAAAAAAAGTTCGTTTTTGCTAATGATTGATTCGTCGATAGGTTCATGTTGTAGATAACGGTATCCATTTTTTAAATAATTTTTATCAGCCAATTCTTTAATTCGAGTTACATTTAGAGCAATCGACTTATGGAGTCTATCGAGGATTCTATCCGCAAATCCATGAGCCCGAACAGCGTCAATATATTTGAGTTGGTCTTTTTCCTCCTGACGAATAGTCGTAGGCTCGGCAAATAGCAAAGATGCGGCTACTACAAATAATGCGATAAATGTCTTCATAAAAATTCTCCTGTAATTCAAATTGTAATAATGATAAACCTATCATATACATCAAGTAAGAATAAATTCAAAGCAATGAATTTACAAGTAGAACAGGCATCCCTGCCTGTCCTGTAATTCTAAACCAATTCGACTTGAGTATATCTTAATTATCGAATTGGAGAAAGCCAATATTGAGAATAGGAGTCTAGTAAAACTCGCCTAAATATTTCTTTTCGAGATTTTTAAAGTCCTGAGCTTCTACTACTTTGGAGGATTCGAGTTTTCCCTGTGTGAGAATTTGAACGATCATCTTTGAACCGACTTCCTTGGAAACAAGGTTCAACTCTTCCAATTTGCCTTTGTTATCTTTGTAAATTTTTCCAGGCTCTGTGCGAAGAACTACAAATTTATCGGTGTGATTTTGGCTTACTAGTTCAATGTTTAAACGTTTTCCAAAATTCAAATAAGTAAGTGTCAATGAATCACTGTCTTTTTGGAAATTTTTCACATAGATTCCATCTTTATCAAATTCATTTAAACCAATTAGATTGTTATCAGTCCAGTATTCGATTAAATTAAAAACGAGTGCATCCGAAAATAAAACAACATAAACGGGAAAAATAAAATAAATATAAGCAACAACGGTTCTTAGAGTTTTGCCAAAGAAACCTTCGCCACCTAACGTTTCATTAAAGGCATAAGCCTTCCTAGTTAATGCAAATTTACCAAAGCAATTTGCAGTCGTTGTAAGTGTAAAAGTAGAAATGAGGAGAATAAGAGTTAGCCTCTTAATTTTTTTAGTCATGATTGATTCCTTAGTAGAGACAGGTCTCAGACCTGTCTCTACGAGTTATTAATAAATTTCGCCGGTGTATTTTTGTTCTAGTTGTTTGTAATCTTTTACATCGATTACTTTGGAAGATTCTAATTTACCTTTTGTTGCCATACGTAAAATCATTTTAGATCCAACGCTCTTAGAATCAACAGTTACTTCTTCTAATTTGCCATCTGTTTCTTTGAAGAATTTTCCAGGCTCAGATCTTAGAACTACAAATTGCTCAGCCTTATCGTTACTAGAAACATCGATAACAAGTTTTTGACCGAAGTTTAAGTAGGTAAGTTTTAATGTTTCGCCGTCTTTTTTAAACGATTTAACATATTGACCTTCTTTATTGTATTCATTTAAACCGAGTGGATTGGAGTCAGTCCAGAATTCAATTAGGTTTAGAATAACGATATCAATGAAGAATACCAATCCACCTAAAAAGGGAACTATGAAATAAACATACATAAGTAGAGTGCGGATGATTTTTCCAGCCCAGTCATTTCCACCGATGCCTTCGTTAAATGCGTATACTTTTCTCGTGAGAGAGAATTTACCAAAGCAGTTAGCAAAAGAAGTTAAGCTTACCCCAATGATTAAAAGTAGCAAAGTGATTTTTTTTAAAAATTTTTTCATAAGAAATATCTCCTAGTTATTAAAAAATTCGAATCGTTACTGGATCATTTTAGCTTAATTACATTTCTCAATTCAATATTTGGGTTCTGTAAAAACAAAGAGATTATTTCTCACAGAGAGCACAGAGTTCACGAAGAGTTATGATTTCAGTACTGCTATTAACTTTTACTTTGTGCTCTTTGCGTGCTCAGTGAGAAAATTCTATTTTTACGCAATCCGAGAAATTGAGATGGAATGCATATTTGATTTTCCTAATGTAATTCTAACTAAAGACAAATAGAAGAAATTCAGACAAGAAAAAAATCAAAAGATTTAAGATTTCTAGAAAGAAAGCTAAGACCTTTTTTCCTTGACGATAATTTTTCAAAGAAACAAGTAGTAATGCATGAATACTAAAAAAATTGAAATCAAAGATTTCCTACTCGGATTTTTAACCTGTCTATGTATCTTTCTTTTAACAAGCATTGCAGGCTGCGGACGCACACTATCTAGACTTGGTCTGGGTGATGAAAAACTCAACCTACCAAAAGATTTCAAAACAATGATAAGTGTGAGCCTCCACAAAGAATCAAATGGAGATACTGTAAAAGATTTAACCTATGAAACGCTCGATGGAAAATATAGATCCGTTGAATATAGAGATAAACTCTGGCATTTAGAAGGCGGAATCATCTGGGAAAAACAAAACTAATTTTCTAGTTAGTAGCTAATCTATGTTATTCACAAATGTAGAATTTTTTATTTTTTTTGCATTGGTATTTTTTTACCAGTGGTATGTGCATCCTCTATTTTCAAATGAGGAACAAAAAGAAGACACATCTCTTCATGTGTTTTTACTAATCGCCAGCTATTATTTTTATATGAGTTGGGATTATAGATTTGGTGCCCTGATATTAATTTCTACACTAATAGATTATTTTCTAGCGATAGAAATTGGAAAGACAGAAGTAGAGAAAAAAAGAAAATTCTACTTAATCCTAAGTCTTGTATTAAACCTCGGATGTATATTAGGCTTTTTTAAATACTATAACTTCCTCGCGCATTCTATAAATTCTGCGAGTGAGGCTGTTGGCTATTCGGCATTTGCCCCAATTCTAAATATAATCTTACCGGTAGGGATTTCTTTTTTTACCTTTCAATCACTCAGTTATACGATTGATGTTTATAGAAAAGTGATTCCTGTCGAAAAAAGTTTAATCAAGTTTGCACTCTTTGTATCTTTCTTTCCTCAATTAGTCGCAGGACCGATTGTTACGGCTAAGACATTTATGCCGCAACTATTCAAAAAGGTAAAACTAGAAGATGTAAATTTCAAAAAAGCAATCCGTTTTTTTATAATGGGATATTTTAAGAAAGTGGTAATCTCGGATAATATCTCTCCGATTGTAGATGTAATTTTTAGAAATCCCGAAAACTATGGAACATCCGCTTTATGGCTTGCGAATGCGCTTTTTGTGATTCAGCTCTATGGAGATTTTAGTGGTTACACTGATATGGCCTATGCTGCCGGACTTTTGCTCGGATACGAACTACCGGAAAATTTCCATTTACCCCTAAAGGCAACAAGTGTAACAGACTTCTGGAGACGATGGCATATTTCTCTTTCGACTTGGCTCAGGGATTATATTTATTTTTCACTGGGAGGGAGTAAGAAAGGTTATGCGCGTCATAAAATTAATTTATTTATGACAATGTTTCTGGGTGGGATTTGGCATGGAGCAAATTGGACTTTCTTCCTCTGGGGAATGTATATGGGATTTTTCCTTGCAGTGGAAAGTATTTTTAGTGATCTAAAAGAAAAATACTTCAAAGATCCATTTATAAAATACAATTATATCATTAACTTCTTTGGGTTCATTTATGGAATTGGAGCGGTTACGCTTGCTTGTGCGCTCTTTCGAGGAGAAGGAATCGAAAAGGCACTCTTAATGATGAAGAATATGTTAACATTCGTGCCGGGGAATCCGAGACCTTACATGATAAAAACAGGTTTTACAATGTTCTTAATTTTATTTATAGGACATTTTATTGGACATTGGATTTATGATAACAAAAAAGATTTCAAAATTCCTTACTGGTTAGAAGTAGCATCTTACCCTTTTATCATTCTAGGAATTGCCTATTTTACAAATGACAACGAGACTCCTTTCGTATACTTCCAATTCTAACGTATAGTTTGGGGCAAACCAGTAGTAGTCGTTCCAGGTGCTGCCGGTAGTCCAGTAGCATTGTTTGGATTATTGGGATTTGCATCAGGTCGAAAGCGAGATGGTTTATCTTCTCCGATAAAAGAAAGTTTTGTTTTTTCTACACGCTCATATAATTTATCTTGAATATTTCTAAATACAAACGAGCATTTTTCAGGATCGGAATAATCTTCTTTGTAAATAAACATAGAGTCCAAAAACCAGGCAAACTCACCTCTATTCACTAAAGGACTTTTAGCTTTTTTTACCTCGACTGTTTTTTTATCGTAGATACTTTCTTCGCCCGGAAGAACGGTCTTTGCATCGGGAAGACTGTTTCGAAACTCTTCGTCTTTAAGTTTTGCTTTTTCTTGTTCACCTGCTCTTTCTTTTTCCAGCTCTCTTTCTCGCTCATTGAATTTATCTTCCATGGCAACTTTTTTAAGAAGTGGAACAACAATCATATCCCTCTTTTTCATGGCTTCTTTGAGACAGGACTTTCTCTCATCTAAAATTGTTAACTCTTCTTTAGTAAGAGGAACCTCTACAACAGCCTGAAAAAACTCCCGCGAAATAAAACCGGTATATTCCGTATTCTGTAATGGCTTTGTGCGATAGTTAGGATCAGCAGGCTTACAAAAATAAAAACAAAGAAGAATAGAATATAGACACAGCTTCATATTCCTTCATTTTCAAAAACGTTTTTTAGTTGGTCAAGCTTTAAACATGCCGGCTTAAGACAAGGCTTGGCTATCTAAAAAATACCACAACGATAAACCCACCAAGAGGACGAAGACTAAAATTTCAAATGCAGTGTCGGAGCATAATAATGTTCAATGTTGATTTCTAGCTTTGATTCCAGTGATTAGGACAATCACGATTAGTATCAGCAAAGCAGAAACTGTAAAAGTAGAAAAGGCACCAAAGGAAAAATACAGAAGGGCAAAGCTAATAGGAGAAATGCCACGGGCTAATGCACCGAAACCCCGCATGATTCCTAAATTTTTACCCTGCTCTAAAGGAGATGAAAAAAGGGATGCAAGAGAAGAAAGACCTGGATTCAAGAAAGCACTACCGAGAGAAATAACACCGAGAGAAAGAATAGTTAATCCAAAACTCTTTGAAAAGCTCAGAACTAGTAAGCCCAGAAATAACGATACAGCTCCGAAAAGAGCAATCTTCTTTTCAGCCACCTTGCCTGATATTCGACGGATCACACCGCCCTGAACTAATATGATGATTGTCCCCAAATAGACAAAGGTATATCCAATTTCTTTTGGGTTAAAAGAAAGCACATCAAACAAAAAGAAATTTATACAAAATTCAAAACCCGAAAAGGAGAGGGAAAATAATAAATAAATTAAACATAAAAGCGGAAGCTCCGTTACTGTAGTCTTTCTAAGTCCCAAAATAGGATGTAGCTCAGTGCGCTTCTCTGAAGTCTGTGGATTAAAGGTTTCTCTAAATACAAAGACTACCAAAAGCAAATTGAAAAAGGCAATTAAAACAGAAAGTAAAGCAGAAGAAGAAAAGACTGTTACGCCGTAAGATGCTAGTCCAGGATAGGCAGCAGTTAAATCATACGAAGATAAAATTCCCCCGAGAGGTGGTCCGAACATAAATCCAAGGCCAATCCCAGCACCTATCATTCCCATTCCCTTTGCCCGGTCTTTCTCGGAAGTAACATCTGCCATTGCAGCTGAAGCAACAGATATATTTCCGCCCATACAACCGGTAATGAGTCTTGAGATTACAAACAAAGTAAAACTTCCCGAGAAAAACCAAACCAGGTATCCTAGGAAATTTCCAGTAGAAGTAAGGATTAAGGCGGGCTTTCGACCAACCCTATCAGACATTCGTCCCCAAATAGGAGCAAAAAAGAATTGAAGTATAGAATAAATACTCCCGACCACTCCCCCGAATAAAACTATAAACAGTCGATTCTCAGAGCTAGACTCAAATAAATGAATTATACTTAGGAAAAATTGAAGAACAGGGTCAGTCTCTCTGGATAAAAAAAAGCGAAGTGTTTCGGGGAATATTGGAAATATGACAGAAAAACCCATCATATCTATGAATACGGTCAGGAATAATACAAGTTTTTCCCGTTTATAGGTCATTGAATGATTGGTGGAATGGGTGGGTAAGAAGAAAAATGCCGGAGGCTACATACCGGCATTACATCAAATCTACGAACCGATTATTTTGCCGCTGGTTTGTATTTTTCGATAACTGCTTTTAACTCATCAAGAGCTGCTTTAGCTTGAGTTTTAACGTTTTCAGGTAATGCTGAATCAACTTGGTTGTAAATACCGTCAAAGTTTGCTTGTGCCTTTGTAACGATGTCTTGGTAGCTAGCATTTGCATTGTCTAGAACATCTTTTGTGTCTTTGATAGTTTTGTTAAGTAAATCTCTTACTTGAACAGCTTGTTCAGATTGATCTAATTCTCCCTTTTGTTTGATTTCATTGAACTTCTTTTCGAAATCACTTAAAGAATTTTTGAGAACTTCTTCTCCTGTTTTAAATAAAGCGATACCTGCATTTACTACGTCTGTTAGAACTTTTTCCATTTTTTATTTTCTCCAAATTTATAGTTCAAGTACCATGATATAGAATGGATTTGCCTTGCATAGCAGAAAACTATTGCAAGGTGCAAGTAAATGATCTACGAACTCTCAACAATCTTCTTAATCTGATCTCGAATCTTAGCCGCAGATTCATAGTCTTCATTCTTAATAGCGATGTTTAGAGAGTCTTCTAGAATCTGTAGCTGGGTGCGAGGGACGGGTTCAATTGGTGGATCGTCAATACTTGGCTCGGAAGGAATTTCTCCACCCTTCATAACTACTCCTGCCTCATCTAAAACACTCTGGGTAATAAAAATGGGAGCTTCGGCTCTCAGGGCAATTGCGATTGAGTCAGAAGGTCTTGCATCGATTAGAAAAATCTCTTCATCTTTTCGGATAGAAATTTTAGCATAAAAGGTATTATCAATAATTTCATCAATTGTAACTTTAATTACCTGGGCTCCGAGAACGGGGATAAACATCATTATCAAATCATGAGTCATTGGTCTAGGAGGAGTGATTCCATCGAGAACGCTTGTTATAGCATGTGTCTCAAGTGGACCAATAAAAATTGGAACAACCTTAGAGTCTACTGTCTCCTCTTTTGGCTTTAGGAATACAGCAAATCCAACGTTTGTGAGAGTAATATCAGAAATTTTTACTTCAATCAAGTCCATGAATTACAATATTATTGTAGTTAGTTTTTTTTAAAGCCAAAATAATATGGTCATTAAACAAATTTCGGATAAATATGATACTCGAGGCAATTTCATTTTCGTTTAATCTTGGTCTTTTCGCTTGCCTGGTTTGGAGCATATTCACCTTTCAAAATATTCGACTCGTAGAAAAAATAAAAAAAATTCCGATCTTTTTGGGTTTTGCTTTTTTATTCTATTCTATTTTTTATTTCAGCTCTCTCTTTGATACAAAGCTTTTTGATTTTAAAACCGTTTACTTTAATGGATACACTATCTTGTTTCAATTAATAGTGATTAGCTGCTTGCTATTTATAAGTAAACGTTCACTCGATTTTCATGCGCCTATTCTTAGTATATTCATTTCCCCTTATATTTTCTTTTTACTTTTTGGAATGGAAGAGTTTTCTTTTTGGGAAAATAAATTTTCCTCTTACTCTCTATTAAAAACACAAAATCCTATCATTGGACTTTCTTGTTTACCTGTATTATTTATAAAACCTATCAAAGTTCAAGTTCCAATGCTTTTACTCTCTATAGGAATTTTATTTTATTACATCAATCCCCTGAAGGAATTTCCTTTTTCCGAAGTAAAAAATTTACATTATAAATATATTCCGCACGAATTTTTCCTAAAAGATAATTCTTATTTATTCGAAGAGAACAGCGGAATATACACAGAGAAAAAAGAAGACGAAGATGATAAGCTTTATAAGTTTACAATGAAACCAATTAAAAAAATAAACCTTCCCTTAAAACAGGATTTACAATATTTAATTTCTAGTTTTGAATTTCCCATCATCCTCGCAGAAGGTGAAACTATTACAATATTAGAACTAGCTAGAAATTACAACCACACTGTATTTAAAGTAATCTTTCATATAAAACACGATGCAAACCAGATAGAAGTCATCGGCGGCAAAGTAGGATTAGACACAGCAAAAGTAACCATCGAAGGACCAATATTTTAATCTTAATGTAAGTTCGATGTAAGAATAGTCACCCCCATTATGTTGCGACCCTCGGAAGCAACATTTAGTTTCGTTTTCTATCGGGGGTCTCAAGAAGTAGAGATTCCCGGTAAAAAAGCTCGGGAATGACACCCTAACACATTGTCAAATGATATAAACCTCTTATATCGAACTCAAGTTAACGTCAAAGTTCTTCTCCAAGTATATTTACATCTCTAAGTAATTCTTTTAAATCACTAACGTTAGTCGGCATTGTATTTATACTTTTTCTTAATTCACTATGAATTCCTGTGTTGTTTCTAACTCTCTGGTGATAGCTAAATAATTTTAATACATCTCTATCTCTCATTCGTTTCGGGTTTATTTCTAAAACTAATCTTTGGATTGTTTGATCTGATGTTACTTCGATTGGATCTATAAAATCTCTTGGAAAATTTCTTACTATACAGGCACGGTTTGCTTCCTGGCTTAGATTTACTTTACATCGTTTTAGAATTTCTTCTGAACTTTTCTCTTCTATATTGTAAAAAGCAGGATCAATTCCCTTTTCTTTGGCTTCAAAAATTTTAATTTCTTCTATCGTATCCAAGACTGCAAGTCTCATTTTTTCATCAAAGACTCCATTGGAGCAGTCCTGGTTTCTAAATATTGTAAAATGTAAATGAGCTCCTGTTGAAAGACTTCCACTATTACCCGAAAGAGCCATCACGTCCTTATAATTAAAAATTCTTCCCTGTCTACCAAATACTTTTTTTAAATGAGCGTAAAATCCAAAGTAGCCAGCTTTCTTGAAGTAGACTAACAACGATTCGCCGTAAATAGTCTGCACGGGAACGCCATCTCTTGTTATCCACTCCGGGTAAACTCTCACGACGAGGCAGTCTTCTTTGTCCGGACATTTAAGCGGAGTTCCAATTCCAAGTGGAATATCAAACCCGTAATGAATTTTACCTTTTCTCGGGTCAATATTCATGAAATTTAAATCACAACACATTTGTGATGGCTCAACTGGAAAATCATCTAGATCATTTATCTTATTATTACAATACTCATCTTTTTTTAATTGTAACTGTGTTAATAAATCCTTTACAGTTGTTGAGCGCGCTTCTGAGTAATCTTGTTTCGAAAATATCTCTTCATTTACTGATTTAACTTTTTGTGAAATCATCTCAGGCGTTAAGGCTTCCTCACGATTCTTTTTAATTCCAACTTTTCTTGGAGGTTTTTTTCTTTCCTGAAATATACAATTGCTTAGAGAAATGATTATGGATAAAACTAGCAGAGCTAAATTTTTTAGAAATTTTATATTAGTTAAATAATATTTGAACATATCGAATCCATACACTTAGACAAGTGCAAAGTTTGAGATTCTCATCTAAAGTCAAATAGTTTTATATGGCGCACTACATTTTACTACAGAAAAACATAATGCCTATCAAAAATATGCGAGATAACTTTCAACTTTATCGAACAGTTCCTATCTAGGCTTCCAAAAATTATGTGCTATAAAAATCAGTCATCTGACAAATCAGTATTTTGCGCATTGAATAAAAAGATAGATTTCTATTGATATAATTTCTTTTATTCACAGCACTGAATTATTGCTTAGCGTTTTATCGCTTTACATCTTTGTAATTAGTGGGTATTTTTTGAATTAGTGCTAATTCGCGTTAGTTAAATTTAAGGAATTGCTTTATGAAACATGCTTGGGCCCAGAAGGACTCGAACCTTCGACCCGCAGATTATGAGTCTGCCGCTCTAACCAACTGAGCTATAGGCCCTTTAGATGTATAGAGTCATTTTTTTGTGAGTGAGGGATTTCGCAACTGTTTTTATTCGTTTATCTTTAAGATTTGACTTCTTGATTCTTTTGAACTAAGAAAATACTTTTTCCAAAAATCGGAATCGGCTTTTTCGGATTTCGTATCCAGGGAATCAATCAAACGATCTATTTCTTTTCTAAATTCTAGAAGCGAATCATGAATAGAACTTTTATTGGTATTGATAATTGCATTCCACATTTCTGGATTCGAGCCAGCAATTCTTGTCATATCTCTAAATCCACCACCAGTAATTGGAATTGGAGATTTTTCTGTGTAATAACGGACCTTATCATTATTATAAGCCCAATTAACAAGTATGGAAGAAAGTATATGGGGAGTATGCGATAAATAGGAAAGCACTTCATCATGCTCTATTGCATTCATTTGAATTGTTATAGCGCCAATCATCTTCCAAAAAGAGGTAATTTTTTGAATCGCATCTTTTGTAACCGCTTTTGGTTCTGTTAAAATACAAAGTCTATTTTCGTATAAATCTACTTTTGCATAATTCATCCCGGATTGCTCCGATCCAGCCATTGGATGAGACGAATAGTAATTATGCGCACTTTTATATTTTGATTCGATTTTTTGAATGATAGATTGCTTCGTAGAGCCGAGATCAGTTATATAGCCCTTATAATTTTCAGGAATTAAATCGATTTTATCACAAGTTAAATCGACTGGAAGTGAAAAAACAATAAAATCAAATTTATTCCAGGAATTAGATTTTAAAAAAACATCTTCCACAAAAATTTCATCTGCAATTTTTTGCGAAACTCCCTCTAATCTACTTTTCTCAGAGCGAACAACTCCCGTTACTCTACAACTATTGTCTTTTTTTTTAATTGCAAGAGCAAGGGATGCGCCCATTAACCCCAGACCATAGATTAATATATTTTTAAATGGTGAGTTCAAAGCAAAGGCTCAGTTGCAGGATAAGATCCTAGTATTCTTAGAAAGGTAGCTCTTTCTTTTACTTCCGAAAGCACCTTACTTATAATTTCGTCTTTTTCATGACCATGAAAATCTATAAAGAAATTGTATTCCCAGGAATTTCTTCTCGTTGGTCTAGATTCTACTTTTGTTAAGTTAATATTGTTTTCAAAAAAAGGTTTTAATGCCATATAAAGCGAACCGGGCTTATCCGCTACCGAAAAGACAATAGATGTTTTATCATGACCTGTTGGAAGACATTGCGACTTACCAATGATTAAAAATCGAGTCGTATTATTTGGCAAATCTTCAATAGACTCTCGAATTGTATTTAATCCATAAATATCAGCTGCAATTTTGGAAGCAATGGCAGCCCCTTCTTTTTTTTCTGCCACCATCATAGCAGCCTTGGTTGTAGAAGAAGTCTCAATTATTTCAACGTTTGGAAGATTTGCTGAAATCCAATTTTTACATTGTGAATTTGCAATTCGTATGCCGTATAACGTTTTTATTTTTGACAAATCCGATTCATACCCAAGTAAATGAAGCGATATACGCATATATATCTCTGAATAAATCAACAGGTCTGAATTTAAAAACATATCGAGTGTAGAATTAACAAGACCTTCTGTCGAGTTTTCAATTGGAACAACACCATAATCACATTTTCTAGCTTCAACAGCTCGAAAGACTTCAGGTATAGAAGAAAAAGAAGTTGATTTAATCGATGCTCCAAATCTTTCCCTTGTTGCCTGGTTGGAAAAAGATCCTTCCGGACCGAGATATCCAACTTCGAGAGCCTTCTCAATTGCAATAGAACCTGACATGATTTCTCTGTAAATAGATATCAAAGCTTGATCCGGAAGAGGACCGGGGTTATTCATTGTTACCTTCTTATAGACTTCTTTTTCTCTGTCAGGTCGGAAAATTTCTTCTCCGTTTGCTCTTTTTACTTCGCCAATTTTACTCGCGATAGAAGCACGCTCTTGAATCTTATTTACGATTTCTATATCAAGTTCATCAATCCTGGATCGCAATTGGGATAGATTTTCACTCATCAAATATTTCTTCCTTCTCTGGTTTTAAATCTTCAAGATCATCGAATTTTAATTCTTTTACTTCCACTGGCATTGGTAAGTCTGAAAGCTTGTTTAATCCAAAATGAACTAAGAATTCATTGGTTGTGCCATATAATGTTGGTCTACCCGGAACTTCTTTTTGGCCAACTGCTTTTACTAATTTTTTTGCAATTAGAGTAGAGACCATATTTCTAGAAGATACTCCTCGTATCTCGTCAATTTCAGGAAGTGTTATTGGCTGCTTGTAGGAGATAATGGCTAATGTATCGAGTGTGCCTCTTGAAAGAGTCTCTCTCTTTTTTTCTTTGAATATATTTCCGAGTATTTTGTAATAGACTTCATTGGTTAAGAACTGGTATCCGCCCGCAATTTCTTTTAATAAGAATCCGCCATTTCTCTCTGAATAATCCAATATAAGCTCATCAATTAAATCACGAACCATTGCCTTTTCTAATTTTAGCGAATCAGCAAGACTTGCTAACTTTACAGGTTCCCCTGAAAGAAAAATCAATGCTTCAATTAAGCCCTTATTATATTCTCGTGTGTTTTGATTATTTTCCAATATCAACTGACCAAAAATATTTTGATATTTCCAAACATTTTATGTTGCCTGATTGCAACTTTTTTTAATTTTACTATTTCTAACAATGCTAAAAAAGAAAAAACAACATCATACGTATCTGGCTCGGTAGAGTCAAAAATATCAGAGAAATCAATCTCTTTTCTTTGCGCAAGCAACTCTTCAATAGTCTGAATTTTCTTATCAATAGAGTAATCCTGATCTGCAATTAATAAGTTTGGAACTTCTTCATTAACTGCGCGGGTTTCTAGGATTTTATTAAAGGCAGATATTAAATCTAGTAAATCTAAATCTAACCAATTTTCATCGGTTGGAAAATCTATGAGGATTTGATTGGACTCTCTTTTAAATACCCCTGCTGTAATTTCATCGATTTCGCCTAGTTTTCTTCCTGCCAATTGAAATTTCTTATGCTCTAGAAGTTTTTCAACTAATTCTTTAGGAAGCTTTGTATCCGTTTCAATTTCTTCGAATCCAGGGTTAGGTAAGAGCGACTTGGATTTTAGATAAACTAGATTAGCCGCCATTTTGATAAATTCGGTGCTAAGTTCTATCGATATAGTTTTAGAAAGCTTTATAAATTGAATGAAGTCTTCCGTAATTTTAGAAAGTGAAACATCAAAGATATCTACTTTATAACTTTCAATCAGACTCCATAATAGTGAGAGGGGACCTTCGGAATAACCCCCGTCTGGATTATTCCATCGGATTGTAAATGGAAGAGAATCTTGTTCTTCTTGTGCATCTGATACTTCCATTGATTCAAATTCTAAATTCCGAGTGCCTTCGCAGCCGCCTGTTGTAGTCTTTCAGGCGGAAATGGTTTTACAACAAAGTCCTTTACTCCCATTTTAATAGCTTTTGCTAATAAATCTTCCTGACCGAGAGCAGTTACCATAATGACTTTTGCTTTAGGATCCATCTTGATGATTTCACCAGTAGCTACAATACCATCTTTTTCTCTCATCGTTATATCCATAGTTACGAGATCCGGACGTAAAAGTTTATATTGCTCAATTGCAATATTCCCATTTTCGGCTTCTCCAACAATGGTATGACCTACTGCTGTCAAGGCATCCTTTACTAGGGTTCGCATAAATTTAGCGTCATCCACAACCAAAATCTTGGCCATTTTAATTTCCTCTTT
>Ga0209174_10001162_pt1 | contig 18880 bp, 14 predicted proteins | sample JI91814BDNA_FD_187505 | JGI IMG/M metagenome (GOLD analysis project Ga0209174, IMG submission 187505) | Wastewater effluent complex algal communities from Wisconsin, to seasonally profile nutrient transformation and Carbon sequestration -... | ecosystem: Engineered > WWTP > Effluent > Algae...
CAACGTCACGTTGCCCGTGTTCGTCACCAGGAACGTGTACGCGATCGTGCTGCCCACCGTATTACCCGACGGCGTACCCGCCGTCTTGTCGATCGTCAGCGCAGGCGACGAGGTGATCGTTACCGTCGCGCTGTCTGCCGGCGAGGTCGTGGTGCCACCGATCGGGTCGTCGGCCGTGGCCGTGGCCGTGTTGGTGATCGAATTGGCGTCGATGTCCTGCTGGGTCACCACGTAGGTGCCCGTGCAGGTCGTCGTTGCGGTCGGAGCCAGCGTGGTCACCGGGCAGGTGACCACCGGCGCCGTGCCCGTGCCGCTGAACGCGGTCTCGTTGATCTGCAGGTTCGTGACCGTGACGTTGCCGGTGTTGCTCACCAGGAACGAGTACGTCACCGTCTGGCCCGCCGCCGACACCGTCGTCGGCGAGACCGTCTTGTCCAGCGTCAGCGTGGAGCTGAAATCCACCGGCGTGATGACGCCATTCTCGCAGCGCGGCTGCGCCGGGCAGCCCGGATCGCCGCCGCCGCTCACGCTGGCCGTGTTGTTGACCTGAGGCACCGCCGCGTCCGTCGGCGTTACCGGAATGATGAAGTTAACCGCCGCACCTAAGCCCACTGGCAGGCCGGCTGGAACGGTGCAAGTCACGGCTTGGCCCACCGCCGTACAACCCGCGGGCAAGGTGCCAATGGTCAAGCCGTTCGGCACCACGTCGGTGATGGTCGCCACCGCCGTCGTCGCCGTTGCACCAGTGTTGTAGACCTGCAGCGTGTAGCTGGCCGGCACGCCGATGCTGAAGCTCGTTGCGCTGGCGGTCTTGATGAACTGCAGATGCGGGGACAGCACATCCGTATCCACGCTGCTGCAACTGGTGGTGGCGCTGTTGACGCAGCCAGCGCCCGGCGGCGTGCCGGGATTACCGGTGCCCGACGGATTCGTCGCGGCGTAGTTGGTGTACGTCTCGGTAGAAGGCAACAAGCCGGTGCTCGGCGGCGCCGTTACGGTCAACGTGACCACGGCATTGCCGCCCGGCGCAATCGGGCCCGGCACGGTGCAGGTGAGCAACGCACCCAGCACGTTCAGGTTGGTGCAGGTCGCGCCCGAGGCCGCCGTGGCCTGCATCCCCGCAGGCAGTTGGTCCTGCACGATCAGGTTCGTGCCGGTGGTGCTGCCGCCGTTGTTGGTCAGCGTCAGCGTGTACTGGAAGCTGCTGTCCACCACTACCGATGCCGGGCCGGTCTTGATGACCGAAACATTGGGCGTTGCGGTAGAGGTAACCAACGCGCTGTCTGGCGGCGAGGTCGTGGTGCCACCGATCGGGTTGTTACCCGAGGCCGTGGCCGTGTTGGTGATCGAATTGGCGTCGATGTCCTGCTGGGTCACCACGTAGGTGCCCGTGCAGGTCGTCGTTGCACCCGGGGCCAGCGTGGTCACCGGGCAGGTGATCAGCGGCGCCGTGCCCGTGCCGCTGAATGCGGTTTCATTGATTTGCAGCGCGGTGACCGTGACGTTGCCGGTGTTGCCCACCAGGAACGAGTACGTCACCGTCTGGCCCGCGGCCGACATCGTCGTCGGCGAGACCGTCTTGTCCAGCGTCAGCGTGGACGTCGGTGGTAGTGGCGAATTCACGCACGCAGCGTTATCGGTCGTGCTGCCATTTTCCTGGCCGACCGGCAATTCCGCACGGTTGTAGAGACCGCTTCCCGGTGTGGGTGTTACAGCGCATACCGTCGGGACGGTACCGTTGGTGAATCTGTACGTGAGGTGTTGATTTCCACGGAAAACTGACCCAGGGTTTCCATCCAATATTGAGCCACCCGATTTAGGGTTGAGCTTAGCGCATGGGTTAGCGTTTCATTCGGCCGGTCTCCTTCTCGATGTTGGTGGTGTGGTGGCGGTATCGGTAGCTGTCGTTTCCGGTTTCGATGATGTGGCAGCGGTGTGTGAGGCGGTCGAGCAAGGCGGTGGTCATCTTGGCATCGCCGAAGACATTGGCCCATTCGGCGAAGTTCAGGTTGGTGGTGATGGCGAGGCTGGTGTGTTCGTACAGCTTGCCGATCAGGTGGAACAGCAAGGCACCGCCGGCTTGCGAGAATGGCAGGTAGCCCAGTTCGTCGAGGATCACCAGATCGGCGCTGATCAGCCGTTCGGCCAATTGCCCCTGTTTGCCGGCTGCCTTCTCCAGTTCCAGGGTATTGACCAGTTCGATGGTGGAGAAGAAGCGCACGCGTCGGTGTTGATGCTGGACAGCCTGCACGCCGATGGCCGTGGCCAGATGGGTCTTGCCGGTGCCGGGGCCCCCGACGAAGACCAGGTTCTGCTGTGCCTCCATGAACTGGCCGCGATGCAACTGTCGCAGCAAGGGTTCGTCTACGGCACTCTGGCCGAAGTCGAAGTTGCTCAGGTCGCGGTAGTGCGGGAAGCGGGCCGCCTTGAGTTGGTACTGGATGGAACGGACCTCGCGTTCGGCCACTTCGGCCTTGAGCAGGGTCTCGATCAGGGGCAAGGCGTCACGGCAGGCCGGACTGTCTTGCTCGACCAGTTCGTGCAGGGCCTGCGACATGCCGTACAGGCGCAGGTGCTTGAGCGTGGACAACAGGCCGTCAGCTTGCATGGCGTGTCCTGCGCAGGTGGTCATAGCGCGCCATGTCGGCGACCGGCTCAACCTGCAGGGCGAGCGCTGGCGGTGCATCGACCGGCGCTGGCGGGGCTTGGCCCAGCAGGCGGCTGAGTAGGTTGAGTATGTGCTGCTTGTTGGCTGCACCGCTCTCCAGTGCCAGTTCCACGGCGGTGAGCACGGCCTGCTCGTCGTGGCGCAGGACCAAGGCCAGGATCTCGACCATCTCCTTGTCGCCACCGGCACGTTGCAGCAGTTGCTGCTGTAACGTGCGGAAGCCGTCGGGCAGTTCGAGGAAAGGCGCGCCATTGCGCAACGCGCCGGGCTTGCGTTGCACCACGCTGAGGTAGTGCCGCCAGTCGTAGAGCGTGCGGCCCGCATCGTGGGAACGGTTGATGCAGCGCACATGCTCGGCAATCTGCTGACCCTCGGCCACGAACACCACCCGCCCGGGATACAGGCGTACGCTGACCGTGCGCCCGGCGAAGCTGGCCGGGACGCTGTAGCGGTTGCGCTCTACGTGCACCAGACAGGTCGGCGTGACCCGCTTGGTCTGCTCGATGAAGCCGTCGAACGGCACGGGCACCGGCATCAGCGTCGGCAACTCGTCCTGCAAGACCTCGGCAATCGTGCGCCGTCGCTGTTCTGGATGGCGTAGCTCCTGCCACAACCTCTTGCAGCGCTGCTCGAGCCAGGTATTGAGTTCGTCCAGACACTTGAAGTGCTGCGGCACTGCGTTCCACACCCGTCGGCGCGAGTCCTGGACGTTCTTCTCGATCTGTCCCTTCTCCCAGCCCGAGGCGGGGTTGCAGAAGTCGGCGGCGAACAGGTAGTGGCTGACCATCGCGGTAAAGCGCGCATTGACGTCGCGCCGCTTGCCCTCGCGCACCTTGTCCACCGCCGTCTTCATGTTGTCGTAGATGCCCCGCCGCGGCACGCCGCCGAACAGGGCGAAGGCTTGGTTGTGGGCATCGAACAACATCTCGTGGCTCTGCTTCCAGTACGCACGCAGCACGAAGGCCCGGCTGTGGCTGAGCTTGAACTGCGCGACCTGCAGCTTCACCTTCTCACCGCCGACCCGTACCCAGTCTTCGCTCCAGTCGAACTGGAACGCTTCCCCCGGCGCGAACACCAACGGCACGAAGGCCTTGCGCGATGCCGTCAGCAGGCGCTCGTGCTCGGCCCGGCGCCAACCACGGGCAAAGGCCGCCACGCGGTTGTAGGAACCCGGGTACCCCATCGCCACCAGGCGGACATGCATCTCCCGCACGCTTATCTTCTGCTTGCGTGGCGTCGACTGGTTGCGGCACAGCATCGCCCGCAACTGCTCGGTATACGGGTCGAGCTGACTGGGGCTGCGGCGTTCGGGATACTTCGGCTCGACCTCACCACTGACGAGGTACTTGGTGATGGTGTTGCGCGAAAGCTTGGTACGCCGGGAAATCTCCCGGATCGGCATCTTCTCGCGCAGATGCCAGCGGCGGATGAGGCTCAGAACGTCCATCTTGATCACTCCTGGTGACTCCGGTCCAAGGACAGACCGGAAAGGTTAGGAGGTGGCTCAAATTTGGACGGAAATCCCGGGCCTTACTGGCTCAGTTCTGGGTGGAAATCAACATGATGAGGCCAAGAAAAGTCCATTAAAGGCGCTTGATGAGCTTGAGGAAAAGGGGCGAATTCGATGGGCAAAAGATGGAGAAGGCCGTCCAAACGCTATCCAATACGTTGACGACATGGCGGGCGTTGAGTTGCAGTCTATTTGGACTGAGTTTGTAGCCTTGTCTAGCAATTCACTTGAATCCGAAGACTATCCGACTCAGAAGCCCGAGGAGCTTCTTGAGCGTATTATCAAATCGTCCTCGAATTCCAACTCTTTAGTTCTCGACTGCTTCATGGGTTCAGGCACGACGCAGTCCGTTGCAATGCGTTTGGGTCGTCGTTTCATCGGTGCCGACATAAACCTTGGGGCAATCCAGACGACAACTAAGCGTCTGATTGACGTGGCGGATGAGCTACGCCAGAAAACGCTTGACGACGAAGAAAGAAGCTACACCGGCTTCGAACTTTACAACGTCAACCACTACGATGTGTTCCGCAACCCGGTGCAAGCCAAGGAGTTGCTGATCGAAGCGCTGGAGATCCAGAAGGTCGAATTCAATACCGTGTTCGACGGAGAGAAGGACGGCCGCATGGTCAAGATCATGCCGGTCAACCGCATCGCCACCCGCGCCGACCTCAATGAGTTGATCGCTGGCTTCGACTACAAGGCATGGGAACGCCGTAAGGCCGAGGCGCCCACGCGCCCTGTTGAAAAAGTCACTCTCGTTTGCATGGGTCACGAGCCCGACATGACCGCCCAGTTGGTGCTGGCCGCCAAGCCCTATCTGATCGATGTCCGGGTGGTGGACATTCTGCGCGATAAATCCAATTTGGAGTTCAAGCGCGACTCCGAAGCCAGGGTCATCATCAAGAATGGCGAGCTGGTTATCGAGCGCTTCTACCCGATGAACCTGCTGCAAAAGCTGTCCTTGCAGAAGGAGTCGGCAGGCGATTGGCGCGAGCTGGTCGAATCTGTACTGATCGATTGGAACTACGATGGCGCGGTGCTGCAACCTTCCAAGGTAGACATCCCTGACAAGAACGAGCTCGTCTCCGGCAAGTACAAAGTTCCTGCCGACGCGGGCACCATCCGTGTGAAGATCACCGACCTGCTGTCTGAATCGTGGGAAGGAAACATCGAAAATGGCTAAAGGCATGCGCAAGGCCGCCAAAGAAGGCCCATCGAGTGTGGCCGCCTCGCTCGACTTCGCATTCTTCCGCTTCCTCTGGCAGTTTCATCAGGCCAACAAGGGAAACATCCGCAAGAGCTACCGCGAGCTGACTCGCAAATTCCTCGACTTCAACGACCCGGAGAAGAACCCCAAGGCCTTCCTGCGCCAGCCGCAGTTCGAGGCGCTGGAAACCTACGTTTTCCTGAAGGAGTTCCTGGGCAACGCCAAGGTTGAGGAGATCTTCAAGGCATGGTACGAGCGTAGCGGCAAGTTCGAGGGCCGTCAGTACGGCTCGTTCCGCGGTACCGCCGGACAGGAAATGTTCCAGTTCGGTGACTCCGACGAGCTTGAGTTGACCTCGTACAAGTCGCTGTTCGACCGGATGCGCAAGAACAGCCGGATGTACCCCAACTACATATTTGCGCTGACGATGGGCACGGGCAAAACCATCCTGATGGCTACGTGCATCTTCTACGAATTCCTGCTGGCCAACAAATTCCCGAAGGACGCCCACTTCTGCCACAACGCACTGGTGTTCGCCCCGGACAAGACGGTGCTGCAATCGCTGAAGGAAATCGAAGGCTTTGACCTATCCGGCGTCGTGCCACCGGAGTACGTCTCGTGGATGACCGCGAACCTACACTTCCACTACCTGGAAGAAGCTGGCACGTCCCTGGATACGATGGATAAATCCAAGTTCAACATCATCGTCTCCAATACCCAGAAGATTATCCTCAAGCGACAGCATAAGGACAAGAACGCCACCGACAAGCTGTTCGGAGTTTCCGCAGAGGTTCTCACGCCATCCAGCGTGTACGACGAGAACGCCGATCTGTACGGCTTCGACCAGCCAGAGGATGAGGCTGATTTGACCACCAACCAGCGTTTCGAAAAACTGCGCCGACTAGAACAGCTAGGCATCTATGTAGACGAGGCCCACCACGCCTTCGGCAAAAGATTGGCCAAGGACATGGGTGTTGGTCAGAAGGAAACCGATACCAGTCTACGCACCACGATCGACGAGCTGGCCAAGAGCCTGAAGAACACCGGCACTCACGTTGTGGCTTGTTTCAACTACACCGGCACGCCCTACGTCGGCCGCGAAGTTCTGCCGGAAGTGGTGTACGCATACGGGCTGAAGGAGGCCATCGACAAGGGTTTCTTGAAGAATGTCGAGCTGCACGGCTACACCAACACCCGAACCGACGAGTTCGTGGGCATCGCTATCGAGGAGTTCCTGAAGCAAACAGCCGACCTAGAGCCGGAAGGCTTGCGGCCGAAGATCGCTTTTTTCGCGGGGACCGTGGAAGAACTGACTGGCGAATTGAAGCCCGCCGTGGAAGCAGCCCTCGTCAAGCACGGCATTCCCACTTCACGCATTCTCGTGAACGTGGGTGACGAGAAGATCACTTCCAACGACGATATCCGAGAGTTCAATCGGTTGGATACTGAAGGATCGGAAAAGCAATTCATCCTGCTGGTCAACAAGGGTCGCGAGGGCTGGAACTGCCGCTCCCTGTTCGGCGTTGGCCTGTTCCGCCAGCCGAAGTCGAAGATATTCGTCCTGCAAGCCACTATGCGCTGTCTACGTTCCATCGGCCAGGCCCAGCACACCGGTCACGTCTTCCTCTCCAACGACAACCTGAAAATCCTCAATGACGAGTTGCTGCAGAACTTCCGCATCAGCGCCGATGAGTTGCAGAAGAAGGACAACAACAAGGAGCGCGTTCAGATCAAGGTCGTTCTTCCGCCCGTGAAGATCAAGCTAGTTCGCGTGCGCAAGCAGTTTGAAGTGAAGGAGAAGGCGCTCAAGCCCGGCGTCGCGCTGGGGTTGGACAGGACAGATACGGATGCTTGGAAAGAGTTGACGGAAAAGTACCGCCTGCTGGAGACGCGACAGGAAGGACTGAGCTTGGAAGATGCTGCGCAGTCCGGGAAGGTGAACATCCGCGACTTGACTGACCGCCGTCAAAAGCGCGAGTTCTCGCGCCTGACGCTGGTAGCAGAAGTGGCACGCTACCTAAATCGCAACCCGCTGGTAGTGGAAGACTTGCTGGATTCCACCAAGGAGGGCACGGACGAGTTGGTGGTCATCACTAACGAGTTCAACGAACTGCTCTACGACGAGATCATCCCGCGGCTGTTCAAGCTGCTGTATGACCTGGATGAGACCAAGCAAGCCGAGGAGCACGAGGTCGAACTGATCAAACTCCCACCGCAAGGCTATTACGAGGTCAATGCTGCCAAGGACAAAGTAGTCCGCCTGACAGACAGCAGTATTACGGACGACTTCAAGGAAAAGAGCTTCCACCTAGACGCCTACTGCTTCGACTCCGGCTCGGAGCGGCAGTTGTTCTGGGACTTGCTCAAGCACAACAAGGTCAAGAAGATTTACTTCACGGGCATGTTGACCCATGGCCAATCCGACTTCTTCATCCAGTACATCGACCCGGAAAGCCACACCGTTCGCAGCTACTACCCCGATTTCTTGTTCGAGCGTATCGAGGAGGACGGCACGACCAAGTACGTCATCGTCGAGGTGAAGGCCGATAACCAGATTGACGACGCGGTAGTACAGGCTAAGAAGGACTTCGCTAGCCAAACCGCTGTCGCCAGCGGCATGGAGTACATGCTGATGAAGTCCACGGATGCCGACAACAGTAATTTCGATACTCTTCTGAAATCCTGACAGCTTTCCATATTTAACCGGGCTGCCATCCAGCCACCTCAGTCCGTACGGTGGTCACAGGTCAGTCATTGAGTGCTTCTGATGCGGAATTACTGACATCCCTTCGCGACGGTGACGGAACGCAAAGGAGACGCAGGCATTAGCCTGCGTCTCCTTTGTGTGTTGGCAGGCGGTCACCGCCAAGTGATGTTTCGCGAACGGGAGAACATCTTCGAGCAGTTGATGAAAGCGGTTTTGCCTTCGTAAAGTTCGATCAGGTCGCGTTGCTCCATCCGCAATAGCGCGGCTCGCAGGCGATTGTTTGGCAGCCCCAGCAGCAGCCCCACTGGCTCTGTCGGGACTTCCTGGTAATTGAGTGAGAACCGCTGTGACGTCAGATGATCCATGACTGCGACCACGTCGGCTTCTTGCTGGGGTATTGGAGGAGGCGGAACAAAGGTCAGCTCGTACTGGCTGGCATGCCACCAAACGAGTCCCCATGCACGCTGCAGGCAGGAGGTTGAAATGTATCGGGTTTCACTTTCCCACACATGTAACACCGCCGCGAGTCGTGCCGTGAGGTACAACATCTTGGAGACGAAGTCGGCAATGTGCGCCAGCTGGCCGAACTTTAGATCGTTGGTGATACGGCAAAGCTCGTCCCAATAGCCCTCGGCATCAGGTGCGAAGTGGAGCTCGACTGGCGTGGTGGCGCCCGCTTCCAGATTGTCGCGGTGCTTGTCGTACAAAGCTTGGAGCAAGGCCTGGAGCCGCGACAGGTGCGCATCGTCTTCGTCGTGAGGTGCGTACTGGTTGCCGTGTGGCATGGGCATTGAATTGCAGACCAGGAGGCGCGCGAAAAATCCGAGTTTGACCGCCTTGTGCTCAATGTATTCGCGGCCTTTGTGGCGAGGCCGGAAAGGCTCGATGGCCCTGGACTGGGCCATCAGGCCAAAAGTACCGTGAGGCTGGATGCCGCACAGGTATTTCTTTTTCTCCCGGCGAAACTCCAGGGATTTGCCGTCCATTAGATCGACGAGATCAGAAACATGCCGCATCAGGCTGGAACTCAGGAGCTTGTCCCCCTCATCGGTGATGAAGTCGATGGCCTCGTGCTCGCCATCAAGCTGGCGGATCATGCTCTCCAGGTCGAGGTTGCTTGCAAGACGAGGCCGGTGCTTGGGCAGCTTGGGCGCGCAGCGGTTTAGCGTGGCAAGTTCAGCCATGAAGCCGTCTGTTGGCTCCTGCTTGCGCAGACACCGCGCAATCTGCGCCTTCAGCATCTGGATCTTGAACTTGTGCTCGGCGACGACGGCATTGAACTCGTTCTGTGCTGCTTCTGCCCGAGCCAAGCTGTCCTTGGCATGTGCCTCAAGCGGTTGGATCAGATACTCGTGTACCGGGCTCTTGCTACCACCCACATCGGCAATGCACAACGTGTTCGCGCCAATCGACACAGAGGTCCAGCCGGGCGGCGTGACGATATACAGGGGTGATACCGCGGACCCAAGAATCGAGAGCATATGCGTCCGCACCATTCTGGGATCTGCTTCCTTCACTTTTGCGCACACCGCCTTGCAGGCAGCCTCCACGAGCGGTGGAAGCATGCCGAAGTGCGGGTCTTGAACGGTATAGCCGATGAAAGGATTCGACACGATCATTGGGGTAGCTCCCCGCTGCTCGCATGGTGACTGAAGGCGGCAGTCAGCGCGTGGGTCGGTGAGCCTTCGTCAATGGCGTTGTTTTCACCTTCTGCCAGGGGCATTTCCTGGTCGGGCTTGAGCAACTTGGTGCGCAGCTCCTTCAGTTTTGTGGGGTAGAACTTTTCCCGCAGGCCCAAACTATTGATGATATCAAGCAGTTCCTTGTCGCTGATGCCATCGGCCTTGGCCGACAGGATCTGGGGCTTGATGATCGCCAGAAGCCTCTCGATATCTTTTTTTTCCTTGAGTGCGAGGTACGCCGTGGTGAATTTCACGGCCATCTCGTTGATGTTGGCTTGTTGCATGAAGGATCCTCCGTAAAAGGCGACTCAATTGCCGACCTTAAGGAGGAGTGTCTCGCCACTTTTGAAGAAGAACTAAGGAGCGGTTTTTCTGCTGGACGATCCGTAATGTTGCGGAAATTTCAATGCGTTGCCTGGTGTCTAGTAAGCGCGCGGACACTGGGACGGCTAGCGGGGCGCCAGCTTCGTCTGGGTGGGAACATGATGCTGCTATAGGGAATCCACAACCGGGCCTAAAAGGGCACAACGACAGCAAACGCCTTATGGCATACTGAATGGCATACTGGGGTTGGATTAAAACAAAAAACCCCTGAATTAACAGGGGCTTATTTGCTTTATCTGGCGGAGAGAGGGGGATTCGAACCCCCGAAGCGCGGTTTAGACGCTTACACACTTTCCAGGCGTGCTCCTTCAACCGCTCGGACACCTCTCCGGAACCTGGAACCGGCGCAAAGCCGCTTTCAGGGCCGCGAATTCTAGCCGCCACCGGGATTTATTGCGAGTCCCGCGTGCCAGCGTGGATTCCGCAGGCCATTCATATCCGGCTTCGTGCGTACGGGCCGGGAGATTCTTTCCTTGGAACGATCTGCCCGGCGCGGCACAATGGCCATTCCGATGGAAACGGCTGCCTGATGTCCTACCTCGTCCTTGCCCGTAAGTGGCGCCCGAAGCGTTTTTCCGAGCTGGTCGGGCAGGAACACGTGGTCCGTGCCCTGACCAATGCCCTGGACAGCGGCCGCGTCCACCACGCCTTCTTGTTCACCGGCACGCGCGGCGTCGGCAAGACCACCATCGCGCGCATCTTCGCCAAGTCGCTGAATTGCGAGGAAGGCACCAGCGCCGAACCCTGCGGCCAGTGTTCGACCTGCCTGGACATCGATTCGGGCCGCTATCTTGATCTGCTGGAAATCGATGCCGCGTCCAACACCGGCGTGGACGATGTGCGCGAAGTGATCGAGAACGCGCAGTACATGCCGTCGCGCGGCAAGTTCAAAGTCTACCTGATCGACGAAGTGCACATGCTGTCCAAGGCCGCCTTCAATGCGCTGCTGAAAACGCTGGAAGAGCCACCGGGGCACGTGAAGTTCCTGCTGGCCACCACCGATCCGCAGAAGCTGCCGGTCACCGTGTTGTCGCGCTGCCTGCAGTTCAACCTGAAGCGGTTGGACGAAGACCAGATTTCCGGGCAGATCAGCAAGATCCTCGGTGCCGAAGGCATCGCCGCCGATGACAGCGCCATCCGCCAGATCGCCAAGGCCGCCGATGGCAGCCTGCGCGACGGCCTGTCATTGCTGGACCAGGCCATTGCCTACACCGGCAGTGGCGACGGTGGGCCGCTGCGCGAGGAAGGCGTGCGCACCATGCTCGGTACCGTCGATCGTACCCAGGTCGGCGCGATGCTCGATGCCCTGGCCGATGCGGACGGCGCCCGCTTGCTTGGGATCGTGACTGCGCTCGCCGAATTTTCGCCGGACTGGAATGGCGTACTCGATGCACTGGCCGAAGCCTTGCACCGCATCCAGGTGCGCCAGCTGGTGCCGACGGTAGGCATCGAAGCGGACGGCATCGACGTCGAGGTGTTCGCACAGCGCCTGCGTCCCGAAGTCGTGCAGCTTTGGTACCAGATGGCGGTCAATGGACGTCGCGACCTGTATCTCGCACCCAGCACGCGCGTCGGTTTCGAAATGAGCGTGCTGCGCATGTTGGCGTTCCGTCCGGCCGGGGCGGGGGACAGCAGCAATGAACCCGCTGCAGCGGCATCGCCGGCTTCGCCACCGGTTGCAACGCCAACGCCAACGCCGACACGCGCCTCTGCGCCGGTGGTGGCGGCGAGCGTGGCCGCTCCTCCCGTCGTAGCAAAGGCGCAAGCTGCGCCCGTGGTCTCGGTTCCCTGGAGCGAAGATCCACCGGCCATGGCGACTCCCATGGTTTCGACACTCGCCGTGCCGGAGCCTGTGGTCGTTGCGGCCACGGTTGAGATCGCCGCCATCGCCACCGCCGACGACTGGCTGCACTTCGCCGCGCACAGCGGCATGAAGGGCGCGGCGAAGCAGCTGGCCGAGAACGCCGCCTTCATCGATTTCAACGCAGGCGTGATGCGCCTGTCGCTGGAAGCCGGACTGGACTACCTGCGTTCCGAAAGGTCGCTGGCGGAGCTGGCCAGCGTGTTGGAAAAGAAGTGCGGGACCGCGCCCAAGATCGTGTTCGAGAACGCGCTCGCCGCGTCGGAAACATTGCAACAACGCAGCCATCGCCAGCGTGATGCGCGGCAGACCGCCGCCGAAGAAAATTTCATGAACAACCCGGACGTGCAGCGCCTGATCCAGCAACACGGCGCCAAGGTCGTTCCGGATTCCATTCGCCCTTTGGATGAGTAATTGACATGCGTGGAAATATCGCCCAGCTGATGCAGCAAGCGCAGAAGATGCAGGAAAACATGCAGCGTGCGCAGGAAGAACTGGCCAACCTGGAAGTCACCGGCAACGCGGGTGGTGGCATGGTCAGCGTGACCCTGACCGGCGCGAAGGAGTGCCGCAAGGTGCGCATCGATCCCAGCGTGCTGTCCGACCCGGAAATGGCCGAAGACCTGATCGCCGCGGCTTTCAATGATGCGGTTAACAAGATTGATGCGGAATCGAAGAGCAAGCTGGGCGCGGCCACCGCCGGCATGCAGTTGCCGCCCGGGATGAAGCTGCCGTTCTGATTCGTACTGCTTCCATTCCATGAATATGTCCCTGCTCGAACAACTGATCGAAGCCTTGCGCGTGCTGCCTGGCGTTGGCCAGAAGACCGCACAGCGCATGGCCTACCATTTGCTGGAACGCGAGCGCGAAGGCGGCAAGCGACTGGCCGAGATCCTCGGCGTTGCGCTGGACCAGATCGGTCACTGCGCGCACTGCCGCGACTTCACCGAAACCGAGGTCTGCGCGATCTGCGCCAATTCCAGCCGCGACCAGCACTTGCTGTGCGCAGTGGAATCGCCTGCGGATCGCCTGGCGATTGAACAGGCCACCGGCTATCGCGGCCTGTATTTCATCCTGCAGGGCCGGCTGTCGCCGCTGGATGGCATCGGCCCGCGCGAACTTGGGTTGGATGCGCTGTCGGCGCGATTGGGGAAGGGCGAAGTCACCGAGTTGATCATCGCCACCAATCCCACCGTCGAGGGCGAGGCGACCGCGCACTATCTCGCGCAGCTTGCGCGCCAGCAGGGTGTGCACCCGAGTCGCCTCACCCATGGCGTACCGTTGGGCGGTGAGCTTGAATACGTGGACCGCGGCACGCTGTCGCATGCTTTCGGCACCCGCAGCGAAATGCCGTTGTAAAACCCCCGCGTGGTAGGAGCGCCCCATGGGCGCGAGCTTTTTTTCAAATTTGGACGAAAGGCAAGAGCTCGCGCCCATGGGGCGCTCCTACCATTGGTATCCCGGTCTAAGGAATGCACGTCCATGAACGACACGCTGTTCGGTAAGATCATTCGCCGTGAAATCCCCGCCACGATTGTTTACGAAGACGACGAGGTGCTGGGTTTCAAGGACATCGCGCCGCAGGCGCCGGTGCACGTGCTGTTCATTCCGAAGAACGAACTGATCGCGACCATGGATGACCTGCAGCCAGGACAGGCTGCGCTGGTCGGACGACTGGTGCTGGCCGCTGCGTCGTATGCGCGCGCGCAGGGCTTGGCGGAAAACGGCTACCGCGTGGTGATGAACTGCCGCGAGGACGCGGGGCAAACCGTGTTCCACCTTCACCTGCATCTGCTGGCAGGCGCGCAACTGGGGCATTTCGGTACGCCCTGAAACAAAAACGCCGCCCATGGGAGCGGCGTTCTTTGTGGTGGGTTTGTAGTGGCTTACCAGCCCCACATGCCCCAGCGCGGACCCCACCTGGGGCCCCAGAAGGGATCGTAGAACGGCGAGGGGTGGATGACCCGTACGTTGTTCACGACCGGCCACAGGTAGACCACGTCGGCGGCCATGCGCGGCAGGCGGTAGTCGAATTCGCCGATGCGGGTGGATTCCACGCCGTCCACGCGACCCATGAAGGTCACTTCCCGGCCTGCGGTGAACACGGCGGGATCGTAGAAGCCCTGGCGGCATGCGACGAAACGGCCATCGGTCACGTCGGGCGCGCTGCTCAGTGGGCGCCCGGTGCCGCCCAGCGGCCGCGAGATCATCTGGAAGCAGGTGCTGTCCTGGCCCGGCACGGTCTGGACGATGCGGCCACCCCAGCGCACGACCGCGCCGATCTGGTTCGCATTGACCGCGCCTTGCGGCGTCATGGGGACGAAAGCGCCCTGCAGCGGCTGGGGCGCGGTGGCGCAGGCACCGAGGAGCAGGGTGGAAGCAGCGAGCGCGAGGAAGCGGAGTGGAGTGTTCATGGCGGATCTCCTGATGAGTCAGGGGCGGTGCCGATGCAGGTCGTTGACCAAGTCCGGATCCCCAGTGCTTGCAGCGTAGCGCGAATCAGCGAAACGGCGGCTGAGCGGTACCAGCACATTTGCCGCCTGTGGCCGCGCCTGCGCCACCCGTGCGGCCCAGTCCAGTGCGGGCTCGTGGGGCTCGCGGCCCAGGCCGAGACGTGCGTAACGGGTGCCCAGCCGGTGCCAGGCACGCAGCACGGGGTCGCGTTCGCGCTCGCCACGTGCCAACAGCCAACCCATGGCGGCCAGCGCGAGCAGGGCGAACACGCCGAACAGCAGGCCCAGGCGTCTGCCTTCCAGTCGATCGATGCCGAAGGGTTGCAGCAGCCGTTGCTGGCGGTTGGCGTCGAAACCCAGCACCAGGTCGTTCCAGCCGCGTCGCATCCAGTCGCTGATGTCACCCAGGCTGGCCAGTCCGCCCAGGGCCCCGGCGCCGGCGCCAAGCCTGTCTTCAATCGTGTCATAGATGCGCTCGGGCGCCACCGCGGCGGTCGGGTCCACGCGCACCCAGCCGCGTCCGGACAGCCACACTTCCGCCCAGGCGTGTGCGTCCATCTGCCGCACGATCCAGTAATCGCCAAACACGTTGCGCGTGCCGCCCACGTAGCCGGTGACCACGCGCGAAGGAATTCCCGCCGCACGCATCAGCACCACGAAGGCCGAGCTGAAATGCTCGCAGTAGCCTTTTTTCTCGTCGAACAGGAATTCGTCCACGGCATGCCGCCCGGGCAACGGCGTGTCCAGGGTATAACCGAAATCCCGCGTGATGTAGTCCAGTGAGCGCTGCACGATGGCGGCATCGTCATCACCTGCTTCCTGGCGCCATTGCGCCGCCAAGGCGAGGGTGCGCGGGTTGTAGCCGCCCGGCAATTCCAGTGCGCGCTGCCGCATCGTGCTTTGCAGCTCCGGTTCGAACACCACGGGCGGCGATGACTGCAGGCGCCAGCGCGTGAGCGAACTGAGTGGCCGGTTCGCGTAGAGCCCGAAGTCGAACGACATCGCCGAGCCCTCCGGCGCGGCATTCGGCAAATCCAGTGCAACCAGTTGCCGGCGATCGGTGGGTTCGAACTCGATCTGGTAGTCCCACGTGACCTTGCCCGCGGTCACCGGAGCGGGTGGAATGCCGCGCATCCAGGCAGGCTGCGTCCAACTGCGTCCATCGAAATCCCAGAGCACGGGTCCCCGCCAGTACATTTCCTCCATGGCGGGCTTGGGGCCGAAGAACTGCACGCGCAGCGCGGGGCTGTCGTCGCCCATCAGGTCCAGCCATTCGCCCGGCGTCATGTTGTCCGACAAGCCGGGCCGGGCGACGGCGCGCTCGGGTACGCCCCACAGCGGCGAGCCCAGCCGCGGGAACAACCAGAACGCCGCCAGCGCCAATGGCAATCCGATCGCCATCAATTTCCCGACCGCACCCAGTGTGCGCAAAGGCGAAGACGTGCTGGAGAGCGCATGGCCTTCCACGTCGGCCAGCCGCTGCAAGGCGACCAGTGCGCACAGCACGGCAAGCAGGCCCAGGCCCATGGTCAGCGGACCCTGGTCAAGCAGGAATGCCGCGAATGGCGCGAACAGGGCAAAGCCGATCAGGCTGCGCGCATCGCGCAGGGTGGAAGTCTCGGACGGCTTGATGGCGATCATCGCCGCCAGCAACGCGCAGCCGGTATCGCGACCAAAGCGCAGGCCCATCTGCGAAAACACCGCGACCAGCACCGCCAGCGCCAGCAACACGCGCAGCAGCGCCGGCAGTGGTTTGCGCCATGACAGGGCGATGGTCAGCGCGGCGGCGGCGCTGATTCCAATTGCCAATGCCGTCGGCAACTGCAGCAGCAGTGGCAGCAAGGCAAGGCAGGCACTCGCCAGCGTCCACAGGCGGCTGCCGGCGTCCAGTTGCGTGGTGGCGAGGTCAGCGGGCTTCGGCATGGGGCAACAAGGCCAGTGCACGCAGGCAGAGGTGGCGATGGGCCGCGCCGTGCGCAGGGCCCAGCGCGGGTTGGCCGGGCACGTGCAGACGGTAGCGCCGGTTCTCGCGTTCGGCCAGGTCCACCCAATGCGCCAGGCGGCGGATGCGGTGCTCGTAGGGCAGCGCGGACAGCGTGCGCCAGTCCAGTGCTACTTCCGAGGCCAGGGGTTGTTCGTATTCGCGCACCATCAACACATCGCGGCGTGCGGACGGTTTCCATGCAATCGCGCGCCGCGGGTCGCCGGCGCGGTAGCCACGCAGGTGGTGCACGTCATCACCTGCCGGGTGCAGGCGGGACTGGCTGGCGCTGCCGTCGCCCATCGGCAAGGGCGGGCCCTGCAACTCGGGCGTCGGGTAGACCAGCAGCGGCGCGTCCGGCCACACCCACGACCACGCAAAAGCCAGGCCCAGCGGTTGCGTGCTGGAAATGCGCAGGCGCCCGAGGTCCAGCCATCCGCGCTGCTGCGTGTCCACTTCAAGCGTGGCCACGACCGCCTCGCTGGACAGCAGCGGAACCGTGGCCTGCGTGCCAGCCCCCTGCAACTGCAAGCCGCGCCGCACGCGCGCATCGCCGGTGGAGAGGGCGACATGCACTTGCAATGCAGTACCGGCGGCGACGGGTTCGGCAGACAGTGCATCCACGCGCAATCCTGAAAGCTGCAGGTGTGCGGCGATGAGGCTGGCCAGCCCGGTAGCACCCAGCAACAGCGCCAACAACAGCGCGGGGTTGTTGTTGTAGTTGAGGGCACCCAGCAGCATCGCGAACAACAACGCGGTGAAGAACAGGCCGAAGCGCGTGGGCAGCACGTACACGCGGCGACGGTCGAGCTTCACCGGCAGCGCTTCCGGCGTGCGTGGTCGCGCCAGGAGGGCGATGCGGGCAGTGATGCGTTCGCGCAGGGTGGGCATGGGTCAGGTGGGATTCTTTAGAATGTACTGCCGCGATTGATGCGCGCACTCCTGGTTGGCAACCGTGCGGAATGGCGCCGGATAGCCGATGCGCCTCAATCCACCGCCACCGCATGCAGGATGGACTTCGCCAGCGCCTGCACCGAAGACGCTTCCGCTTCCGCGACCAAGCGGTGCGCGGCAACAGCCGCAAACAGCGCCTGCACGTCTTCCGGCAATACATGCTGGCGACCTAGAAGCAGCGCGTACGCACGCGATGCGCGCAGCAGGGCGATGCCCGCGCGTGGCGACAGGCCCACGCGCACGCCCGGATGCTGGCGGCTGCGGGCCAGCAAGGCCTGCACGTAGTTCACCAGCGCATCGCTGGCATGCACTTCGTTCACCGCCAGCCTCAGCGCGAGGACGTCTTCGCTGGAAAGCAGTGGCCCGGCCTGTGCAATCAGTTCACGGCGGTCGGTGCCAGCGAGCAGCGCGCGCTCCGCCTCCGCATTCGGGTAACCCAGGGTCAGGCGCAGCAGGAAGCGATCAAGTTGCGAATCCGGCAAAGGATAGGTGCCCGACAGGTCCACCGGGTTCTGCGTGGCCAGCACGAAGAACGGATCCGGCAAGGCGCGGGTCATGCCGTCCAGCGTGACCTGGTGTTCGGCCATGGCTTCCAGCAGCGCGCTCTGCGTGCGTGGCGGAGCGCGGTTGATTTCGTCGGCCAGCAGCACGTGGGTGAACACCGGGCCGGGATGGAACTGGAATTGCCGCGACTGCGCGTCGTAGACCGACACGCCCAGGACATCGGCCGGCAACAAATCCGAGGTGAACTGCACGCGCTGGAAGCCCAGGCCAAGCGTCGCTGCCAGCGCGTGCGCCAGCGTGGTTTTCCCAAGCCCGGGCAAGTCCTCGATCAGGATGTGTCCGCCCGCCAACAGTGCCACGAAGGCCAGCCGCACCTCGTGTGGCTTGCCCAATACCAGGGAGTTCACCTGCTGTTGTGCAGACTTGAGGGCTTCCTGCAGCGCATCGGGTAGCATTTTGCGGGGGGTGGTCGAGGCGAGCATCGCGTTCCCGGATTGGTTTTCATGGAAGTCTAACGGCATATGCAGGACGAAAGAATGCAAGATGAAAGACGCGCGCAGCGCACCTTCCTGATCCTGTGGTCAGTGGTGACGTCGATCAAGATCCTGATCGCGGCGCGGCTGCCGTTGTTCGTCGATGAAGCCTTCTATTGGCAGGAAGGGCAGCATCTCGCCGCCGCCTATTCCGACCTGCCCGGGCTGACGGCGTGGCTTGCGCGGCTTGGCACGGCGATCGGTGGCGACCATGTACTCGCCCTGCGTGCTCCTTTCCTGCTGATGGCCGCGCTGCTGCCATGGTTGATGAGCCATATCGCCGGACGCTGGTTTGGCGAAGCCGCGGGCTGGCGGGCAGGCAGCCTGACCGTGTTGATGCCGCTGGCGGGCAGCCTTGGCATCCTGGCCTTGCCGGACGTACCGATGGCCCTGGCCACCGTGCTGTGCCTGGACGCAGGTGCGCGCCTGCTGCGTG
>Ga0209174_10001165_pt1 | contig 18870 bp, 19 predicted proteins | sample JI91814BDNA_FD_187505 | JGI IMG/M metagenome (GOLD analysis project Ga0209174, IMG submission 187505) | Wastewater effluent complex algal communities from Wisconsin, to seasonally profile nutrient transformation and Carbon sequestration -... | ecosystem: Engineered > WWTP > Effluent > Algae...
TTAAGAGGGGTAAAAGGCAAATTTTTTGAATCTCCCGTCTTTGAAACTACAGAGGAAGAGCTTATAGAATTTGATAAAGACTTCCCGTCTAAGGAAAAATTTAGAACAGAGTCGCAAATTAAATTTGAACAGATGGTAAACACAATGGAAAGTAATTGTTTGTAAGAACTTCTTATGAGTAGTGTTTAGTATCTACCAAATGCAAATTTTAGAATTGAAAATGGATATTTTTTTGGCTTGCGCTATAATTTTAAGAACATAATTTATGCATATGTCTATGAAGATTATTTTTTTACTTTACCCTTTTCTATTTGTTTCAATGATCTTGAGTAATTCATTTTTGGATAATAATGATGGTACGATTAGTGACCAAGCTACAAAGCTTATCTGGCAAAAATGTTCCATGGGACAAAAAAATGATTCTAAATGTTCTGGAAGAATAACTGCTCTAAGCATTTTGGACGCAGAAAAAAACTGTAATGATTTAGATCTCGCAGGAAAAAAATGGAGGCTTCCTTCTCTAAAAGAATTACAAAGCCTGGTATTAAAAAAAAGTAAACCTACTATCGATCAAAATTTTTTCCCAAAAACGAAAGCTACTTTCTACTGGACATCTGATTTAGATGGGAAGGAGAAAGATAATCGAATGTTTGTTACTTTTGCGACAGGCGGCATAGGAAGTGCTTTTAAGTCTAGTAAGCAGTATGTTCGATGTGTTTCCTCTCTTTAAAAAAATACCTTCGAAAAGAAATAAAATAGGGAGGAAGTCTGCCGGCAAGCTCGGGGGACTAATCGTCCCCAAACCTCTATTTTCTAATATAATAAAGTAAACTTTTTATTTTATTGATTTTATTTTTCGCGTAAGGTGAGTCAATAAATTTCATTATATAAAATAAATTGTATACTTGACAAATCTAAATAAAATTCCAAATAAAAAACTATGTTTAGTTTTTTTGCTAACCTATATAATTTTTTAAAATCATTTATTCTATTATTGGTCTCGATTTTTTTAATAAATATAGTAGAAAAATGTGCTCTACCTAAACATGCGGAAAATGAAATTTTTCCTTTTGAAAATGCTAAACCTTCTAAGCTTACCTATATACAAACGTATTTGCCGAAGGAAAAAAATCGTTCCAACTTTATTCGATATGGAAATTATTTTTTAATCAATGAAGAAGCGGAACTTTATGATTATCCTTTAGAATCTGATATAATAGAGAAATTGGGAAATAAAGGAAGTTGTGAACTAAAATGGAATAAAAATAACTCTAAAACAAATTCACAAGTAAGAATCACTTGCAATGGTTTCAAAGAAGTAAAAACCAATTTTTTATCAAATCAGTTCTATAGAGATTCTTTTAAGGTAAGGCTAATGAATAACACCGAAGTAAATTTGAATATTTCAAATATTCTTTTTGATGATAAAAAAATTTATAGAAACCCCCAAAAGGAAGAATTAGATCTAAAGAATTACTATTATAATGACTCTTATATTTATTCAGATAAAAAATGTGAATCAGAGCCCTATATAGGTTGTGAAAGAATGCAAGTTTCTATTGTTGATTTTCAAAACGATTTATTTACAGTGATTGGTCAATACCAAGATAAAAAATTGCTTCCATTTTATTATAATGGCGAACCTAGAACTATTTTTACTAAATTAAAAGCAGATGAGTTTCTAAAGAAAAAACAAAACATGGAAAACATAGAGATCTGGATGAGTAGGCTTGTTTTATTCGGAGTGGTTTTGTTTAGTTTATTACAGATTCTAAAGTTTATAAATAAGCATTTATTGTCGCGTGAATTATTTGAAAATCCTATTCTAAAATATTTAGTTTTAAGCGCACTGAGTATAATTATTTATTTGATTGTGTATATTAACATAATTTCGGTATAATAAAATTCTTGTTTATTTCTAATTCAATAGTTTTAAATATAACTTGAACTCGGTGTAAGAAAATTAAATCGAGTATCTAAAGGAATGTTATGGGAAATTATTTAATCATTGGTGGAAGTTCTGGTATTGGAAAGGAAATTAAAACTATATTACGAAATCAAAAGGAAACTGTTTTAGTTGCCAGTAGGGAGAATAAATCAGATGATCCAGATTTTTTTTCTTTAGATGCCACAAAACCGGATTCTTTTCCTGAACTGGATTATACTTTAAATGGTCTTGTTTATTGCCCGGGAACCATTACTTTAAAACCCTTTCGTTCTTTGAAAGAAGAAGATTTTTTAAAAGACTTTGAAATCAATCTATTGGGTGCATTCAGGGTATTACAAAAATATCTTCCTCTTTTGCAAAAATCAGAAAAGGCTTCGGTAGTTTTATTTAGCACTGTCGCAGTTGGATTGGGTTTGCCTTATCATGCGTCTATCGCATCCGCCAAAGGAGCAATTGAAGGTCTCACACGATCGTTAGCCGCTGAATGGTCTCCTAAAATACGGGTAAACGCTATTGCCCCCTCTCTCACTGATACTCCACTCGCATCCAGATTATTAGACACAGAGACTAAACGTAAATCAACCGAAGAAAGACATCCGTTAAAGATGGTTGGACAGGCTTCGGATATTGCAAGTTTAGTTTGTTGGTTGCTAAGTGATAAAAGCCAATTTGTAACAGGTCAGATTTGGAATGTAGACGGTGGAATGGGAAGTTTGAAAGTCGGAAATTAAATTTTTCTTATTTCTAGAGAGTTTTTAAAATCGGGAGATAAAATATTTTGTTATTTATTCTAAATTTATTTTCAACTTTATATTTGACTGGTTTGATCTGGACAATTCAAATAGTTCACTATCCACTTTTTTCCCTAGTAGGCAAAAATGAATTTATTGATTATCATTCTGCTCATTCAGCAAGAATTAGTTGGAAAGTTATATCCCAAATGACAAAAAAATTTTCCACAAAGTTTTATACGAGATGCATTTAGTATAAGTATGTTTGCTACCTTTTCAAGTCTTGTGGAAAATGATAAACTACTGCTTTCGTTTTTTCTTGGGGATGTTAAGATTATTTAGTATTTGCATTTATCATTTTAGGAGCATTCTCTTTTATTTTAGAAATATTTTCTTTTTTTACAAAATGAAATGTAAACTCGGCATAAGTATTTCGATTTTGCTCGTGTGGTGGAGGAAAAGTCCAAGAAGAAATTTCTTTTTTTATACATAATTCTAAATCTATAGAATCAAAATCACTATGTATTTTTTCAGCTTTTACTACATCACCATCAGGTTCAATTTGCCAATCAAAATGAATTTTACCTTCTGTTATTCTAGGATTTTTTTCTAATAATGAATTATAACAAGCCTGTATTTCATTCAAATGTTTTTTTATAGTATTGTTTACTTCTCTTTTGTGATAATGACTTAAACCTTTTTTATCTGTATCAATTTGCAAAGGGGGAATTTCTTGTTTATTTTTGGAAAATTGAAAATAAAAAAAGATTAGTAAGGCAGTTACTATTGCAATAAGAATAAGTTTATCTTGACTCATAAGTATTTTACTCAAAATCGGAAAGTATAAGAAACAATATGCTGCATTTCCGCTTGGTTAGTTAAAGTAGAAATCTCAGGTCTCATATAATAGTTAAAATTTATTTGTTTAGACTTTTCAATATTTGCCCCTGTAACATAAACATTGATTAATTGTATTATATAAATTCCAGTCATTACTCCAAGTGATGAATACAACAAAGCTCTATAGCCTAAAATTCTTTGCTCATCTTGTTCCGTTGATGTTGCTCCGCCTGCAAGTATCAAAAAGGCTGAAGCAGGTCCACCTAGACCTATAGTCAATGCTGTATTAGTTGTAATTTTTTGATCTCTTTCCTCAATAGAACTATACAATTGATTTGACATATATCCTGAAAAAAGTGCTGAACCGAAAAAAACAGTTCCATAGAAAATTCCTGTTTTATAATATTTAGCTCGAATATGCCCCCAACCAGGAATCAGCGCCGATCTCCAAACCAAACCCCATTTTGTAATCAATTCAATTTTACTTTTTTCCGAATTGGGTTCTACATTCTTTGTCACTTCAGTTGGAGTTTCTTTACTTGGTAAATTATCTTCCTTAGTGGGTTTATCAATGTTTGGCTTAGTTTCAATTTCAGATACTATTGTCTTATCATTAATCTCTGCGAGTAACTTTTCTCTATCCTTAGGATTTAGTTTTTTTATCTCTGCTAACATTGCTTTTTTAGCATCTGTCTGTGACATATCACGATATAAAACTCTAAAAACTCTGTCTTTTGAAATTCTCTGTTCTTTACTATCAATTATAATCACTAAATCATTTATTGATTGTGATTTTAACTTTCCACTTAGAATATTACCATTTCTTAATAATACTGTTTCTGAATATAAACTACCGTATGAAAACAGTATTATAGAAAAAATACTTTTAAATTTATCCAAATCTGTTTCTCCTCTTCAATTTACAAAGTAAAGCTCTAATTGTATTTATTAACTTAATAAAGTCCAAATTCATTTTCTTCGAAAGACATAGGCTGCCCCTGAGTTAGAAACTGAATTGTCAAAACTTGCAGTAGTTCCGTTTGTAATTGTAGTTTGATTGCTATCTTCACCATTTGCCCCAACCACAATTGTATCTCCAGAGATTGACACTGATTCACCAAACATATCACCTATATTAGGCATGTTACCACCAGCATTTGGAGCTTTCAGATAAGCATCACTTGTCCATAAATTCCCACTTCTTCTAAAAACATAGGCTGCACCCACTCCCAAATTATTCGCTGTGTCAGATGTCTGACCAGTTATAGCTCCATTCGTGATTGTAGTTTGATTGCTATCTTCAAAATTTGCCCCAACAACGATAAGGTCACCTGAAATAGAAACAGAAATTCCAAAATTATCTAATGTCTCAGCATTTGGAGCTTTGAGATAGGCTTCGTTGCTCCATATATTCCCTGTTCTCCTGAAAACATAGGCCGCCCCTGAATCATTAGCGCCCGTGCCATTTACTTGAATTGTCCCATTTGTAATAGTTGTTTGATTGCTATCTTCAGACCTGGCACCAACAACAATTGTATCCCCAGAAATGGATACTGATTGTCCAAAAGAATCAAAAGACTCTGAATTTGGAGCTTTTAGGTAGGCTTCATTTGTCCAAGTAGTTCCATTTCTTCTAAATACATAAGCCGCACCAGAAGTGCCAGCCGAATTATCATTGCTTGCAGTAGTTCCATTTGTGATTGTAGTCTGGTTACTATCCTCGTCTAAAGCACCAACAACAATTGTATCTCCAGATATGGATACGGAAATTCCAAATTGGTCACTTGCCTCAGCATTAGGTGCTTTGAGATAGGCTTCATTTGTCCAAGTGCTCCCTGTTCTCCTAAATACATAAGCCGCACCAGCACCAGGGGTTCCATTGACACCAACCGGTGCAAGACCGTTAGTGATTGTAGTCTGATTACTTGATTCCCCATTTGCTCCGGCTACAATTGTATCTCCTGAAATTGATATTGAAATTCCGAAATTATCACTTCCCTCAGTATTTGGAGCTTTTAAATAAGCTTCATTACTCCAAGTAGTTCCATTTCTTTTAAATACATAAGCTGCACCAGCATCAAGTGCAGAATTATTAGTACTTGCAGTAGTTCCATTTGTGATTGTTGCCTGGTTACTGGCTTCGAAATAAGCACCGACCACTATTGTGTCATCTGAAATAGAAATAGAATTCGCAAAAAAATCTCCGCCTTCAGCATTTGGAGCTTTGAGGTAAGCTTCATTTATCCAAGTGGAGTCTGTTCTCCTAAATACATAAGCTGCGCCTGAATTGCCGGCTGTATTATCACTACTTGCCGTAGCTCCATTTGTAATGGTTAATTGGTTGCTATCTTCAAACCTAGCACCAACAACAATTGTCTCTCCTGAAATGGATACCGATTGTCCAAATCTGTCATCATTTCCAGCATTGGGTGCTTTCAGATATGCTTCACTGTACCATTCGTAAATCCAAAAACTGATCAATGCGAATACTGTCTTTCCATCGGAACGGGTAGACCTTAGAAAATGAAATTTTTTTGAATATAAGCTTTGGCAGTTTCCTGTAATACTACCGGTGGATTGATTTAATGTAAGCCCTGTTGGTAGTTCAGGGGTAATAGAAAAGTTGGAATAAGTGTAGTTAATTCCAATTTGAGTTAAATCAAAAGGTTGTGGAATATTCAAATTTGTTACATTCAAAGCACAACCAAAACTTAAGTTTTTTACTCTTGTAGAAAACTCACCAAAATACTGCCCCTTGTTAAAGAAATTATTCGCAAAAATTTTGTAACTAGTGAATTCTGATTCTGTTGGAAAAATTGTTGTTAGAATTATTTGTCCCGTTTTTGCATCTAATTGATAACCCGCAGGCAAGGCTTTGTCAGTTATGAAATCTGTAGAAATAAATGGATTTAATTTTAAAGAGTGATTTATAATCGTTTCAGGAATAGATTCATTTACTGGAAGATATAAAATTGCTTTGTCGTATTCAAAATTTCCAACCTTACTTAAATTAAAAAACAAAGTGAAAATTCCAAATGGTCCTTTGGGTGAAAGAGGATTATTTGGCAATTGGCAACTAAAAATGAATAAGGCTATGATAAAATATTTAAACATACTCAATATCCCACATTGAAAAAGTGATAGTTAAAATGCTTAATTGAATCCAATACAAAATGAATTGCTATTATGAAAATATATAATATATTTTTATCTATTCTTTTTTTAATCAACTCCTTCAATGGATAAAAAAAAATCCTACAAAGTTTTATTGAAATACTTTGAATAATTAAAAGATTAAATTTCCCCGTATTATTTACGGGATGTTATTCTGAAATAAGCGAAGTTTTAACCTGCACTTTCAACATGCAATAATCACAATTGCCGCAGTAGGCGGAATCTTCTCCGAAATAATTGTATAAGAAATCACGGCGGCATTTTTTTGATTTTGTATAAAGGAGCATTTCGTAGAGTCTTTTTTTAGAATTCATTTTCTTTTCTTCCAAATTTGGATCAGAAATTAATTCTTGCGGAAGACTCCCGATGAGTTTTAAATTATGATTTTCAACATCGCCGGAAGTGACTCCGTATCGATCTAATAAATTAAGTACCGTTTGAAGTCTATGATCTCCTCGATTTCTAAAAACAACTTTTGCTTGGATTTCTTGGTAATCCAAAGAGGCAAGAGTATCTCCTGCATGACGAAAAGTTTCATACACTTTTTTTATAAATTTGGAATCTGGATTTTGCCATTCAATAAAATCCATAAGAACTGCGAGGTCATCCTCCACATAATATAAATAACAATGCGAATCGAGTCCATCTCTACCCGCTCTACCAATTTCCTGGTAATAGGATTCGATAAATATGGGAAGCTCTGCATGAATAATTTTTCGTATATCCGGCTTATCAACTCCCATTCCAAAAGCGTTAGTCGCTAGAAGGATCTGAGTTTTATTGTCTAGAAAATTTCTTTGAATACGATTTCGTTCGTTGGCATTTAATCTTCCGTGGTAGACAGAATGTTCGATACGATTGGAGGATAAATAGTCTGAGAATTTTTTTAACTTTTCAATTAGATTAAAATAGATTAAAGTGGAAGAATTTTTTCCCTGATTCAATTCTTTATCTGATTGAATCAATTCTAAAATTGATTTCCATTTCATGGGCTCATCGATATTAGTCTCTACATGAAGATAGAGATTGGGGCGAGCAATCCCTGAATGGAAAAGTTTAATTTCGCTCGCATCAAATCCAAGTTGGGCAATGATATCCTCTTGCACAGCTTTGGTCGCTGTTGCTGTGAGTGCAATCGTAGTAGGATTTCCTAAAATAGTTCGAATCTCTCCAATTCGAGAATAGTCAGGTCTAAAATCATGTCCCCATTGGCTTATACAATGGGCTTCATCAACTGCAAGTAGAGAAACTTTTTGGTTTTTGATTGCCTCTAAAAAAAATTTACTTCTAAATCTTTCCGGTGTGATGTATAGAATTTTATATTTTCCATTTTTTAATTCTTCGAGTCGATAGAGTCTTTCTTCTTTGCTTAAGGAAGAATTTATAAATGTTACGTCAGGTGTGATTTTTTTTAGAGCATTCACTTGGTCATACATAAGTGCTATGAGTGGTGAGATAACAATTGTTAGCCCCTCTAAAAGAAGTGCTGGAATCTGATAACAGAGGGATTTTCCCATTCCAGTTGGCATAATAACTAAACAATGTTGTTCAGCTAGAATTCGATGAATGATATCTTCCTGGTAAGAACGAAATTCTGATATATTAAATAATTTTTTAACGGAATCTAAGGTTTGCAAATATTTCTATCCAATATGAACAAGATTAATACGAGTCTTGTCAAATCCCCATCAAGGAAACTTCGATTTGGAGCTTTCCAATCTATACTTTTCTTCTATTGTCTCATACATAGCAATTTTTTTACAGGATATGCTCTCGAACTGATTTTGTTTTTGCAGTCTTCATAAATTCTGGTGCTATTTTTAGAATTGACATTCTGTTTTTATAAATAAATTTACAATTAAAGTTAGGGAATTTAAATCTTTAACTCTAGAAAAAAAAAGTGAGACCTTGAGGCGCTATATGAAAATGTTTATAGTTTTTTTGATATTGATTATTTTGAATTGTCGACCGGAAAATAAAACCGCAAACCTTTGGCCTTTGTTATTAGTAGGTAGTCAAAGTAATGTTAGACAGAACACATCCACTACAACAGGCACTGGTTCAGGGACTTCTACAACTCCAGTAGGAACAAGTAATGGATCGACAGTTGTGGGAACATCACCATTATCCTCTGCAAAAGACATTACAGCATTTGCTATACAAGTGCCTGCAACAAATGGTGTGATTATAGATTCTAATATAAGTATTACACTTCCTTATAATACAAATCTTTCCTCATTAATAGCGACATTTACTACAACAGGTAAGTCAGTTAAAATTGGAGGAGTAACGCAAGTTAGTGGCTCTACTGTAAATAATTTCACTTCGAATAAGATTTATACTATCTATGCTGAGGATTCCTCTGCAAAAAATTATAATGTTTTCGCATCATCTGGTTCATGCACAGATTCAGTTCGAAATGGACCCGAAACAGATACAGATTGTGGTGGTGGAATTTGCACTGGATGTGCTACTCAAAAAAAATGTTCAGTGAATTCTGACTGTAGTAGTAATATTTGTTTCTCAAAGAATAGTATTCAGCAATGTGTAAATACTATTTCGTGCACCAATGGTGTAAAGGATGGATTAGAAACAGATGTTGATTGTGGTGGAGCTTCTTGCCTACAATGCGCAGTTGGTAATTCTTGCTCTGCTAACTCGGATTGCAATTCACTAAATTGTGTGGGAAGTGTATGTCAGCCAGCACAATTATAAATTCATTAAGAATAATAGCGATAATCCCCTTCATTTCAGTATTTAATATTTTCTTAAAATAAATAAAATAACGAAGGTAGAAATATAATTCCCATACGTAAAAAAATCTTTTTGATAATAATTGGAAATAGTATTTTATAAAACCTTGATTCTGAAAATATTTAACATGTGGAATTCGAATAGGAGAAACTAAAATTGCTGGATTTATCCATTTCCGATTTTTCCGTTTTAGGTTTTGGGGGGCTCTTTTGTTTGGTATGGGCGGCGGGGCTTTCTTTACAGTTACCGATTCGAACAAAATTTATCGCTGTATATTTTGTAGGAATTTCTGGATTTCGATTGGTTTGGGAAGCCTTTACCCTTTCTGGTTTCGTCTATCGATATCCAGAAATCTATTCACTACCCGTTCCTTTTTTATATTTAATCGGTCCTTCTATTTTGTTTTATTATGAGAAGTTGAGCGGAGTTGAAAATTGGAAAATGAGTTATTCTCATTTCATTCCAGTTGTGTTTGCTTTTTTACCTTTGCTCTATTGGACAGGTTTAAACTCAGAACAAAAATTGTTATCCGTTCAGTCCATATTAAACGGAAATTGGAAATATCCATATGGTATTTATATTCTCTGGATTATAGGTCCCAAAATTTCCATTTTAGTTTATACATTATTTATCGCTTTCAGGCAATCCGGGGAAGGAGCATTAGCAATTCAATTGCTTCCTGAAAAAATCAGGATATTCTCGATTACCCTCTTGGTTTATATTTTAATCATGATTATCGCAGATATTCTTGGATATGTTCTTGGAAATAAATTTTTGTATAGATACAGTGCATGGTCACATTCTTTTGCTGCGATCTTTGTATATTTATATTCCAGATTAAATCCGCATTCCATGCTTGAAATTTCGGGAGCAATTAAAACAGCGCGGTATTCCCGATCTAAATTAATTAATCTTAATTCAAACGAGGCTATTTTAAAATTAAATCATTTGATGGGAAATGAATCCTATTACGCGGATGAGGATCTGAGGCTATCTACTTTGGCTGATGCAATGCAAATGAGTTCTCACCAATTATCCGAATTAATTAACGTGCATTATCAAATGAGTTTTATTCATTTTGTAAATAGTCATCGAATAAAGATTGCTTGTAAAATGCTCGAAGAAGAAAAAAGAAATATTCTTTCCATTGCTTACTCTGTGGGGTTTAATTCTAAATCTGCTTTTAACAGGGTGTTCAGACAATGTATGGGTAATTCTCCAAGAGAGTATAGAAAAAATCCTCACCTTTTTAAAAAAGAAAAAACCATGCTAATAGAAAAAATAGAGCCCAGGTTATAGTTCAGGTCGATTAATTTTTCTAACCCGTGTAGAATGATAGATAAATCAATCGTTCCAAAACGGAGGAAAATATGGACGCATTAAGATTATGTTATTTATCCGCGGGAGTCTTCTTTATAGTCGGACTACTTTGTGGAATTTGGAAATATAGTGGCATTGTAAAATCAAAAGATGCTACAGCTCCCGAGTATGTCAGTATACTGCACAGGGCTTCTTTGTTATATAGTTTTGCTTGTATCTTACTTGCAAAATTTGTAGAGTTAAGCACACTATCGGAGGAAATTAATTTTTATTCTGCTCTAGCGGCTATCGTATTTTTTTCCTTCGCGCAGGTAACGTATTTTCTACATGCCTTATTAAAAGATACAGAGAACCAATTTGCGAAACCATATCGTTTGGGAAATTGGATTTTACCATCCTTCCTAATTCATTTTTCGATGGCTCTACTTATCCTAGGTGAGTTGGGTGGATTTTTGATTTTGTTCTGGGGCTTTGTTCGATCTTTGTAAATGGATTAATCTGAATGTGAAAAATCTCCCCCATTCATTTTTGGGACATCATTTAATAGGCATCTTTTCTTTGGTCAATCGAGAGAATAAAAACAATATTTTCAATTTCATCGATTTCAAAGAAGATTCTATAATCTCTAATTCTGTATCTCCATGTCGGGGGAGAGTAGTTTTTTAATTTTTTAATATTCAGTCCACAACTTGGCTCTTTACTCAATTGTGGATATACGTATCCTTTGCGTTTATTTTCAATTGTAGTTTTCATTTTCTTTGGAAGCTTTTCTTTATCAGACAGAAATTGAGTTGTTTCAAAAATTCTAAACTTTGACAAACTTGCCTCGTTTAGATTTAGCATCCTTTCTTCCGTTCGCTAGTTTTTTTAAAAGGGGTTTGTTTTCTAGAATTTCTTTTGTTTCGAAGTCATCAGTCAGCTCTATTTCATTTATATATTTTTTAGTAGCTGTTTCAATAAAATTAGAAAGCGAACGATTTTCTAGCTTTGCAAAATTATTGAATTGCTTCAATAGATTTTCGTCAATTCTCATAGTAACTATTTTGGTCATAACACTCTCCGAAAATACATTGTAATACAAAGTATTTCATTTGTCAAATGTTTCAAGTAATTACAAAAGTAACCTGGATAAAAGAAACTCTCTATTTTGCTCCGATCTCTTTTCCTTTGTAATAAAATCTAAACATTCCATCGATATCATAGGTGATCTGATTCTTTGCTTCTTTATAAAGGATAACAGAATTGGAATTGATTGGCTTTAATTTTTTAAAATCTAATTTGCAGTCGAATGCATCTAGTTTTTCATCAAGAGTATATTTGAAGGAACTAAATTCAATGATTGGAGTTTGTGCAGAATAAATTTTCCCATCAAATAAAATATGAATCTTATTAGAGCCATTAACTTGATACAAAGTGGAGTAGCCTTCTTTTGCATTTGGGTTTAGACAATTCATTTGATTAACTTTGTAAAGAGTTGTAATTTTTCCCGTAGACCAATTTATTTTTTCTTCTGCAAAGCTCCATGTTCCTCCTGACCCGGCATCTCCGTCACCATGAGCAGAGGCTAATAGCTCTTCTTCGTTAAACCAATCATTTACTCTAGTCCAATAATGATTTTCGCAGCTACCCTGTTTTTCATTTCCAATTCGCTTTATCAGGGAGTTCGATTTTAGTGAAATAATTTCCAGGAAGCAACTATCAATATATCCACCGTATCTATTGCAGTCACAATTTTTATATGGCGAAATGATTTCAAAAGATTTTGATTTATCCGGACTTTCTTTTTTCCAAATGATATTATAAGTTCCAATGTAGGCACTGGGAATATATCCGATCTTCGTCTTGTATTTTACTTTTTTTCTTTTATCATATAAAAAAATAAAACCCTGGTTTTGTTCTGATTCTTCTAAAATCTCAATCCTGGAAAAGCTTGGAATAAATATAGACTTGTTTAATTGCGGACTCTCATACAAAAAAGTTCCATACGGCACATTGATAAAATGATAAGACTCTGTCTCACCAAACAGAGAACTTACTAAAAATAAGAGGCTAAGTATTGTTAGTTTCATTCGATAATCCTTTTACTTTTTCCTATTAAGAATTTGAAGTATCGTCCTTGAAGACACGTAAAGTTTTCTTAACTGGTAATTTAAGATTACCAGTAGATGTGAGCAGAAATTAGTTTAGATCAAAAAATCTTCTCTAACTCTACTTCCATGCCTGCGATTAATTGTGATTTGGCGGTGTCGGTTTTAGTGAGTTCGGCGATGAGATGAAATTTTGCGTTTTGGTTTTGGTAGATTTCGACTGTTTTGTCGATTGGGTCTACTACCCAGTATTCTTTGACTCCCTGCTTTTCATAGATGGATTTTTTATGTTTTAAATCATAGTAAGCAGTAGAGGGAGATAGAACTTCTACAATTAAATCAGGAGCGCCTTCTATTTTGTTTTCTTGCATCTTTGAAAAACTTTCGGTTAATAGAATTAGAATATCAGGTTGATAGGTTTCGGTGTCAGTAAAATGAACATCTAATGGAGCTACGAATGCCTCTCCCAAATTGTGACTCAAAATATAATTATTAAATATTGTTAGAAATCTTGCGATAATGCGTTGGTGGTATAAAGATGGTGAAGTCCTTTCAATAATCTCTCCTCCTATTAATTGAAACTTTCCTCCTTCTGGAGTTTTTAAATAATCGGAGTAAGTAGATTGTTTTTTTTCAGAACCAAAGTCAAATACGATCATAGGAATACTTTAATCGATTCTTTTTGGAATAGTCAAGAAAGATTATTTTCCGAAAAAAATTCTGGCTAATTATTTTTTCTCTACACCGATTATTTGGTTAAAAATATAATCGGTGTAGTCGGGAAAGCATTTCGTAGACATATGACTTGCGTCTGTGAAATAATCGCAAGTATACAGTTGATCTTCATTCATATTATAAAGCGGCATTTCAAATTCCTGGTGTGCTACGTTTAGTTTTGTATACCAAATTGAATATGCTGTAATTGGTTCTTCTTTCTTAGGAAGAACTGCATTTCTAGTTTGAATGTATTTAAAATAAGGTCTAGCTACTCTAACGGAGATAGTTGCATTCTTAACGCCTAGCTCTTTTAGGATTTTAAAATTATCTTTTTGAAATTCGAGCATGTTTTCATTGAAGGTAAATGGCTCGATATACGAATGAAAATCTCCTTCTGAATACTTTAAAACTAATTCAGGACTTGAAGTTGCGTTAGCCGATATATCAGAAGAAGCACTTCCCCTTTCTTCTTTTAACTTATCTGCAATTTTAATTCTCCATTGCTGATAGTTTTTTGCTATTGCAGAATTATCCTTTAGTCTCTGTAATATAGTTTCTAGCTTTGGGCGGTATTGGTAAGTTTTGAATAGCCGCTTGGCAATGAAGTTAGTGATTTCTTTTGATGTATACCTGGAACTATGCTTTAGGATAAAGGGAAAATCTACCCCGTTTACTAATACCTCGTCGATTTTAATTCTTGCAGATAAATTAAATGCTTCTATTGAATCATCAATCAATATAAAATCAGGTTTGACATTATCCGCTTGAAATTGCTCTAACCAAAATGTAAAATAATCAGGAGTTCCACCTGGAACAGAAAAGTTAAACAAAACCCATTCAGGGTAATGCTCTTCGATGTATTTGTTGTCAAATAAAAGAGCTCTTGAATTTCCAAAGTATACAAAAACTTTTTTGCGCTCTGGTTTTTGTAAATAGTCTTTGAGTTCCTGGAATAATACAGGCTTATGGAAATAGTTAATTTCAGACACAGTCTTTGTAAAATAAGTTTGAATATTTTCCAGCATTAGAATTCTATCAATGGCTAGTGCAATGATAAATATGAGTAAAGGAATGAGTAAAAATTTATTTTTTAACATAATCTAAAACGTAGTATAAATAAAACTATCTCCATCGTGAGAAAGTGTAGTCAGTAAAAATATAGTTATAACTCCACAAGCAATTGCAAGTGTAAAGCTATGCTTTTTAAATTTATCAAGAGATTCCGGTTTGTATTGAATGTAGTGAAAAAGTAAAAAAGCTATATACATATAAGCTACACTCTCGTAGCTTTTTACAGTATTCATTTGAAATGGTTTTTCACTTTGCACAAGACTTAATCCTTGAATCATCCATTCTCCACCGTTTACTGCTAATAAGCCGCTTAAATAATCAGGTGAATTTGTGAATAGACCAAAGAACAAATCTATCATCGAGGATGTATTATTCGAACGAAACATCAAGGCGCTAATAGAAAATAAAACATATACAATCAAAGCTTTCAAAACTTTTAAAGGAAAACTTTTCTCGGGTGTTAGCGGCAAACCCTTCTTTTCCTCTAAATACTTTTCGATGCATAAAAGACTTCCCCAATAAAAACCCCAAACAACGAATGTATAATCCGCACCATGCCAGAATCCGCCTAGAGTCATCGTGATGATTAAGTTTAAGTATGTTCTCATTTCGCCAGCACGGTTACCACCGAGCGGGAAATAGATATACTCCATTAGCCAGAAGGAAAGTGTTACATGCCACTTCTTCCATAGCTCACGTCCACTCGTTGAAAAAAAAGGAGCATAAAAGTTTTCTGGAATTTGGAATCCTAAAAAGAAGGCTACTGATCTTGCCATATCAGTTAATCCAGAAAAATCTGCATATACCTGGATGGTATATAAAATTCCACCCATAAAAAGAGAAAAGGCAGTGTATTCATTTGGATTTGCAAAGACAGGGTTGATTATAGAAGCCACTGGATCAGCTAAAAGAATTTTCTTTATTAGACCTGACATCATTAAAAAACAAGCTTTGTAGATGTCATCTTTCTGTGGAACTTCACGATCTAGGTTAGGAAAGAAATCTTTCTTTCGCATAATTGGTCCTGCAATCAAAACAGGAAAAAATAAAACAAAAAGTAAATATTTCTTAAAGCTTAAAAGCTCTTCGCTTTCTTTGTTGCGATATGTGTCAACAGCGCAAGCTATCATTTGAAATGAGTAGAAGCTAATGGCAAGTGGTAGAGTGATATGAATCCATCTCCCTTCCGATGCATCCTTAAAGAAGAGACTACCAGTTATATCATTCAAAACTCCCGTAAAAAAATAAAAGTATTTGAAAAAACCTAAATTGAGTAAATTAAAAATGACTGCTAGCTTAACAAATAAACTTTTATTTCCATTGTAGATCTGATAATAGAAGAAATAGTTGATGCAAATAACAACCAAAAAATGTAAAAGAAAAATTGGCGAATAATAGTAATAAAACGCAGCACCCGCAAGGATTAAAAAATCATATTTAAATCTTTTTCCAATATTCCAATAGATAAAATATACGATCGTAAAGAAAATTAAAAACGGAATTGTATTAAAAAGCATTGGTTCTCTTAAGTTTTCAAAAGGGAGATTAATCGGTTCATTACATCTTCTTTCACTTTTTTCATGCCGCCCCTGACCATTGCCCCGCTTGCATTTTTATGACCGCCACCGTTAAAATCTTTTGCTACACTACAAACATCATAATCACCCTTAGAACGAAAACTAATTTTTACAAAATCATCTTCGCCTTCTGTGAATCCAACGGAAACATAAATATCACTCGGACCTAATAGTTCGCTTGTAATTCCTTCTAGTGGGTTGGAGTGAAAGTTATATTTTCCTAGCATGTGTTTAGTGATTTCGATTGTGACTAAATGGTATTCCTGGTGAATTTCGATACTTGAATAAATGTCTTTTTTTAATAATAGAACTGAGATTGGAAAATCTTCATACATCTTTCGAAGTAATTCTTCAATTGGAAAATTATGCTGCACTAACTTTGCTGCAATTTCATGAGTGCGTGGGCGAGTCTTACTGTATTTGAATTGTCCTGTATCCATTACAATACCTAAGTAGAGAGCAATGGCAGTGTTATAGTCCAATGGAATTCCGGCGAGTTCTATAACTTCATAAATAATTTCTGATGTAGAACCAATTTCTGGAAAAGAAAAAAGTCCAGGGAATGGCTCTATATTATCATGATGGTCTACTAAGATTAAATTGGATTTGTCAGGCTTTAAAAATTGGTTTACATCTCCGATACGTGGTAAATCTGAATTATCCACAACGACAACGGTTTTGTCCTGAGTAAAATTCTGGAGTATATTTGGATCAATATTTCTAACTTTAAAAAGTGGATCGATAAAGCGGTATTTTTCCGGCATCTTATCTGGATTTAGAATAGAATGATTTTTTCCTAGCTTAGTAAGTAGGTATGATAGACCTAGCTCGGATCCAATTCCGTCCGGATCACAACCTTTATGTGTTGTTAGTATAAAATCATTGCCGGTTTTGAAAACGTTAAGTAGTCTTTCAAAGTCTTGTTTTCTATCAATCGGTTTCTTGCTAGCCAAGTGGATTCTCTCTTTATCTTTTTTTAAATAAATCTTGCCAGTATTCTAATTCGGAGCCGGAGAGTTTTACGTCGATTGGCTTATCCTCATTATCCACTGGAGCAAATAAAAACTTTTCTACCCATTTTGCAAAGTCTTCTGACTTTTGACTTCTACAACTAAATCGTTTGCAGTAAAATAAAATATCATTATCAGAAGTTACTACATACAAACTAGATGGGTTTGGGTCTCTTTTTATATATTCTTTTATTAAAAAATCTGCGGTGACATCATGGCTATAATAAATTTTAATACCGCCATATTCATCATGTCTTACTTCACTTCCTAAATCTTTTTTACCATCAAAAAAAACATGAATGACAGTGTTTCCGCGTTTTACTTTGTATTGGTTCAGTATCTTGAGTAAACCTTCTCTGGCAAGATTTAATTTACTCTCATACATGAGTCCTTCTAGTTCGGGGAATTTATAGATTAAATTAAATCCATCGATTAGAAGAATCATAGTTTTAGTATTCTAAAATTCAATCTTAAAATGGCAAGTTAATATTTTTTTCTGATTAAGGCTCAGTTTGGTGAAAGAAAATATTACTATAAAGGCTTTAAGAGTCATTCAAAACTCAATAATTCTTTTAGGAAAAAGAATTATAATGAAGGCAGGAATGACATCAATAAAAATCTTTACATCGAATTCAAGGCATTTAGTAAAGGTCTTAGAATGAAATCTGCAATGATGTTATTTTTTCGCCGGTTTCGTCAGATTCTCAGTAAATGCTTTTGCGAGGTTTGTAAATTCCGAGGGCATTAAGAAAATCGTTGTAGTATTATTCTCAGCACCAATCTCAGAAAGCATTTGCATTCTTCGAAGTTCGAGAGCTAAAGGATTTTCTGCAATTTGTTTTGCTCCTTTGGATAATTTTTCAGAAGCTTCTAACTCTGCTTCTGCTTTTATGATACGGGCTCTTTTTTCTCTTGTGGCTTCTGCTTCTCTTGCCATTGCTCTTTGCATAGAAGTAGGAATTTCTACATCTTTCATTTCTACAAATTCAATTTTAATCCCCCAGGCTGCTGTGATTTCATCTACGATTTCTTTCAATTCAGAATTAATTTTAGTTCTCTCTTTTAACACTTCATCAAGTTGATTCTTTCCAATTATGTTTCGAAGAGCTGTGAGAGAAACTTGGTATACCGCATACTCGAAATTAAACACATTGAGAATTGCTTTTGCGGGATCTACAATCTTATACCATAAGACTGCATTTACTTTTATAGTTACACTATCCCTAGTGATTGTTTCTTGTTTTTCAATGTCTACAGTCAGTGTGCGAATATCTACTTTCCTTTGCCATTCGAGTAGGGGGATAATCCAATATATACCCGGACCCTTTACAGATGCAAAGCGACCGAGACGAAATACAATAGCTCTCTGGTATTCTTGCGCTATGCGAATACCGGATAATAGAAATAAGGCGACAATGACAATAATAAATTCCATTTAATTCTCCTATGAATTGACGATTATAATATATTCAATTTATCGGTAACTTTTTAAATGATTACAATGTATTTAGCCTGATATAATCTATTTTGTAAAATAGAATCTTAAAATAGCAAGTCAATATTTTCTTACTAACTCATGTAAGGTGATTTAGTAAGATTGCTTTGCATGTTAACCAGTAGGCTTATGTAGTGTAGGTTCAA
>Ga0209174_10001172_pt1 | contig 18805 bp, 15 predicted proteins | sample JI91814BDNA_FD_187505 | JGI IMG/M metagenome (GOLD analysis project Ga0209174, IMG submission 187505) | Wastewater effluent complex algal communities from Wisconsin, to seasonally profile nutrient transformation and Carbon sequestration -... | ecosystem: Engineered > WWTP > Effluent > Algae...
ACTCGAACTTCGTGAGCTCGGCGTTGACTCGCACTTTTACGCCATGCCGCGTGAGTTCATTGTGAACAAACATCGCCATTTCGCGATCGAGTTGCCCCAGCACCTGCGGAGCTCGTTCGAGTAAATCGACAGCCACGCCGCGACGATGAAGTTGTTCGACAGTTTCAAGGCCCACGAAGCCAGCCCCCACGACCGTAACATGCTTCACTGCATGTGAGTTGAGGTAACTCATGACACGATCTAAATCGGGGAGTGTCCAAAGTTGAAAAGCGTTTGGGGATTGAGCGGGATAGAATGCAGGACGCAGTGGTTCTGAACCCGTGGCGATAACCAACTTGTCATAAGGTAGAGAGTATGTTTCGCCGGTAGCATGATTCTTGACGCTGACACTCTTTTGATTTCGATCGATGGCTGTCGCTTCTTGCAGGGTGCGAATCTCGATTCGAAACCGCTGTTGAAATAGTTCGGGCGTAGCGACCAGCAAGCTCTCGCGTTTCGCAATATCGCCGCCGATGTGATACGGCAAACCGCAATTCGCGAACGAGATATAAGGGCCCTTCTCCAAGACGATGATCTCAGCATGTGCATTGACTCGTCGAGCACGCGCGGCAGCTGAGGCCCCCCCGGCAACTCCACCAATGATCACAATGCGCAGCGGGGAAGAAGATGATGTTGAGTTCATGAGTATCCGTCTCAATGGGTCGATGTACTTGTCGAGTGCCAGGAGTTAGTCGTTGCGGGAATCGCCGGTCGATCAAGACTGTAACTCGTGCTGCGGATATGGTCTAGACGCCAATCTGCGGGCAGAGTGCTATACGCTAAGTGCCACCAAACCTAGTCTCGATACACGCCATAATGCTACCGAGATGGGGTTCGGCTACTGTATAATAAATGCAGCGTCCATCGCGCTGGCTGTTAAGAAGTTGGCAGCGTTGCATCAGTCGAAGATGTTCGGATGCCATGTGGCTGGGAATTTCGCAAGCCTCGGCCAATTCGCCAACGGTATATCGACCTCGCAGCAGCATCTGAATCATGCGCAATCGATGCGGATGGGCGAGCGTTTTGAGGCACTCGGCCGCCTGTTCCAGTTTCCCCAATTCCAGCAATGGGGGCGTTTCTTTGGCGGAGGTCATAAAGGAGTTCCTTATCTGAATACTCAAATATATCGGAACATTACGACATCGGCTAGATGCGATTTAGTGGATATGGGTGGAAATTGGGCAAATTGAGGGGAAGCGGGAGCGATTATTCCTGAAATGTCTCGGCTTGGCCCGGGAAATCGCCATTCTGCAAGTCGTTTTTGAATTGGGTTACAGCGTCGACTGCCATTTGCCGCAACTGAGCATATTGACGAACGAATTTCGGTAGGTAGCCAGAGTTCCAACCGAGAAGATCGTTGGTTACCAGAACTTGACCATCGCAGTGCGGGCCCGCCCCGATACCGATGGTTGGGACTGTGAGTTGTCGTGTAACTTCGGCTGCAATCGCATCGGGCACACATTCCATTAGAACAGAGAACGCGCCCGCTTGCTGGGCGGTCGTCGCATCGTGGAGAACGCGTTCAGCATTGCGTTGTACGACATAGCCTCCTAAGGCATGTACGCTTTGGGGACGCAAGCCAACATGGGCCATAACGGGAATACCTGCATCCACCAACGCCGCGATGGTGTCTGCTTGAGCGGCCCCACCTTCCAGTTTCACTCCATGGCAGCCTGTTTTTTTCATCAGTTTCGCGGCGGCTCGCAATGTATCCTGAACGCCAAGTTGCCCGTGCGGAAAGGGGAGATCGACCAGCACAAACGCTCGTTGTGAACCGCGGGTCACCATTTCGCCATGATAAATCATATGGTTCAGTGTCACTGGGATGGTGGTCGAGTGCCCTTGGACGACCATGCCCAGGCTATCGCCGACTAGCAGCACATCGACGCCCGCTTCGTCCAGCAATTGAGCGGTGGGGAAATCGTAGGCGGTCAACATGGTGATGCGTTGCCCGCGGGTTTTCATTTTTTGGAGATCGCGAATCGTGATGCGTCGTTTGGGTTGGCTGGAGGTCATGTCACTCGGTTCGGGTGTTGGGCAAGTCAAGGTTGCCCACAGATTTGGTTGCCGCAAAATTGGGGTTTCTTAGAGCTTTGGGTGCAATTGTCCGCTATAATGCGATTCATCCCCGCGAGAACGTTTTGATTCTCCGCCAGCTCTCCGACTCAATGGTTTCTTCATTGTAATTGTTTGGGGAGCGGGCGTGGTGCGAATCAAACCGCGTGAGGCAGAAATAATGCCGATCATGCCCTGGCATCCCCGGGAATTTCCGTTGCTTGACTTATCCGCGCCGAATGTTTCCGCGTTTAGTGGAGTTTGATCCGATGTCGAACCGTTTGAACTTCTTTTCTTTGGTATCCCTCGCGTCATTTGTGTGGATCTCCGCCGGGACGTTTGTCCTGGGGCAAGGTAACGGAGCCAATCGGCAGAACTTCAATCTCAAAGGTTCGTTGGTTGATATGCAACGTGGTGTGCTCAAGGTGGCTGCTGAAGCAGACAAGAAAGAGTACATCGTTAAGTTGCCCAATGAGATCGAGCAAGTACGCTACTCGGGGCAAGCGGTGAAGGAGTGGTTAAGTGGTGGGTTGTTTGTTCGTTTCGATGTGCAGATGGATGAAAAAGGGAAAGTGTTGGGGTCGGTGAAACAGGTAGAAGTATTTATGCCTGATCCCAAATTGCCCAATACTCCGGACAATATGAAGAACAATGTGCCAGGCGTTTATCCGTTGAGTGTGCCAGGAGCGGAAAATCTTTTCAGTGATGATGCCAAGAAAGAAGTTATCAAGTCGTTTCGCGTCATCGCTCAAGTGGCTGGTGTCAACAAAAATAAATTGGTCGCTGCTGCTGGTGGAAGTCGCATGCAGGTCGAGTTGGATGAAAATGTGTCGATCAACATCAACGTTCCCGGTTTCGATTTTTTCCAAGCGGGCGATGATGTTACCGTCGCAGGATTTGTGTATCCCGATCAGCCCGGTTTTGTGGAAGGGGCTCGCGTGACGGTCGTTGGCAAGAAGCCGATTGGAGAGAAGCCTGCTAAAGGGGCGAAAGCCAATTCACGCACTCAACGCAATAAGAAAGAGCCCGCTGCAAAAGATGCTGCGAAGGATTCTGCAAAAGCAGGCTCAAAGGAACCTTCCAAAGACGACAAGTAAGTGAAGCGTTGGCGCGTTGGTTGTTAGGCCCAGCCGCGTTCCATGAGATGGCGTTCTTGTTTCTCTTCAGCGAGAATTTCGTTTTGAAGACGTCGCATGGTGTTGCGATATTGCCCAATGTTCTGCTTGGAAATCGGATTGGCTTTTATCTCTTCGATCAATTCACTCAGATCGTTCAAAATGGCTGCCTGCCATTTCTCCACATCTCTCAGCACAGGTGAAAGGCTGGGGTGTTGTGTTACGGCACGTTCCAATAGACCGTCGCCCGAGACTTGTTGAAAATGATCTTCGATCAGCGCCTTAAACTCTAAGCTAAGTTGCACAATTTCTGCGGTAGATGATTCGTTGTCACCATCATCATTCCACAAATTGAATTGCAAAACGAGTAAGGTTAATGCTTGCTCAACTTTGGTTTGCAACAGATGCAGATGTTGGCGAGCGTTAGAGAATTCCTCTCTATTCTGAAACATGGGAACCTCGGTCGAATGCGTAGTGGAAGATGGGGCTATGGCCGAGTTATTAGACTTGGCCACAGCCGCAGCATGTGGGTTACTTTGCATGGTCGTTTACGATCAACGGATATTATTTTTCTGGCGGTAACTTCGTCACTAACACGGGGCAATGCGACAATCGCACAACTCGTTCGGCCACGGAGCCCAGCAGGAATCGCGTGAAGCCTGTACGGCCATGCGATGGGATCACAATCAAATCTGCTCCAAGTTCTACAGCGCGATCGGCAATGACTTGTCCAGGATCACCCAAGCGAACTTCGGTGACGACACCTTTGAGTGAAGGATCGTTGAGTTCTTCTTGCATTGCTTCAGAAGCATGTCGAATACGTTCAGCATCATCGATGGTTGCCCATACGACTCCCGGTTCTGTGGGAATCAGGAATGGCAACACGTGCAGGACGTGTACTTGTTCGGGACGTTCTACAATTTGAAGCGCTGTCTTGAGCGAATTGTGCGAATGGTCCGAAAAGTCGAACGGTACTAACACGCACTTGTTGAGAGGCCAAGCCATATCGAAACTCCTTAAGTTCATTTTGACAGACTCACTTGAGCTATGATCAACAAGTAACAAAGGCCGTGCCAAAGCGTCGCTTCACGCCCCGCTTTTTGAAGCTTTGCCGTAAAAATGTTTCGTTCACACCGGTAAGGGAGGGGATGGGTGCCTTCAATCGGCTCGAATTTTGTTTCTCGCACCGTTATCGTGTTCGGAATTTTGGATTCAGCGGTTAGATTTGGGGTGTTCGTGTGCGATGCGTTCCCTGGGCGTCTTAGAAGTGTGCGGTTGGGCACTTAGTGTGCGGGAGAAACAAAGATGGCGGAATTGCTGAATCGAAAAAACTTGCGCGGTCTAATCCCACCCATGGTGACACCCATTCAAATGGATGGTGGTCTCGATGTTTCCGCCATTGGTCGCTTGGTTGAGCACATGATTGGGGGTGGTGTCAGCGGTATTTTTATTCTCGGAACTTGCGGCGAAGGAAATGCGCTGAGCTATCGCAAGCGTTATCAATTTGTGGAGTTCGTTTGTGAGGCGGCTCGCGGTCGAGTTCCCGTGTTGGTGAGTGTAAGCGATACGTCGTATGAAGAGGCAGTGGATCTGGCCGAACACGCGTATGCGAGCGGTGCTGCAGCGATCGTGTCGACAGGGCCGTACTTTTTGCCTGTTCCGATGGGCCATCTTGAAATTTATTTTGAGCGTTTGGCCGAAGAGAGCCGTTTGCCGCTCGTCTTGTACAACATGCCCGGTTGCACCAAGTTTTGTCTTGATCCCGCCACCGTGGCCCGCTTGGCCCACAACCCCAAGATCATCGGTATCAAAGATAGTTCGGGCGATTTGAAATATGTTGAGCAATTAGTTCAGGCGGTGAAGCCTCATAATTTTCCGGTTCTGATCGGTCCGGAAGAAGTTTTGGTCCAGGCGATGCGGCTTGGGGCTGTCGGGGGGGTTAATGGCGGTGGTGTCTTGTTTCCAGCCGTTTATGCAGCCCGAATCGCCGCCTTTGCAGCTGGCGATATGGAGTTGGTCGATCGGACCGACCGATTTGTTCAGCGATTTAGCAAGCAAATCTTCCCCACGTCGACAGGACGCATGGCTGTCATCGAGTCGCTCAAGCAGGGTTTGGCGACGATGGGCCTCTGTCAGCCTTGGGTTTTATCGCCATTGCAACCGCTGGACGGCGAGCATCGCCATCGAATTGACCGCAAGATTGCCGAATTTGAAATTGAGGCAGCTGAAATTTGTTCAGTGTGCTGCCCGGCCATCCTCGTTCGGGAATCTGGCAGAGAATGAGTTGGCTTGTTTAGCACGTGCCAGGCGGCGCGTACTGGACGAGCCGGGAGGCTCGGCCTACGACTTTCCCCTTGCCAGTTTGGCTTTATCTTGCCATACTTTTCGGTCCATATAGTTCTGAAGTCATGCTCAACCCCCACCATTCTCGTTGATTGGTGGTTGCCCTCCCTGAAAGGACTTTGTCCTTGGTGGGGTGTCCTCGTTTTCTTTTCGAGTGAGGGATTGGGCCGCGTCTGTCCGAAATAGAGGAAACAGACTAACACGACTTAGGTTCCTTTTTAGGTTTGGGAGCAAATGTAGTATGGCCCGGTATCACGGCCCTAAAGCTCGCGTCAATCGTCGTTTGGGTGTTCTAGTTTTCGAAAATGCAGGCGCGATCAAGGCTAAAGAACGCCGCGACACAGTTCCTGGTATGCATGCTCGCGGCCGCCGCACGAGCAACTACGGCACCGCGTTGTCGGAAAAGCAAAAGATCAAATATTATTACGGTTTGGGCGAGCGTCAGTTGCGACGCTTCTTCGCCGAAGCTGTACGCCGCAAAGGCAATACGGGTGAAAACCTGTTGATTCTGTGCGAGCGCCGTTTGGACAACGTCGTGCGTCGAGCTGGTTTCACCAAGACTCGTCCACAAGCTCGTCAGGGTATCGTTCACGGTCACTTCCGCGTTAACGGCGTCAAGGTAACCAGCCCCAGCTATTTGGTTCGCGCTGGCGACTTGATTGAAGTGAAGGGGCGCGAAAACCTCAAGAATCTCTATCGCGGCATCTTGGCAAACAGCAGTGCACAGCCACTCGACTGGGTCACTTTCGATACGGAAAACTTGACCGCTACGGTTAAGAGCGCTCCAACCTCGAACGACATCAGCTTGCCAGTGAACGCTAACATCGTGGTCGAATTCTTGTCACGATAATTGGCCTAATCTCTCAAATTTTCTTGGGGGCTCTCTTTTCGCCCCCTGGGGAGTTATTTTGGAAGAAACCAAGTTTGCAGCAATCGTATCCTGCGGTTGCTGTAAACTTGACTTTGTCTCCAAGATATAAGTGGTCATTTCTGATTTGGGGCGACTGACCAAAGCCCGCATAAAATCGCGAGAACATCATGCATTCACAGCTTGTTGTTTTGGGTGGTGGACCTGGTGGATACGCGGCTGCTTTTTTGGCGGCCGACGAAGGTCTCGAAGTTACGTTGATTGAAGCAGAGGGCCGACTCGGTGGCACCTGTCTTCTCCGTGGCTGCATCCCCTCAAAGGCTTTGTTACACGTCGCTAAGGTTATTTCCGAAGCTCAAGAATTGACCCATGATTGGGGCGTTCAATTCTCGACTCCAACGGTCAATATCGACAAAGTTCGCGAACGCAAAGAGAAAGTGATTTCCACTTTGAGCGGTGGCTTGTCACAACTCGCCAAACGACGTAACGTAAAGGTGATCAAAGCGAAAGGTGTCTTTGAATCGAACACGTCGATTCGTTTGGAAGGGGATGATGAATCTGTGCCTTCCGAAAAACAAATCACGTTCGATTATTGCATCGTCGCCACCGGCAGCACACCGGCGATGCCACCCGCTTTCCAAATCGGTAGCCCGCTGGTCATGGACAGCACCGGCGCATTGCAATTAACCGACATTCCAAAATCGATGTTGGTCGTCGGCGGCGGTTACATCGGACTCGAAATGGGTACCGTGTACGCGAACCTAGGTTCCAAAGTGTCTGTCGTTGAATTGACCGATGGCCTATTGCAAGGTGCTGATCGCGATCTGGTCAAGCCATTGCACAAGCGACTCGACAACCTGTTCGAAAAACGTATTTTCCTCAACACCAAAGTTGGCTCGATGGCCGAAATCGATGGTCAAGTTGAAGTGACCTTTGAAGGACCAGGCAAGTTTGGACATGAACGCTTCGATCGCGTTTTGGTCAGCGTCGGACGACGACCTACATCGCGCGGTATCGGACTTGAGAACACGAAGATTGTCACCGATCAACGTGGCTTCATTCCTTGCGACAAACAACAACGTACGGTTGAACCCAATATCTTCGCCATCGGTGACGTCGCCGGTGAACCGATGCTCGCTCACAAAGCATCGCACGAAGCGAAGGTCGCCGTTGAAGTGATTTTGGGTGAACCAGTATCATTCGACAAAGCTGCTATCCCAGCCGTGGTCTTTACCGATCCAGAAATCGCTTGGGCTGGTTTGACCGAAGATCAAGCTAAGAAGCAAGGCATTACCGTGGATGTCGAAAGCTATCCATGGGCAGCCAGCGGTCGCGCTCAAGCATTGGGACGCACAGATGGTCTCACCAAATGGTTGGTCGATCCAGAAACACATCGCGTGTTGGGCTGCGGTATCGTTGGACCCGGCGCCGGTGAATTGATTGCTGAAGCCGTACTGGCTATCGAAATGGGTTGTGAAGTTCGCGATCTAACGGAAGCCATTCACCCACATCCAACGTTGAGCGAAACGTTGATGAATGCGGGCGAAGTGCATTTCGGAACGGCGACTGAAATCTACAAGCCAAAAAGGCATTGAGGATAGTTTTCAGTGGTTCAGTTTTCAGTGATTCAGTGATTCAGTGATTCAGGAAAGACAGATAGGGCTCGTGGTTGAACGGTGTGTTTGACTGCGAGCCCATTGCTTTTTTAGCGAATGATGGTTTTGGCGCTAGCGGTGCTGGCGTCATATAACGGTTCAGCTGTTGGGGGCGAGCGACGGATCGGGCGAACGCCACCGGTGATACCCAGCTCCTTCGATTCCCAGTTTCTCTCTAGCACAATGGGCGAGGCCACAGTGAAGGCTGTGGGGTCAGCAAGTTTAGAAAGTGGTGTGCTGGTTGCTGCAATAGTCACCTGACTGGCTTGTGGTGCGGCGGCATAATTCGAAACATCGCCACCTCCATCAGAGACCCAAGCAAGCCAGTTCTTCTTGAGATGGCCTAGGCCTTCGTACTGATAAAATTTTGCCGTTGTTTGAGCCCAGTCATTGGTGCTCATACCCGTTTGCAGATAATCGACAAACTTGCGCGGTCCACCTTGGGCTACCAAGAAGCTGACAACAGAATAACCTTGTGCATACAGCGGGAGTGGATCCGCAGGATAGTCTTTGATGTGATAGAGATCTTGAAAACTAAAGCCTTGCCCGGAGTGAAGATATCGAATGAGCAACCGATCAAACTTGCTACGTTCGGCGATATGCTCCACCGTGGTGCAAGCACCTTCATCTGCCCATCTCGGAACGGGTTTGCCCATCGGAGCAAAGTGAGATGCTAGCACGGTATGTGTTATTTCGTGGGGCAAAACACTGTCTAGAACGCGTTCTTCAGTCCCTTCCACCTTCATTTGCCAGCGACCGACGGTCCCTTGCATAAAGACAAAGTTGGTTACCCCATTGGCTTCATGGTTCGGGCCAGCGATCACTTCGATCGGGCAAACATCTTCCCAAGCGGGTAGCTCACGTCCGAGCCAATACAGGGCGAGTTGTTTGCGATAGCCTTCTGCTTGATCGCCAACTTTTTTGGCTAGTTCGGGCGTACGAGCGGAGATCAAAAAGTTTTGCGTTCGATAATTGGCACCGCAACTAAACAGTGCGGCCAGCGCAAAGCAAAGCGCGAATTTGCGAGCGTCCATGCCCGTTTCTCCATCTGTTCTGGCTAACTGACTTCCTAATAGCGCGACCACAAAAGCGGCAGCGCCAGCGCTAGCGAAATCCGGCCAGATTCACACCAGTCACGATGGCCCCAATCCTTGAGACCGCTCCGAATATAAAACGACCGGGGTTTTGGGGCCTAGATCAGTTTCTAGGAAGTTCGGCAAAATCGGCAAACTCGTTGCTTTGGCTAAGATTTGCCAGCTATCCAGCCTTAATCCGAGGTGGTTTATGCGATTACCCCGGAAAAATGGGGAACAATTGGGCGGATTCTGCGCCTAGCTGGGCCAGAAAAAGTGACACACCTCCCGCCAAACCACCCCCCTCAGCGATACCATGCAAGCCGTAAACAAGCCCGTTGCTTTTTCAGCGCTCGTTCGAAAATCGTTCCTGTTGGGATGCAAACACAGCCGCCTATTATCCGTGTCGCTGCTGTTGTTCGGGGTCGCTTGCTTCATCGCTTACATCGCTCGCTTAAACGGTGTTACGCACGATTTGTACCACGCCATGGCGCTGGCGCGTCACACCTTCGATACGGGTGTCTTTCCTCAAAACGATGTCTTTGCGTTTACGCCAACCATGGAGCCAACCGTTCATCATGAATGGGGCTTCGGGCTCATCGCCTATTTAACCACAGCTAACCCTTGGGGAGCTGCGTTGTTGATGAGTCTCAAGTTCTTGCTTATTTCAACAATGTTGTTGTGTAGTTATCGAGTCCATCGTGAACGAGGGGGCGATCCCATCTTCTTCGGACTTGGGATCTTGCTGGTGCTGCCATTCTTCTGGGTTGGATTCGCTACGATTCGCGCGCAGTTGTTTACGTTGACTGCGATCTCGGTCCAAATGGTGATGTTGGAAGCGGACTGGAAAGGACGACGAGCTTGGATCATTGGATGGCTCGCGTTGCTATTAGTATGGCTCAATGTGCATGCTGGATTTGTGATTGGCGCTGGCATGATGGCCTTTCATGGTTTGGAACGCATCATCGCCATTGCCTATCGCGAACGATCCTGCTTAGCCGTGTGGAAAGGAACGTGGCATCTGTTTGTGGCAGTTCCCTTTGCAGTGGGCGCATTATGGTTGAATCCTTACGGCACTGAATACATCGTATATCTCGCCTATGGGCTTACGATGGCCCGCCCGTTGATTGCAGAATGGGGACCACTTTGGACAACCTATGAGCCATTGCAAACGATGTTAGCCTACAGCGTATCGGTTGCCTTGTTGCTCTATGTGGTTCGTCATCGCCAATGGACTCGCTTGCGTGGATTCATTTTCTTGTCGCTGTGCGCGATCATGGCTTTGAAGCATATTCGTCACGGTTCCATCTACGGCATCATTTGGTTGGCGTATGTTCCAGCTTGGTTATCTTTCACGCCGATGGCAAGTCGCCTGCGAAGTCTGTTGGTTCGCAAGCAGAAAGTAGTATCTCAATTCGCTCTAGCCATCGCGACCATTTGTGTTGGCTTCGCATTGTGGCATCCGCTGTGGCGTCCTTATTTGCCAGTGACCGTATCGAAAGAGCAAGGCAACTATCCGTTGGGAGCTGTCGATTATTTAGCAGCCAATAAGTTCGAAGGTAAGTTAGTAACCGACTTTGACGCCGGTGCCTATGTCACCTGGAAATTGTTCCCTAGAGTATTGGTCAGTTTAGATGGTCGTTACGAAGCTGCCTTCAAGCCAGGCGTGTTAGAAGAGCATATCGAACTGTACAAGGCCCAAGAGAATTGGGGGCAGTGGCTTGATAAGTGGCAGGCAGAAGGGCTGGTCGTGCCATCGGGTTCCAAATTGGGACAGCATTTAGAGACGTTAGTACCGTTGGATAATGATTCTGACAAAGCGGCTGCGGAATCAGAAATCGTTGCCCATACATTCCCTGGCAGTCAACGACGTTGGAAGTGCGTCTATCGCGACCCGGGAACGATGGTCTGGATGGAAGAGAGTGTCTCCCTGCCACCCGTTATGCAACCTATATTGCCGGAAGACATCACGTACGGTCAGTAATGAAGGACTGGGAGTTATAAACTAGTTTTGACTCCCGTCGGGTTTGGCATCGCCTGCACCTGAAGTGGAAGAGTCGGACGAGTTGGATGAAGGATGTTTCTTCAAAAGCTCATCCGCTTGACGTACAAGACTCTCGACTTCTTTATTCTCTTTGTAAAGGCTCAAGATACTTTCCCAAATCGCGCGAGCTTCATCCACTTTGTTGTTCTTAAGGGCGAGTTCTGCTTGCGCCATTTTTTCGCTCAGCTTTGTTTCGAGCTCGCTCGAGCCCGCGTCATGTTCGCTGATAGCTTTCAAGCGGCGTTGAGCTAAACCGACGGTACGTTTGTGCTCGGGATCGTTACTAAACAAAGTGATGATGGCGCTGTACTGTGCAGCCGCTTCCTTGGTCTTTCCATTCTCTTCAGCGCGAATCGCTTCGAGCAATTGCTTTTCATCATCCTCTTTGAGATCACGCCCAAATCTTAACGCGACAGCGATCTTGCGATCGAGGTTGGAGATATCAATGTCGTCGATTTGTTGTTGAGCCCACTCGGCGTTTGGCGTATTGGGGTAGCGACTGGTCAAAGGGAGCAAATAATTTTCCACCGCATAGTTGAGGTCTGCGAGATCACCATCTTTAATGAGTTCCTCGGCTCGCTCGCGCAAAGTTGCTTCACTGGCTGGGCTCACGATCCACAAAATAAGGGCAAACACTAGGACAGAAGAAACAATTAACAGCGTTGTGCCAAGGATCGCATTGGTAAGTCTGTTATCGACTTCCTTTTTAGGTTTCTTTTTGCCAAGGACTTTATCCGCTTCTTGTCGGTCCGCTTTGATTTGCAGCGGATTGAAGCCACTCGATACATGTTCTGCCACGCTCACACCACCGGCTGCGCGCGTCAGCGCTTGATTGAGCGCCATGGAAGTTGCTGCCATCGTGTAAGGGCGTTTCAATGCATCTTTATCGAGCATCTGTGCTACTAGACTGCTCAACCAGACAGGGCAATCCAACGAAATAGCAGAAACGTTTGGTGGAACGGTGCGTTGGATGTTCGCCGCCAATTGCTCTGCGGTATCGTTTGGATCGAATGGGAGTTGTCCGGTCAGCATTACGAAGAGTAAGACACCTAAAGAATAGATGTCCGAGCGTTCGCTAGGAAAAGGCTGTAAATCATCTTGGCATTCGGGTGCTAAGAAAATGCGTTGAGTCGGAGTCGGTGGTGCGGGAGTCATCCATAACGAATCGTCGGACCTGCGCAGATCAAGGAGCTTGACTTCTAGGCCGCCAGCACACACCATCACTTTGTCGAGACGTAGTCGATTATGCAACCAGCCAAGTTCGTGGGCATACTGCAGTGTTTCGGAAAGTTGAAGGGCATAATCGAGAGCTGTTTCCCACGGTAAGTGTTGGCGCCGACTGAGCAGCATATCGAGCGATTCACCCTCGATGAATTCGTAAGCGAGATACGCATCTTTCTTATCAAAGCCACCACCATAGCAGCGAACAATTCCCGCATGTCGTAATTCTTTGAGGGCTTCGATCTGTTGAGCAAAATCGGTTTTGGCTTCCGGGGTCAACCCCATCGGCGTGGAAAAAATTCGAACAGCTGCCGCCTTCTTCTGCTGCATGTGAACGGCGCGGAAAACAGTTGATCGTCGAGGATCAACTCCAAGTGGAGCTTCCATCGCAAACGGGCCTACAACGGATCGTGCCATGAGTGGGGTGGGTGCAAGAGGAGGATAAAGAAAACGGCACAGCCAGCGGTTATTGGCAGCGACAAACGGCAAGCTTTACTATACGAGTCGCTGGTGAACCAAGCCAGTAGCAAAATCTTTTATCTTGCCACGCTTCGTTTAGACCGTTGCCGCCGCGGGCTAAACGACCCACACGACCCGCTACGAGCCCAACGATTCGTCGATGTCGCTTAAGCTGCGGGGGGGATAAGCCGTTCGCAGCGCATTCAGCACCGCGATCACATCAATCGTTTCTTGCACCATCGCCCCGGCAACTGGCGGCAACCAACCTGCAGCGGCCAACAACATGCCGATGATACTCAGCAGCATACCACCCACAGCGCTTTGCAATGCAATCGTGCGCATTCGATGGCCAAGATGCAACAACTCATCGACGCGTTCCAAAGAGTTATCCAATATCACCGCATCGGCTGCCTCGCTGGTTATTTCGCTTCCTTGCCCAAACGCAATCCCTACCGTGGCCGCAGACAGCGCAGGTGCATCGTTGATGCCGTCGCCAACAAAAAAAGTTTTGGTCTTGGCCGTTTCTTTGCGAACTAGTTCAAGCTTTTGTTCCGGTGATTGAGAAGCATAAATTTCATGTATTCCGACTTGATTCGCCAGGTGCTGAACTTCTTCAAGTCGATCCCCAGAAATCAAGATCACTCGATGGATATGGTGTCGTGGTCCTAAGTGATTGACAAAGTTCTTGCCATCGCTGCGAGGTTGATCGCGGAACTGAAAGGTTCCCGCATATTGATCATCAATCACAAGCACACATTCCAAGCCGCTTTGTGTTGGCGGCAAGATTGAGGCTGCAGCGGGATCTTTCGCCAACAACGCTTTACGGGACGTGACGGCAAGCCGATGTGAGGCGATCTTTCCTAGCAAGCCTTTCCCTGGCTCTTCACGAACTTCGGCCACATCTTGTAGTACAAGTTTGCGTTCTTGAGCGGCTTGTGTGATAGCCGAACTCAACGGATGTTTCGAATATTGTTCTAGACTCGCCAATAGCCTCAGGAGAGCTTCTTCTGTCCATGCACTCGCCGCATGAATTTTGGTGAGGATAGGCCGACCATAGGTTAACGTTCCCGTCTTGTCGAACATTGCCACGCGAATCAAATCGAGTTGTTCTAGTGTGGCGGGATCTTTAACGATGATGCCGCGTCGAGCTGCCATGGAGATTGTACCGATGATTGCCACTGGAATGCCAATCAGCAAAGGGCAGGGGGTGGCGACAACCAACACTGCTAGAAACCGCATCGGATCGTGAGCGTACCAGCCGGCAGCAATGGCGATAATCAATGCTAAAGGTGTATAGAGTGCTCCAAGTTGATCGCCTAAGCGACGCATCTTGGGTCGGCGTTGCGCCGAGTCTTGCATCACTTGCATGATCTTCGCATACCGCGAATCGTCGACGCGCCGTGTGGCGCGAATGGTCAATGCTGATGCACTGTTGATGGCTCCAGAAATGACCGCTGCGCCTGGAGTCTTCGGTACAGCATACGGCTCGCCTGAGAGGAACGATTCGTCCATGTTGCCATGCCCCTCGACGACTTCGCCGTCGACCGGACATATAGCGTGCGGTTGAATCAACAATAAATCGCCGGGCTGAACTTCACTGAGCGCAATCTCTTGCCAATGATCGCCATCGCGGCGCAGGGCCGTTGAAGGGACTCGTTTCGCTAGGGCGTCGAGAACGCTGGATGCATTGCGAACCGCATACGCTTCTAGGGCCAAACCGCCAGACAACATGAGGACCACAATCGCTCCAGCCAAGTACTCACCCAACCAAAGTGACGTAATGATGGAAATTCCTGCTAATAAATCTGAGCCAAATTGGCCGCGCAACATTCCGGATACAAGTTCCCAAATCAGCGGAACGCCTCCGATGAACAGGGCGGCCAAAAGCGGCCAACTGGAGGGATGTTGCCAATCACGGATCTCAGTGTCGGGTAAAGCAAATCGCAGCCAGATATGCCCAATAAGCATGAGAACTGTAAAGACGGCGATCAACGTCTGAACACTCCGCATCCAACTTGGTAGAATACCCTCGGGGATCTTGGCAAGCCGACTGTGAAACCATGCTTGAATCATACTTATGAACACTTCACTAGATAATGCGGCGGGTTGGTTGAGGCAACAACATGATACCATGTTGGAGCAATTGGTTGCCCTGGCCGAGATGAATTCGCACTCAGAGAATGTGGCTGGACTTCAGCAAGTTGCAGAGTCATTGCGCGCCATGTTTGACGCATTAGGTGTTCCCTGCCGCACACAAGATTTATTGCCACGACAAGTGACCAGCGATGCCGGTGAGGTTTATGAGAAACCGACCGGGCCTGCTTTACTGTGGCATCAACGACCACACTGCTCGCGACGCGTTTTACTAGCCATTCATTACGATACGGTTTACCCCATAGACCATCCTTTTCAAAAATGCACTTGGATGGATCAAGGTCGATTACGTGGTCCTGGTGTCGCGGATGCCAAAGGTGGTATTATTGTGATGTTGTGGGCGCTACACGCGGCAGAGAAATTCGGCTTGCTTCCCAAGCTCGGCTGGACCGTAGTACTCAATCCCGATGAAGAAATTGGCTCTCCCTGTTCGTGGCCTTTGTGGCGGACCATTGCTTCCGCTTACACGTTCGGATTGCTGATGGAACCTGCTTTACCCGATGGCTCCATTGTCAACAAGCGAAAAGGTTCAGGGACTTTTACGCTGGTCATGCGTGGAAAAGCGGCACATTCCGGTCGCAATTTCCGAGATGGTCGAAATGCCGTATTAAAACTTGCCGAATTGGCGCTGGAAATGCACCGTTGGAATGAACTTGATTCAGGAATCATCGTAAATGTCGGCAAGTTGGTGGGAGGGCAAGCTGCCAACGTCGTTCCTGACGTCGCCACTCTTCGAGTGAACATTCGAATCGAAGATTTTTCCCAACAAGAACAGATTTTGTCCCGGCTCAATCGACTGGTTCAGACCTATAATAACAGTGAGGGCTTTAACTGTTCTGTGACTGGCTGTTTCCATGCTCCTCCGAAGCTAGTCTGCCCTAAAACCGAACGGCTGATGAGGTTCATCGAAATCGCTGCGGCTCAGCAAGGCCAAACGGTTCGCTTCGCGGCGACCGGTGGTGCGAGCGATGGCAATAAATTAGCGGCTGTCGGCTTGCCTAATATCGATACGTTGGGGCCGAGCGGTGATCGGTTGCACAGCCCAGACGAATGGGTTGATACCAAGAGTCTGGTGGAAAACAGTGAACGGCTCTTGCGATTGTTGGTCTTGTTGCAAGATTCCGCCGAATAGGTGTCTAATTCAAGCACAAAATTCATCACAGGCTGAAAGGTAAAAAGCATGGAACAAAGTAGCGATCTTCTAGCAGTGCAATTTCGAAACGACCCGCGAGTGGAGCAAGCTCGCGAGCTCTTGGCCGCCGCGTTGGCGGACCATTCCGCTCGCATTACTGGTCCCCGTCCGCCACGTCCCGAATTGGCAACCGAAAATGCACAGTTAATCGATCGTCTTACGAAAGCTCGCGGCGGCGCCCCTTACTTCCCTTATTTGAGCAGCGGTCTCGGACGTGGTCCGTGGGTCGAGCTCTCAGACGGGAGTGTCAAACTCGACTTTATCGTGGGTATAGGCGTGCATGGGCTGGGGCATAGTCACCCATTGATGATGCAAGCCTCAATCGATGGCGCACTGCAAGACACCGTCATGCAAGGCAACTTGCAACAGCATCCACCGTCGATCGAATTGTGCGAGCGTTTGATTGCCTGGGCTCAAAAATCGGGCGCTCATTTAGATCATTGTCTTCTTTCGACCTCCGGTGCAATGGCCAACGAAAATGCATTGAAGATCGCATTGCATAACCGAACTCCTGCGTCGCGAATCTTGGCTTTAGATAACTGCTTTGCCGGTCGCTCTATCGCCTTAGCCGCTTTAACGGATCGGCCTCAATACCGAACGGGAGTGCCACTCGCTTTGGCCGTCGATTATCTCCCAGCCTTTGATCCAACGGATCCCGATGGTAGTACCAGAAAGGCTGTGGCAACTCTCAAGAAGAACGTTGAACGCCATCCTCATCAATATGCAAACCTCTGGATGGAGTTAGTCTCCGGTGAAGGTGGATATTATCCAGGCTCGACCGAGTACTTTCGCGCATTGTGTGAAATTGCTCGCGATCAAAAAATATTGATTACCTTCGATGAAGTACAAACGTTTTCACGCTTGTCAGAGCCCTATGCTTTTCAACATTTCAAGTTAGATGAGTTCGCCGATATTGTGACCATCGGAAAGATCACGCAAGTTTGCGCTACGCTTTACGGCGAAGCGTTAAAGCCGAAGGGACCATTGCTCAGTCAAACGTTTACCGCAAGTTCCGCTTCGATCGCAGCCGGATTGGCGATGTTGAAAGCTCTTGAAGATAACCATTGTTTCGGACCGACGGGAAGAAACATGGAGCGACATCATTATTTCGCGGCAAAGTTGGCGCACTTAGCCGAAAAACATCCTGGCAAAATATCGGGGCCGTGGGGTGAGGGAATGATGATCGCCTTTACACCTGGGAGTGGCGCCACCAAATATGCCCAAGATTTTGTGTATAAGATGTATCACGCCGGAATCATGGGCTTCGTGGCTGGGCATGATCCCACTCGAATTCGGTTCCTTCCTCCACCAGCTTGTACAACCGAAGCAGATATCGATGCCGCTTGTGCAATTTTAGATGAAGTTCTAGCATCAATGCCGCAGGAGTGATGACATGGAAGTGGTTCGCGCCGTGCAAACTGAAGATCTTTCTCAACTCTGGGAGTTGATCGGCCAATCTTCGGTCGGGCTAACCACGTTGCAAATCACTCGCGAGCAGTTGCTCGATCGTGTCGAACGTTCCGTGTTTGCTTTTCATCGCCAGACGGAAAAACCGTCTGGCGAACCATACTTGTTCGTGATGGAAGATGTGTCACGCGGCAAATTGGTTGGGATGTCGTGCATCTTTTCGAAAGTGGGTGGCTTTGAGCCGTCGTATCACTATCGACTCGTGAGTTCCAAACAGCATTGCGATCTTCTGCAAGTTACGCACGATATTACCGCTTTGCATTTAGAAAAAATTCACGATGGACCTACTGAAATCGGTAGTTTATTTCTATCGGAAAGTTATCGGGGTAAAGGTCGCGGCCGACTCATCAGCTTGGCTCGTTTTCAGTTCATGGCCCAGCATCCCCAACGCTTTCACAAAGATATCATCGCCGAGATGCGCGGCGTCTTGGATAAGAATGGTCAGAGTCCATTTTGGGAAAGCGTAGGGAGGCAATTCTTTCAGATCGATTTTCCGCAAGCCGACAGTCTATCCACCATCGACAAGCGATTTATCGAAGATCTCATGCCGAAGTATCCCATCTATACCTGTCTACTGCCTGACACGGTGCGAAGCATCATCGGCAAAGTGCATGAACAAACCAAGCCCGCGTTGAAGATGCTCCAAGAAGAAGGTTTCTTGATTACCGACATGATCGATATCTTCGATGGTGGGCCTGTGGTTCATTGTCGTCGCGATGAAATCGATGCGATCAAAAGAACGAAAAAACTTATCTTGATCGATGTCGATGATTCCATCACCGGCGAAGGTTTTCTAATTGGCACCACCAAAAAGGATTTTCGCTGCTGCCTTAGCGCAGTTCGTTTGAGCGAGAATGGTCTTGTTGTTCCATCAATTGTGCTGGCCTTATTGCAAGTCCGCATCGGTGACACATTGCTGGTTACCGCGCAACATCCCCAATCCACCGAATAGCCTAATTATTGCTGCAATTTTCGGAGCAACGCGATGAATTACTTATCTCCTAGTGTGATGGAATCGCGACAGATCATTCAGGGAAAAGAAGTGGCGGGCGAAGGAACCTTAGGATTCAGTATTGATCCCGTTGATGAGTCGTATTTGTGGTGGGGAAATTATGCTTCT
>Ga0209174_10001173_pt1 | contig 18798 bp, 19 predicted proteins | sample JI91814BDNA_FD_187505 | JGI IMG/M metagenome (GOLD analysis project Ga0209174, IMG submission 187505) | Wastewater effluent complex algal communities from Wisconsin, to seasonally profile nutrient transformation and Carbon sequestration -... | ecosystem: Engineered > WWTP > Effluent > Algae...
CAGCGCGGAAATGTACAACGGGGACAACAACCTGAAACAACTCTACTATCACGCCCTGATTCCCGATGGTGCTATAAAAGGTGTGCTTGTTTTAATGCCCGGCACCTGGGAAACAACCGAGCACTTACTCAGCAGCACACAAACCCTTTGCGAAATGGCTTACGCCAATCACCTGGCCGTTCTTGCCCTTTCCATCAACCAGCGGTTAACCTTGACCGATGCCACGGTGTCGTTAATAAACAAACTATTGAACGATGCGCTGCACCGCTATTCACTTCCAAAAAACAAACTGGTAATGGGTGGCTGGAGCATGGGTGGCTTATTCAGTTTGCGTTATACCGAATTAGCCAATCAGGATTCCAGCAAAACAGCCGTTAAACCAGCTGCCGTGTTTAGCTGCGATGGTCCCTGCGATTTAGAAAACATTTACGACCTGTTTCAACTCAAATTAAAAAAATTCCCGTCCAACGGCGAGGCCGCTTATGGGGTTCGTGAAATGGAAAAATACTGTGGAGGAAGTCCTGATAACGTAAAAGAGAAATACGTGTATTACTCCTGTTACTCGCACCATCTGCCGGACGGCGGCAATGCCAGATACCTGGCCAAAACGCCGGTACGCATTTATGGTGATGTGGATGTAAACTGGTGGATGGATAACCGAGGCCTGGATCTGTATTCCATGAACGCGCTCGACCAATCGGCCATGATTTTATGTTTAAAAGAACAGGGAAACAAAAAAGCGGAATTCATCAACGCCTATCAAAAAGGTTACCGGATTGAAGGAAACCGGCACCCGCATTCCTGGAGCATTATTGAACCCAACGATTGTATGCAATGGATCCTGGGTGTGATAAAATGAAACAACCGCGGTGACGCCTTATCACGATGAACCGGGTAAAGGCAGGAATCACGCCACAATCCACCCTTACACCAAACAAACACGAGCAGCAGCTAAAAAGAACTAAAAACATTAACGCCACATGGAAATAACCGAATTTGTTTTTAACGACTTTATGATCACCACCGATCCATCAAAAATGGATGTTACCGCCATCCACCACTTCTTATCCAACCACTCGGGTTGGAGCGACCATATTCCATTGGACAGGGTAAAAACCTCCATCGCTAATTCCTTGAACTTCGGCCTGTTTCACAACAACAAACAAATTGGCTTTGCGCGCGTCATCTCCGATTTTTCAACCATCGCCTATTTGGGGGATGTGTATGTGTTAGACGCTTACCGCGGACAAGGACTTTCAAAAAAACTAATGGACGCCGTTATGACGCATCCGAATTTGCAGGGCCTCCGGAGATGGATTTTACTCACCTCAACGGCTAAATGGTTGTATCAAAAATATGGCTTCACAAAACTCCCTAACCCCGACCTGTACATGGAGTTATTCGATCCGCAGGTGTACCAACAGAACGCAAAAAATAACCGCTAACCATTCACTAAAAAGAACCTGACATGACAGACGCACTCATTCCCTTATTATCGTTAATTGCACTGGAAATCATTCTGGGCATCGATAACGTAATTTTCATTTCCATTCTGGCAGATAAATTACCCGAGCAGCAAAGAAACAAACTGCGTTACTGGGGCATGGGTTTAGCCATGCTCATGCGGTTATGCCTCCTCGCTTTTATTGCCTGGATTTTGCAATTAGACCAAACCCTGTTTACCCTGTTTAACGTTGCCTTCTCGGGCAAAGGCTTAATTCTCATTCTGGGGGGACTTTTTTTAATCTATAAAAGCACCAAAGAAATTTACCACAAAACCGAAATTTCTGCGGAGGGAACAGCGCCCGTGCCTGGCAAAAGCAGTTTTAAACGTTTACTGTCAGAGGTCATTTTATTGGACCTCGTTTTTTCAATTGACTCCATCATTACCGCGGTGGGCATGGTTCAGGAACTGTGGGTGATGTACACCGCGGTAATTGTTGCAGTGGCCATTATGTTGTTTGCCTCAAAACCCATTGGGGAGTTTATCCGGAAACATCCCTCGTTTAAAATACTGGCCCTGTGTTTTTTATTGATGATTGGTGTATCGCTCCTGGCGGAGGGATTCCATTTTGAAATACCAAAGGGTTACATTTATTTTTCCATGGCTTTTGCATTTTTGGTGGATGTGATCCAAATGCGAACGGTGAAACACAAATAGCGTCCCGCTGTGTTTGGCGCTGCCTGAGCGGCGGGAGGGGTAATACCGCCATTTCATTCCCTAAGGTCATTTCGACCACAGGGAGAAATCACTTGGTAGTTGCCATTCATTGGATGTTCTTTTTCAAAATTTACTTTTCTTCCTTGATGAAGAAAAGTAACAAAAGAAATCAAGGCTCCATAAACTTCAGCTAAAATCCACTGCGTTTCAAGCTGAGGCTATGATCATTTTCTGGCGAAGGGCCAGAAAAGCATAGCCTCTCCGCACAGCCTTTCCAAAAAAGCGGTGAATCCAACTAAACGCTCAGGCAATCCTAAGCTTTTTTGGAACTCCTTTTGAAACACAAGGATTTTTAACGCTGAATTTTATGAGGCCGGGTTTGCAATCCCGCCATTTTATTCCCAAAGGTCATTTCGACCAACGGGAGAAATCGCATAGTACTTGCCATTCAATGCTTGTTCTTTTCAGATTTTACTTTTCTTCCTTGATGAAGAAAAAAAACAAGCCCAAAACCTTCCCCGGCTTTTTCGGAAAACGTTTAACGCCGATTGGCTAAGGCCGGATGACACACCCAAGCCTTTTGTTTACTGCATTGTTTGACTTATACAACGATCGCAAAATGCCCCCCAAGGGCTTACCCTTTGCGGAAAATACGTAGTCGTTATTATCCAAAAACACATTGTTTATTGTACGAATTATAAATAGTTTTACTTTTAGACGGTACTCTATAAGTTCGTTGATCCGCATGACACAGGTAGGAGAGACGAATGTTTTTAGGGCATATATATTAATTACACCACATACTAAGACAAACACCCATAAAAGTAATTGAATGACACATTTTGAACCGACAAAAAATAAAGTGCTTTTTGGCAGCTCTGACAAGTTAGCCGACTGGATAACAGAAGGACTTGACCAAGGAAAAATCATTGACAAAATACGGCTTATGTTGAAAAACTATTTAGAGCTGGACAATGTCAGTTTCCTTTTTGGTTCTGGGACATCAATTCATTTGGGTGCTGTTGCTATTAGAAATTTCCCAAAAGAGGTAGAAGAATTGATTTTGGACCAAGGACTAAGAGGAGAATTTTATTCAACAATTGAAGAATTGCAAGCTGAAGTAATTAAAGGCAAAATAGATAAAGAAGTTTTCACAGATGTTCGAGGATGGGAATTTGTTGTAGATGAAACCATTTATAGGGATAATGAATCAAAAGAAATTGCAATAGAGTACGAAAAGGTTTTAAATTATTTAATTGCCAAGGACTTTGTATTAAAAGAAGACAAGAGCAAGGAAAGAACTGATAAGATTAACGAACTAATAATTTCAATTAAGGAAGGACTTTTTAAGGTATGTGATTTAGAAAACAGACCAGTATCTCAAACTATTATTGACAGAAAAAAAGCAAGCCAGTTCGAAAAAGATAAAGAGCAAGGCACACTTTTAGAAACTAGAAGTAAATATATATTTCACGAAAAATTTGTCAAAGCCTTACTCCAAAGACCGCTAAATTTACGAAGAGCAAATATCTTTACTGCTAATTATGATTTAGCTTTTGAATATGCTTTTGATAAATTGGGAGTTCATTATATTGATGGATTCGCTGGGTTTCACAAGAGGTTCTTTAAACCTGAAACATTTGAATACGATATTTTTTATCCTGGTTCCACAACTTCTGGAAAAGTTCAAAGAATTGAAAAGGTTGTTAGATACTTTAAACTTCACGGTTCTTTGTCGTGGGTCAATTCCGAATCAAGGGATTCTAATAACTTATATGGAATCGAAGAAAAACCTTTAGAATTAATAGAAACACTAAAGAAGAAAGGAGAAATAATAATATATCCGTCCGCAGTCAAGAAATCATATACACTTGACTTGCCATATTCGGAGTTGTTTCGTCAATTTGCATCAACGATTACTCAATCCCAATCAGTTCTTATCACTATAGGTTATTCATTCGGTGATGACCATTTTAATGATATAATATATCAGGCTTTGTCCAATCCTACATTTACACTAATTATTGTTGATTTTGCAGGAACGAAAAACGATTATATTAAAAGCATGAAGGAATTAAATGACCCAAGAATTATTATTCTTGAAGGTGCGTTCTTTGGTGACTTTTTGACTTTCTCCGATACACTTATGCCTAATTTCAATAATGTTGACAATAATGAGAAAGTTGCTAATACGTTAAATGAATTATTCAGTTCAAAAGCGACTCAACAAGAACCAACTAAAGAACCTGAAAAATGAGTGAAAGAAACATTGGTAAAGTAATTTCAGTTGACAGTTTCAGGGTATACATCCGATTAGATGATGACTTGAAGAGTTTGTACAAAAGTGGTTATGAAGATATATATGAAGTTGCTAGAATTAATTCATACGTAATTATTCCAATTGGTGCAGACAGAATTGTGGCAATGGTGACAAGTGTAAGAGCCATAGATGAAACAGAATTAGGGAAAAATAAAGAGGCAATATTTCTAACAAAATCTGCAAGATATTTAGTTGCTACCATGATAGGTACAATTGAAAACATTGGAAAGTACGTTCAAGGTGTTTATAATTATCCAATTCTCGACAATCCAGTTTGGTATGTAACACGGCAAGACTTGGATAATATTTTTGACCAAAAACAGAAAACAGAAATAGATTTTGAAGAAGATTATTATTTGCCAATAGGCACTTCCCCATCGTTTTCAGACTATAAGATTAAAATTAACCCAGACAAATTTTTCGGAAAACATGCTGCAATTCTAGGCAACACTGGTTCTGGAAAGTCTTGCACGGTCGCTTCTATAATACAAAGCATGTTTGATTTTGAATATAACGGCAAGAAATTACAAAATGCTCACATAATAATTTTTGATACGAATGGTGAGTATAAAAAAGCATTTCAAGGCACTAAGGAAACACCCTATAAAAAACTGAATGAAGTAAACGCTTTTCAAATTGACAAAAACGGAATGAAAGTTCCATTTTGGTTCATGAATTTTGCTGATTTTGATTTCTTATTTGAACCAACTTCTGGAACACAAGCACCCGTCTTCAAAAGAGCATTAGGATTAGCAAAAAATCAAAAAGTAGTTGGAGGAAAACCAATCCTTGATAAATTTTCTGAAAGAGGTATTTTAAGTTTATTTGATGGGTCGCCAGACGACATTAAAAAAAAGAAAAAATATAATGACTTTGGTACATGGAAATACAAAGCTGATAATGAAATTCTTGGGCTGGCAAATACTATCACTCCAAATGGAAATCAACTTTTGGTTGATATTCAAAATGCTTTATTAGTATTGGGGGCAAATAACACCTTGAACGATGAGAATAAGGCACTACAAGAATTAGAAAGTAAATATTTAGAGTATTCAAGTTCACAAAATGTTGAGCAAATTGCAATCGAGAAAAATATTGACTTGCCTATTTGGTTTAATTTCCAAGACCTTATAACTAGATTTTTTGACGAAGCTATTAATGAACAAGAAAACTCGGGGAATAGATTAAGGGAATTTGTTTCAACATTGCGTCTAAGACTCCAATCTTATCTGGGCGATGAGAGGATTTCTCAACCCTTACTCCTTAATCAAACTGAAGAAATTAAAAATGCTTTGGCTAAATTCATTTCCTTTATTTTAGGTGACTTTTGTAAAGTTTATAAAACGGAGGATACAGATTTATTCACCGAATTCTATAAAGAACAATTGGCAAAAGAGGGAATTGAAAAATTAGTTGCTAATAAACCAAGCCAAGTAACAATTATTGACATGTCGCTATTACCTTATGAAGTATTAGAGACAGTTACTGGTTTAATTGGTAGACTAATTTTGGAATTTGTTTCACGTTTTCCCGAAAGTGACAGAGGTAAATTGCCAATGGTTATTGCTCTTGAAGAAGCACAAAATTATATTCCAGAAAAAAATCGTGGTGATAGAGAATCTATTGCAAAGAAAGTCTTTGAACGAATTGCCAGAGAAGGACGTAAATATGGAATTTCATTACTTGTTTCAAGTCAACGACCATCAGAATTATCAAAGACAGTGCTTTCACAATGTAATTCATTCATTATTCACAGACTTCAAAACCCAGAAGACCAAAAATATGTTCGGCAATTGGTTTCAGCAGCAAATGAGGACATACTGCAACAATTACCAATTTTACCACAGCAACATGTAGTTATTATGGGTGACGCTGTGAGAACACCTGTACAAGCAAAAATGAATACGGCTAATCCAAGACCGAATAGCAATAATCCAAAATTCATTGAGAACTGGACAATGGACTTACCAAAAGACTTTCCGAACTACGAAAAAATTGCAGAGGCATGGGAGAAAGGTGAGAAATACAATCCGACAATTAATGAACCAGAAGCCTGACATGAGAAAAGCACGAGGGCATAACAGCACCTACCCAAAAAATAGGTTTTATTCAGGATTGCGCAGACATTTACAACTAGAACGGAACTTTGTATAACGAGAACGAAACTTTGTGCCGCGAGAACGGAACTTTGTGATACAACAACGGAACTTTGTATAGCAAGAACGAAACTTTGTAGAACGGGAATGGAACTTTGTAATGAGACAACGGAATTTTGTACAGCAAGAACGGAATTTTATAGAACAGCAATGGAACTTTGTGCAGCAAGAACGAAACTTTGTAGAGCGAGAACGGAAGTCTGTAGCCCGGGAATGTTATTTCGGAATGCAAAAAGATAAGTTAGCAGTGCCAATATGGAGCAGCATTAAGCAAGTTAAAAACAACAGACATGATAACAAAACATCAGTACCTCGATAAATATCCCATTTCGGCGGACAGTGAAAAGTTAATTGTGGGGACCATTCATCCACATGATCACAGCCGATTTACAATCCCCTTTTTTTATGGGAATGTAACAAGTATTTGGAAAATTTTAAGCGAAGCTTTTCCAAACGATCTTAACCCCCATCTGACACGGGAAGGCATTTTGGCATTTTTGAGGAATAAAAAAATATCGGTAAGCGATACGATTAAAGTGTGTGATAGAAAAAATCCGACCGCTTTGGACAGAGATCTTATTCCCCTCGAACTTAATATGCAAATCAAGTCCGACATCAGGAATTCTAATATTTCGGAGGTTTTATTTACAAGTGGCTTCGGTAAAAACAACGCATTTAAATTGTTTTACGTGGATATTTTGGGTTTAACCCTTACGGACGAAATTCGCAGGAACCGAGGAACTGTTACCGATCCAGATATATTTGGAAGACCCGTTAAATTGACGGTTCTTTATTCCCCATCAGGGTCATCCAACGTGGGGCTCTCAAAATCGAAAGCCTACTTAGAAAATAAGGCGCAGTATGAAAACCTGCCAACCCCCGTTTATCGGTTTAAGGTTGACTATTACCGCGATAAATTCAGCGGAAAATAATCTTGAACTGTGCGTAACATCCATAATTTACCGGCCCACGACTGTAAGTCTTTATTTTGGCATTTAATCAAACATGTCTATATTTAATGTTAGGGATGCGAGTGCCATGCTGCGGCCCGGCGCGCTCCCGGCTTTTGCATAAAAAATTATAGATGACCACTGTTTACAAAGATATTTGGTATGGCGCGTTTCCCTGCGCGGCTCTTACAGCCCTTCGCATACCCGCCAAACACAGGCAAAAAATCTGACATAGCTTTAAAAACAACACACCTTGGAAAATAAACGGCCATTATTACTCATTGTACTCCTTATTAGCTTAAGCTGTTTGTCTTTTCTTGTTTACCAGACCGATCATCAAAAAAGAGAAGTCAAAGAAGACCTGATCGAACTCTCGAACATTAAGTACGGCCTGTTTAATGTGGACGAGTGGAAAAAAATAATGGTTAATGTTTTAACAAAAAAAATTGACGAGTTTGAACTCGATAAAAAAAACAAAAAACAAATGAAAAAGAAGGTTTCCGACTTTCTTACTAAAGTGATCGGAGACCTGGAAACCCGATACTACGAACAAAATTCGGGAAGTATCTCTGGCTTTTTCAGAAACGGAATCGCCAGTGTGACCGGCACTTTCGATAAAATAAAACAAGACATCCCAATTTTTACAGATCAAATTTTAGACTTCCTGAACGACCCCAAAAACAAAAAAGCGCTCAAGTCCTATTTAGCTTCCAAGCTCAACGAGTATGCCGACAATACCTTTGCAAAACTGGATTACGCCGTTCACGATTCCATTATTAGCAAATACAAATTAACCGACCGGCCCTCCACCATTTTTTTTCTTGGCACAAAACTCAACGCGTTGCAGGAAACATCCAACAACTACAAATACATCCTGGTTGTTTTAGCCCTGCTCAGCGCCAGCTTTATTTTTATCACCAAAACACTCAACAAACTTGAGTTGATGCTGCTCACCGCCATTTGTTTTTTGTTTTTAATCCTCGGTCTGTCGTTACCCATGATTGAAATTGACGCCCGTATTTCTGACATGACCATGAGTCTATTGGGCGAACAGATCCATTTTCAAGATCAGGTTCTTTATTACAAAAGCAAAAGTATCCTCGAAGTCGTCAGGCTAATGATGGCACAAGATAGTCCTGACCTGCTGCTGGTTGGTTTCCTTGTTTTTATATTCAGCGTTCTGTTTCCTTTGTCAAAATTAGTTTCATCCCTTTGCCTGGTCTCTTTTCCGAATTTAAAATCCAATAAATTAATTTATTTCCTCGTAAATAAAACGGGCAAATGGTCCATGGCCGATGTCATGGTGGTGGCCATATTTATGGCCTACATTGGTTTTTCAGGCATTTTAACTGAACAACTTCATCAGCTTGAAAGTTTGAGTTCAAAAATGGAGGTGTTAACCACCAACAAATCCAGTCTTCAAACCGGCTTTTTTGCTTTTACGGCCTTTGTTTTATTAAGTCTTTTAACCACCCATAAATTAAAAACCATTACCGGCAACACGGTAGACCCCGGGCAAACGGCGTCCTGAAAAAAGTCACCGGGCAGCCAACCTTTACCGCAACCACCATTTATTTTGGCATTTCGCCAAACATGTTTACATTTAACGCAAGGGGCTACGGCAAGTCCCGAAACGTTCCCCCATTTTATACATAAAACTTTCATCCACCATGCCTTCTTTTTGCAAAGCCATTTTAGTCCTAAGTGTTTTCCTGTGTAGTTCCATCCCCAGCCTGGGTCAAACCAACCAGGTAACCATCCGCCTCATTGCCAATTGCGGTATGTCGTTAAGCGATGGCCGCTCCACCATTTACGTGGACTTCCCCTACAAATCGGGATTTTGGATTTACCCCAAATACCCCAAGGCGGAACTGCAACAGTTGAAAGACAGCGCCATTTACCTGTTTACACACAAACACCCCGACCATTATTCGATCCGGCAGGTAAAACGGGTCCGCAAAAAAAAGCATGGCAGCACCTATGGCCCCTGGAACATCAAAAAAATGGAACAACTCCATCAATCCCTCAGCGATTTCTCGATCCAGGTTTTTGAAACCAAACACCTGCATTGCTTTCACCACTGCTCTTACCTGATTACCTGGCACGGGAAAAAAATATTTCTTTCGGGCGATACCGAACACGCCGACACCATCGCCCTGCAAAAAGATCTGGATTGGGCCTTTGTACCGGCCTGGTTATTGATTGACGCGGTAAACAAAAAAATTAAAATTAACGCAACCGACGTCAGCATTTACCACCTTTCCGCCGGAGACCGCATCACCATTGACAACCCGAAATTCCACTTAATGGACAAACCGGGCGAGGTAATTGTGTTACCCTATTAAGGCATTGGCCAGTAACCCGCTTTTACCGGGAATGGCGCAAGAGCAGTGTGCACCGCCCGGTGTCAATTTAAGAGACCAAGGGCAAATAAAATAACACCAACCCCCGGCCTTAAATTTAACAGAAGCGTACCGTTTACAACCATTTATGGAACATTGACGCACATTTATGAATTTGGAAACCAACCCTGTTATATTTTTTCTATTTTTATAGCAAACCAAACTTTGTACCTATCCAACCAAATCCACTTACTCTCATGAAACATTTTTTATTCGCCCTGTTTATCTTTTCGGGCATGGCCCTCAACGCGCAGCACGAACACCTGTGCGCCAAAACCAAACAAACGGCAATGGCCACACGCATTCGCCAACAGGCCCGCACGGCCAATACCACCTCGCTGATTTCACACGAAAACAAATACGACCTTAAATTCGTGCACCTGAATCTGAACCTGGAGCGCACCACCAAATACGTGAGCGGTAATGTGATGACCGTGGCCCGTGTCACCGCCCTGGCGCTGGACACCTTTATGACCCTGTTGCACGAAAACCATACCATCGATTCCATCCTGTTTAACGGCGTCTCCCTGCCCTTTACGCGGGCAGACAGCGCCGTAAAAGTAGCGCTGCCCATTCCCCTGCCCGCTAACAGTACCTTTACCGCCACCGTGTATTACAAAGGCCTGCCGCCAAACGGAGGCGCTGCTATTGGCAGCGGTTTTAGCAACGCCACCTCCGGCGCCTGGAACACCCAGGCCACCTGGAGCCTGAGCGAGAGTTTTGTTGGTTACCACTGGTGGCCCTGCAAACAAACCTTAACCGATAAAATTGATTCGAGCTGGGTGTATGTCACCACCGATTCCACCAACAAAGTAGGCTCTAACGGCCTGTTAAAAAACGTGGTGACCATCGGCAACAAAAAACGTTACGAGTGGCAATCCAGAACCCCCATTGCTTATTACCTGATTTCGGTGGCCGTATCCAAATACCGCGAATACAACCTGTACGCCAAACCCTTGTACCTGCCTAACGATTCCATCCTCATCCAGAACTACATTTATGCCAACGCGTTTACAAACGCCGGCTGGACCAACACCCAAAAGGTGTCTCTGGACCAAATGCCCGAAGTGCTCGAGTTTTTATGTGGCATGTATGGCATGTACCCGTTTCACAAAGAAAAATATGGCCACAGCATGGCGCCATTTAGCGGCGGCATGGAACACCAAACGATGACCAGCCTCGGCTTTTTCGATTATTACCTCAATGCCCACGAGTTGGGTCACCAATGGTGGGGCGATAATGTTACCTGCAAAACCTGGTCGGACATTTGGATCAACGAAGGTTTTGCTTCTTACACCGAACACCTGGTGGCGCAATACCTGGATCCACCGAATTTTATGACCAACCTCAACAGCGCGCACACCTCGGTGATGTCGCAAAGCGGGGGCAGCGTATTTTTTACGGGCGCCGATACCCTCGATTCCGGCGTTATCTTCGACGGACGCCTCACTTACGACAAAGGGGGCGCCATTATCCGCAGTCTGCAATTTTTAACCAACAACGATTCCTTGTGGTTCAATACCTTAAGGGGTTTCCAAAACACCTACAAAAACAGCAACGCCTCGGTGGTGGATTTTAAAACCTACTACGAAGCGCAAACCGGCATTAATGCCACGCAGTTTTTTAACCAGTGGTACTATGGCGAGGGGTATCCCACTTACACATTAAAATACAATACCGCTGGCAACACCTGCGTCATCAAAAGCACGCAGAGTGGCAGCATGCCGGGCGTTACCCCGTTGTTTATCGGCCCTGTGGAATTTAAAATTTACCGGAACGGCGCGCCGGATACCACGGTGCGGGTAATTCAAACCAACTCGGTGGAAGTGTATTCCTTTAACCTAACGGGTACTGTCACCACCATTAGCTGCGACCCCAACAACTGGCTCATTAACAAAGTAGTGGGGCCAACCTTCGACGGCACGCTTAGCACCGGCATCCGGGAAATCACCAACGACTCACCCATTTCCGCGGGTCCCAACCCTACCAAAGGCACAATTACCATCAGCGGTACCAGCGACCTGGAAGGAAAAGCGGAAATACTAGACCTGCAGGGGAAACTAATAACTTCCCGTGCGTTGAGCGCACCAACCACTTTGGATGTGAGCCATTGTGCCAACGGCGTGTATGTGTTGAAAATAGTAGACAAAGACGGCGAGGTAAAACACAGTCAAAAAATAGTAAAACAATAAATTTGTTTTTTGCTCATTACACGGAATTTGCGACTGGGAAGACCTTCCTTTCAATTGGAATTCTTTAATTTTGAAAGCTGACATTTAGAGGAAGCTTTTAGTTTGACATTGAGGAATAAGAATGTTTGATCGTTCCATCTTTCTTTTAAGGTGTAAGCGTTACCTGTCACAAAATGATACAATTAACTTTTCGTATATAAACTCTTCGCAAGTTGTCTTACCAAGTAACCCATGTTAAAAATCTTACGGAGTGGGGATAGAACACATCACCGCTCCCGTTTCTTATTTTTATAGAGCTGATACTCTTCCTTGTCACACCAGAACCACTCGTAATCAAGCATCCAAACTTTTGAAGATTCCGGCAAAGGGTATTGTTCACGAAAGTTGAATAAATTAGCAGCTCTTTCAGGTTGCGATTTCTGAAAATTCACAAAATCTTGCTGCTGCGGAATTTTTTCATCATTGGAAAAATAAAGTAACCTCAACCGCGTTGAATCAATAACAAGAAAATAGGTTCTTGTTATATAATATTTAAATTGACCGTACTTGTCCATATCAATTAACTTTAAAGTATCACCTTCCATAATATATCTTCCTTTACGAAAAACAGGCCAGTCGTAAAACCTTTAATCGAAACAAATGTTTCTTCCCTTAGGAGTATTATACGAGAAAAATGTACCATCCTTGGTAAAAAAGTAGAATTCTTCAAATACTGTGTCCACGGGAGTTCCTATTTCCCATCTGTTTTTACCAATCAGCATTTGGTCGTACGTGATCGCAACGTATGCGCCATCCGTTTTGATCTTTTCAAGAATCGGGACATTTTTTTTATCCGAATAACAGAATTCTTTGCTTCTAAAATAATTTCTACCATTTCCAATACAGCCCAACATTGCGATGAAGCAAAAGAACCAACTGATTATGTAAATAGGTGTTTTCATATTTTTCTATCTATTAAACAATGAATAGGGATTATAAGGTCCACTGTAACCGTAAATACCACGTTGAAACCTGTCATATCTGGTAAACCAGGAGCTCTCTACCGCCTCTATTCCAACTATTCCGCGTCGATGCACAAGTTCATTTTGCTGATAATGTTGAACATTTTTGTGACTAAAGCCCGCTCTTGAAATCCCAAATTCGCTGCGATAACCCACCCACAAAGGTGCAGAATATACCTGACCATTCTTATAATTCCCTAGTGGCTGACAATCTTTGCCACATAGGTTCTGCCTGCGACCAAGGTATATTTTTACTATCTATTAAATTTTGTAAGTTTCGACCAGCCCTTGTTTGTCCAAGTGTTTGAAAACCTTCTCCAATAGCCTTTGCTTCCGTGCCTGCATCAGAGAAAAATGCTCTAGTTCCCACCTTAACAGCTTCCTTACAACAACTTAAACTTTATCCCAATGCTTTAAACTCAATCTTAATTCCTTTGCAGATTTCATCAATTTTCTATCTAAGCTATCCTTAGTTTCAAACTTATCAAATAATACATTATTTTCTTCCATCTCCCTTTTATTAATTTTAGGAAGAATGATTTTATTTAGTTCGCTTAAATGCAAAGTATGGGTTTTATCATCATAATCAGGAAGCTGTCCATTTTTCAGTTTGAATACTATCACTTGTAAATAATCCTCAATGTTTTCGTAAGAAATAGAAATGGCTCTTTGGCCATCCCTGTATTCAACATCATAAAAAGCATTTCCATTTTCTACTTCTTTTGTCTGATTAAAACTAAACTCTGTAATGAGAAAAGAGAAAAATAACTTTACAATTTCTATATATTTTTTTCCGTCTATCATAGCTTAATTAATCAAAATGCTCCTGGGTGTAGTTTTAAATAGTTCTTCATCATATTTTGCTCCATCTGATAAAATATGCCTGGTGTTCCTCTTGTTGGGTCTAATCCAATATTTATAACTGGTCTTCCACTTCTCATTTGTTGCAATAACCATTGACGATTATATGTCATCATCTGGCTTGTTACTTGATGTGGTGCTCCCGTTAATTTTGGCATGTTGTTTAGTATAACAGAGCCAGGATGTTTTGCTGCCTCCATGCTAACTCGCTTCATTCCTTCACCAACAATTGTAGGTACGCCCTTAGCGGCCGAACTACCGAAAACGCCAACTCTCCCAATCGGAATCACACTCGCAGACTTCATCCAGGCATCACCCAGGCTCATTTTATTGCCTAATCTGTCAGATCCTGTGAATGCAAAGCTAACGTTATCCATTAAATGAGCAATAGGATTAAACTGATTTATGACATCAACAACTCTTAAGGCCATATCCATCATATCACCGCTACCGTCTCCACCATAATTCCTGTTATCGATATTCTCCCCACCAGATTCATTATTTATGCTAACCAATCCTCCTAGCCCAACTCTCATTTCGGGCAATGGCGCAAAAGGATCACCCTTGTTGACAGGCTTTTTTATTATGTGACTGCTACTACTAATTCCGCCGCCGCCATTACCTCCTCCACCGGTTCCTGAACCTCCGGAGTAAGAACCCCCGCCTGGTTTATACTTATTTTTTTGGCGCCTGTTACCTTCAATTGAATATGTGTATAGTCGCCACCCACCCCTACCAGATAGTCATATTTTAACTGCCCATTTTAAAATACCACTTCAGGTCAATGCCCTTATAAACGTTCCGGTAGGTAACTGCACCATATGTTTTAACCCCAAGCGCCCCATTTGGGCAACAACTTAAATATTAGTTAGTATACCCTTCCATGGGCAGTTCTTTTAGGATCTCTGGCTTTCTGTTAGCATGCAACCAGTCTACATCCATCCTGTAAATCGCTAATTGATCAGGGACAAGACCCGCGTTTTTTGACAGATGGCCGCCTTGTTCCATTTCTTTTAAATCAGCCGGCCTTTTCCAACTTTGAACCCGTTGTAACTGATAACTGATGCCCGTTTCTTTGAGGAAAAAAGTCGTTTCCTGATTAACACCAACGAACTACACTTCGGACTGGGGTTGGTTGGCAAAATTACCAACCTGACCCTTGTTTTCGGTAAACCCGCACGTGTTGTTTTTTTGAAAACTGTCTTTCTTATTTATGAAAACAGACCCATGGAAACTACTAGGGGCTAAAAAAAGGAGGGCTAAAAAACAAAACAAATCACGTAACATCAAAACTGGCGTTTGGTTATTCTGGTAAATTAAAATACATTTTCACAACTAAAGGAATATCATTTAAGTGGGGTCGTTTTTTTAAATCGTTTAGCAAATCTGCTTCTGTATTCACTGATAGCATTTGTACAGCTATCTTATCAGTAATAAACTTCTTCAACTCTACTAACCTTTAGTCTGTCGATATCTCTGCTTCAAGGTCAAGCAAATCGGTTATCCTTTTTTGCTCTTCCTTGTTAGCAGATGCCAAACGACTTTCAACGTGTGTCGTTGTAGTAAGCTCAAGCCCTTTGATTATGTAGCCATAATTAATATAAAACGCATTGCTATAATTCGACTTCTGTAAATTAATCAGTTTAGAAAGCTCGTTACCGTTCAACACCCAGTTATTACCTTTCCGTTTAAAACCAAACGGAACAAATATTTCATCTATGAATTGGCCTATATCCTTTTTCTCCATTTACAAAGTTTTAATAGGTATCCCAAACCGTTTTCCAAATTCCACCATAGTTCTGCTCAAAAAGTGATTTGTATTTGTTGAGTTACTGCATCCTCATTTGGAAGACTCTAGGATTGAAAGGCTTTTACTCGCAAATCGTCTTGTTCCAAAATCCACAAAGCCTGGGTTTATGCCCTTGACATCTGTGAACTCTTTAAACCTGCCAGGCCCTGAAGCGTGTTCGGCTAACTTGTACTCTTTAAGCATCTCTCTGCCAAATGATAAACTGGACTTGATAAACTGCGTACTCCCCTTAGCAGCATTCCTTGCAGAACTCATACAGTTAGCATAATCCAACCTTGAAAACTGTATTACATTTATAGCAAGTTTTACATTTGGGCTTGTAGATGAGATTCTTTCTTCTGCGATTCTTGAATTAAGGGGAGAATAGCTACAACAATCCTGTTCGTAGTTAATTGAATTTGCTGGTAGCGAAATTGAAGAAATAGCAAAAAATAAAAATCCGAAGAGAATAAATTTTATTCTTTCAAGAACGTTCGATATTTTTCGTACAAAGTTCATTTATTTGTTCAATACTTGCTTTGCGTTATATGCGATCAAATATTCTTTATGATGGGTATATTCTTCAATAATGCTATTTACCTTGGTGCTTTTAAATTTTATCAAATAATAAAAAGCGGAAGTTAATTTGTGAACATAATACGCATCGCTTCTATCATCAATTTTTCTAACAACATTGATAGCAATGTCAATCATGCCTGCATCCTTATTAATTTCAAATATCGAAGCAGCGATTACAAGTCTAGTCATATAGTCAGAATACTCTTCTAATAAATTATTTAAAATCGGAAGGGATTTTTGTGATTTTAAATAAGCCAATGTTTCTATAACTAAAGTGTCTAACTCTTGACCTGATTCAAACAATAGCTTATGTATAAGCGCATCTTCTAATTGTTTTTTCTCCTCATCATTTAGCTTATCTATTAAAGGAATATTATTGAATTCATTCCTGTGCTGATAATCACTTGGAGGAATAATTTCCTTAACTAATTTTTCTATGCTCATTTCAGAATTATCTATAAATTATATTGACTCCTTTTTGTTGCAATATTGGTAGTTCCGTCTTAAACCAAACGGCCCCCGCTCTTGGATTATTTAAGAACACATTAACTGTGCTTCCATTAGGAACACCTTTTACCCAAGTGGCTGACAATCTTTGCCACATAGGTTCTGCCTGCGACCAAGGTATATTTTTACTATCTATCAAATTTTGTAAGTTTCGACCAGCCCTTGTTTGTCCAAGTGTTTGAATACCTTCTCCAATAGCCTTTGCTTCCGTGCCTGCACCAGAGAAAAATGATCTACTTCTCCCCTTAGCGGCATTACTTCATCAAGCCTTTTTGTATAACTCAGGGTGCTTATTTTTCCAATACTTTTCAAATTCAACCATTTTTAATTCATAGTCATTACCACTAAAAAAATCATTTATCAAATTGTAATTCTCATAAATTACTTCTGATATATGATTCAATTGTTTCTTATAACATTCTTCAACATCCTTTTCGTTGCGGAAATATTCCGATTTCGGAACTTGTGCATCACCTTGCCTCAAATACTCCAACAAATTAAAAAGGTTTATTTCTTTGTCAGGCTCATTTAGCTTATAAAGAGTTACATAAAATTCACGAAAGTACTTTTCAATTTTAATCACAAAATTACCTGAACTATATTCAATCATATACGATTGCCCTTCGTTCAGTTCTGCTTTTTTCTGAAGGCCGTATACTTCAATAAGTCTTTTAAAAAACTCGTAGATGTAGTTTATAAAATTCTGTTCCATGTCAATACTATTTTTTAATCATTCTTGAAAAATCGTCAGTCCAAGAATAACCATGTCTTTGCAAATACCTAATCTCTTGTCCAAGTACTGAATTAGGATCAAGCTTTAAAGGATTGTATTTTCCTGAGAATATCACGTCATCACCTCTCTTTACAACCCCTTGCAAAAACTCCACATTTTTACGCATCGACCATGCTTCATCAGTTACATTAAGAAAATTGGCGCCTATTTTTTTAGCAAATTCCCTGTAAGATGCTCTTGGTCCTATCACACTTACCCCCTTAGCAGCATTACTTGCAAATCATATTTTAACTTCATCCTGTTTTCATATTATCCTCAAAAATCTTTTTAATTGGTTTTATTCCATTCCCAATAATTTTCGTTTTCTCCATTAAGCTTATAAGTCTCAACATTTCCTTTTCAAATTCCTTTACCTTATTTTGATCTTCTATATAAACTTCCCAAACCGCGCCAGCCCCTCCCCACATATCCACTCCATTTATTAGTTTTACAAAATGGTCAAGGTTATTTTGATTAAATAGTTCAATTAATTTGTGAATAAAATCAGATTGGGCATTGTTTCCTGAACTCTTTAAGAGTTGCATCAATGCCATTAATATCGATAGGAAATTTGCTCGTTCTTCAAGAACCAAGTTGAAATCTTCGTCTTTATTTTTTTTGAATCCAAACATTTTAAAATGGTTTTTTGAGTATCACGTTAGCAGGATTGATTAATTGATTATAATTCTGATAGAGTTCAAATGGAAGCCCTCCTGTATTACCATTCAAAGGAGCAGCAAACCATCTGCCTACATTAATATCTCTAAGAGGTATTGAACCTTTTAATAAATATTGACCAGAATTTGCATTAGGCAAGCCAGCAAAATTTCTATAGAACGGAACATACTTTGGATTAATCAATGAATATGATTTACCATACATTGATGCACCCTCTCCATACACCCTATATATAGGTACTTTTAGACTCCCTACCCCCTTAGCGGCCGAACTACCGAAAACGCCAACTCTCCCAATCGGAAACACACTCGCAGACTTCATCCAGGCATCACCCAGGCTCATTTTATTGCCTAATCTGTCAGATCCTGTGAATGCAAAGCTAACGTTATCCATTAAATGAGCAATAGGATTAAACTGATTTATGACATCA
>Ga0209174_10001175_pt1 | contig 18785 bp, 26 predicted proteins | sample JI91814BDNA_FD_187505 | JGI IMG/M metagenome (GOLD analysis project Ga0209174, IMG submission 187505) | Wastewater effluent complex algal communities from Wisconsin, to seasonally profile nutrient transformation and Carbon sequestration -... | ecosystem: Engineered > WWTP > Effluent > Algae...
CTGTTTCAGGAGTGGCGTAATGGCTCGCACCCGCAATATCAAGCCGGGCTTTTTCACGAACGACGACCTCGGCGAATGTCAGCCCTTGGCGCGGCTGCTCTACGCGGGTCTTTGGTGTCATGCCGACCGCGAAGGCCGGCTTGAGGATCGCCCAAAGAAGCTGAAGGTCGAAATCCTGCCGTGGGACGCCTGCGACGTCGACGCGCTCCTGACCGAACTGGTGACGGCCAAGCAGATCGTCCGGTACGAAGTGGACGGCACCCGGTACATCGCAGTGCCTACCTTTGGCGAGCACCAGAACCCACACGTCAAGGAACCGGCCAGTGAGATACCGGCACCAGACAAGAACCGGACAAGCCCAAGACAAGCCCGTAAGGCAGTGAAGCCCTTACCGGCCAGCACCGGGCAAGAACCAGTCGAGCCGGGCCTTCTTCCTTCTCCTAACCTCCTTCCTCCTTCTTCCTTGCCTAAGCCACCGACCTCCGGTGCGGGCGCTGGCGACGCGGGAGGAGACCTCGAGGTCGCCTACGAGGCATGGAACCGCTTGGCGAGCGAGATCGGGCTTCCCCAAGCGCAGAAGTTCACCAAGCCGCGACGCTCGAGCTTGGCCGCGCGCCTCGAGGACTGCGGCGGGCTGTTGGGCTGGGAAGCGGCGCTCGAGAAGGTTCGGGCCTCGAGCTTCCTGCGGGGCGAGAACCGTGACGGCTGGCGCGCGGATTTTGATTTCGTGTTGCAGGCCAAGAGTTTCACCAAACTGATGGAGGGCGGTTATGACCGCGCATCTGGTTCCTCGAGCGCCACAAACCGTGGCGGAATCAGCGAAGAAGTCGGTTCTGCCGTCGCTGGAGCGTTGGCTCGAAAAGCTGCAAGGCAGCGATCAAATCCCGGCGCGGACGGCGGCGCTGTTGCCCCAGGCTCGAGCCGAAGTGAGGCAGATGCTCGAGCCGCCGTCGACGGAACAGATCGCGGTGGAGGTGGCCCGGCTGCTCGAGTGGGGCCGGGGCATGGGGATGGCGGGGAAGGGCCTCGAGGCGGTGGCGGACGCGTACCTCGAGGATCTGAAAACGATCCCAGCCGACCTGCTAGCGACAGCTATATCCCGCGCCCGGACGGCACACAGGTATGGCAATCGGCTACCCCTGGCGGCGGAAATCCGTTCGCAGGTGCAGGAGGAAATGGACCAGCGGTACCGGCTGAAGATGCAGCTCGAGAAGGCGGCGAAGTGCAAGGTCGAGCCGGCCGACCCGACGCCCTATCGGGACATGACACCCGCGCAGAAGGCGGAGTGCGATCAGATGCTGGCGAATCTCAAGAAGCAGTTCGCATGGTAGCGGACAACGCGGCGCTTACGGCCATACCGGGCTTCATGCGGAGGGCGGGGTGATCCGCCGCCACAAATACGGCGCGGTCGCCACGGTCGTTGACGGCATCCGGTTCGCCTCGAAAAAGGAGGCCAAGCGGTACACCGAGCTGAAGCTTCTGGAGAAGGCCGGGCACATCACGAACTTGCGCCGTCAGGTGAGGTACAAGCTGACGATGCCGACCGTGTACATCGCGGATTTTGTGTATGACTGGCGCTTCGGCGAGGGGCAGACGGTCGAGGATGTAAAGGGCTACGCAACGCGCGAGTTCAAGCGCAAGGCCAAGCTGATGAAAGAGCAGCACGGCGTAAACGTGAGGTGCGTATGAAGATCACGATGGAAGGCAAGTGGCAGACGCGGGACGGGCGGCCGGTGCGAATCCTGTGCGTGGATCGACGGGGCGACTGGCCCGTGGTTGGTCTAGTCGAAAGCGTCTGTCCTGGCCACGACAACACGGACTGTTGGCACTCGGATGGCACATACGACCCATCGAGCAAGCCCCACCACAACGACCTCATCCCCGCCAAGCCCGAGCCGGTGGTGGAGTGGGGCTTGCTGATCGATGGCGACAAGTTCATGCCGGGTACCAGCAGGATGGTTGCGGAAGATGCCTTGTCCCGAGGGTCGTATGGGCCAGCCGCTCGCCTTGCCAAGCGGACCACGACCACGGAGATCATCGAGCCATGACCGAAACCATACCCGACTCGGTGATCGAGAAGATGCGATCCGCACACGCGCTCAAGGTGGCGGAGCTTTTCGATACGCCGTCGCGGCATTCACGTTGGATCGAGAAGATGCGATCCGCACACGCGCTCAAGGTGGCGGAGCTTTTCGATACGCCGTCGCGGCATTCACGTTGGGGGCAGGAAGTAACTGCAGCTAAGATCAACGAGGCTTGGTGGGCAGCCCTCAAGGCAGCCGAAGCCGCTGGGTTCGTGATGGTGCCGGCAGAGGCGACGGAGGCGATGAAAACCAAGGGCCGCTTCCAGCTCAAGATCGAACAAATGTCCCGTAAAACGTATGACGATTGGGCCGCGCAAATCTTTGCCGCCATGATTGCCGCCCGCCCGAAGGTGCCGTGATGGGGGACCACAGGGCATCGATCAAGATTGAGTTTGAGATGCATGGCCACAAAGCCAAGACGGACATGTGGATTAACTGGTTCGTCGACGATCATTCGGGCGTGGATCAGAGGGTGATTGACTGGCTTGCTGCCCACGCTCGCAAGGCAATGGATAAATACGAGGAAGCCGAATACGAGGCACAGCAAGAACCTGCCCGGCGACATCTGCGCGACGTGCTGGAAAACGGCACATGAGCGCCACGGCCCCCGACATGCCCGCCTGCCAGCGCAGGGGCTTCCACTACACGCTCCAGACCACGGACCGGCTGACCTGGTGGTCTATCGCTGCAACCCTCGCCAGCGCTGCCCTGATCGCGCTGAGTGCGCACCTGACGGCCGATTCCTGCCGACCCTGGACAACCCTCTACATGCTCGACAACGGACAGGTGGTGTTTTGCTGACCTTTGAACAATGCGTTGAGAAGATCAAGGACGAGAAGCGAATGCTTCTGTTCGCCACCCCGCGCTACAAGGGGGCGTCGAACGACTACATCGACTGCCGGGATGAGACAATCATCCAGTGCCTGGGCCTGGGCCTTCCCCTGGTGCTCTATCGCGGCTTGCCGGCGATGGTCGATCTGGCGCGGGCGCTGATCTGCGACGAAGCGGTGAAGCACGGCGGGATTACCGACGTCCTGATGGTCGACGAGGACATGGGGTGGAACCCCGACGATGTGATCCGCTTGTGGGCGAACGACAAGGGTGTTGTTGCTGGGGTAGGGCGACGGAAGGGCGCACTAGAAAGCAACAATCCCGGCGGCTACGCGGTGAAATTCCTGACCGCGCCAGGTGTTAAACGCAAAGCCTTCATGCAGCCGCATGAGCTGGTGTTTCCGGTCGATAGCGCCGACGGGATGATGGAGGTCGAGGGTGTTGGGGCCGCGTTCATGCGGATACGGGTCGACGCGATCCACAAGCAGATTGCCGCTCACCCCGAGCTGATCGCCCGCGTGGCGATGACCACTCCGACAAGCTCGGTCGAGCGGATGCTGCTCCCGCTGCTGTTCAAGACCGGGATCTTCGACGGCGACTACCTGCTGGAGGACTATTCCTTCTGTCATCGCTGGCGGGCCATGGGCGAGAAGGTGTGGATCGACCCGACGATGAAAATCCGGCATTGGGGCGAGCACTGCTGGGCCGGCGCGTTGGTCGAGGGATTCAAGCTCAAGCCAAAGGAGCCGGCCGATGTGGCTGCTGGTTAGCTACAACCGGCCAGACATGCTCCGCCGGGTCATGGGCTACCTGGAAGGCAAGCCCGTCGCCCTGTGGGACAACACCGGGAACAACATCGGCTTGATCGCTGGCTTGAACAAGCTGCTGTCCCTGTACCCAAGCGAAGGCTGGTACGGCCTGCTGGCCGATGACCTGATCCCGGAAACCGAGCATTGGGACGCGCGGCTGATGGATGCCCTGCCTTCCGGTGGGATGGTCAGTTGCAACGACGGCGGGGCGCCATGGATCACCGGCCGGATGTGCGGGGCCTGTGTTCTCGACGGGGATGCCGTGAGGGCGGCGGGCTTCATTGCTCCTCCCGCTTGTTGGCACAGCTTCACCGACGACTTCTGGGAGGGCTGCGCGGCCGAAGGGATGCCGTGGACGAGGCTTGAAGACGTGATCGTCCGCCACGAGACCCCTGTTGGAAATTACCGCCCGGCCGATGAGACCCACGAGAAGGCATATGGGAAGAACTACGAGATTCTTGAGGACGACCGCGAGAAATACCACGCCTGGATGGCTGTAGAGGGCAGGGCGGCCAAGCGCCGGGTGATCGATAACGCCAAGCAGTCATGGTGGAAAAATGCTGTTGCCTGAAATCTACAACGCGATGGAAGCCGAGGCGATCAAGGGCATGGACCCAGCGATCGTTGCTGCCTTCCAGCCGGTCCAGTTCATCCGGTCGGGGTTCCCGACGCACATCAAGGAACTGAGCGAGCTTCCCCGGTTCGCCGATCACCTGACCGAACCGGAGACGCCGCTGTACTTCGCCGACGGGTCCAGGTTCCCCATATCGGGTTGGTCGAACGGCTTCACGCAAACCGAGTTCGACCTGGTGCAGCCAATCCGCAAGGCGGTCAGGGACGCGACGGCGAAGATCGGCCGGCCGGTGCGACCGATGCTGATGCCGATGATCCATATCGCGCCACTGCGGGCGCTGTGGTCCCTAGGGCAGCACGGGGAGTTTATGTCCGTTTTCGAGGTAGGCCCCGGCACTGGTTATCTTGGTCCATTGGTGGAAAGGGCGGTTTTGCAAACCGTCGGGTTTCTGCGGGACTATCATTGTACCGATATCACGCAAGCGCTGGCCCTATGGCAGCGGTTTTTGCATGAGGCGACGCGCCTGGAGGGTCGCCAAGTCTGGTGGTGGAACTACGCGCAAGGCGCCGCGCCAGATGCTGACGTGGTGTACAGCAATGCCAACCTGTCGGAGATGACGCCGGTTGCACTAAAGCACGTCATCTCGACCGCCGCAGTGCAGATGATGAATTCGGACCTCGGCGTGTTCATGTATTTCCACCTGGGCGACCCGCACCACGTTTCGGCGGGCGATGTGCACGCTATCTTCCGGGCAGCGGGCTTTGGGTTGCGCCAGGAATCGCCGGTGACGATCTGGCAGCTTGCCGACAAGAAGCCAGTCGGGCCGATCACCCTCGACCCCATCGGCGACGGCCCCGCGATCTGGCAGGCCCGGGAAATGGCGTGGTGCCTCCCTGGGGAAGAGCAGGCCGACTTCAATCCCGCGTTCGTGTTCGGAGGCTGACGATGTTCCTGATGGCGACGCGAAACAGGCCCGACCTATGCCGGGGCCTGATCCAATCCATGCAGGCCGTCGGCGACGTGCCCGAGGATGTCGCGGTGATGATCGACGACAATCCCCTGCGCTATGAGTCCATCGACTGGCCCAAGGGCTGGAAGATCCACCACAGCGAAGAACACATGGAACTCACGGCGGCGATGAACTATCTCTATCGCGCCTACCCCGACCGTCCATGGTACGGGCATTTCTCCGACCACTACCGTCCGCTGACGAAATGGTCCCGCCCCCTGATCGAAGCCGCAGGCGACTGGTTCATGGCCTGGCCCGAGGACAACTACGTCAGTTGGTATCAGGTCAGCTCCTGCCCGGTATGGGGCGGGAAGCTGGCGAAGGAGATGGGCTTCCTGTTCCTGCCAACGACGGTGCACCTGGCAACCGAGCGGGTATGGCTGCAGCTCTGGCAGCAGTTGAACCTCGGCAAGTGCCTGCAGGATGTCCAGTGCACGCACGACATGTTCGAAACCACGGGCAGGCCGAAGGACGAGAACCGCAAGCGCATGTTCCGGGGCAAGCCCTACGAACCGGCCGACGGCTACGCCTACTACGTCTGGCTGGCAAGGGACTGCCCTGGGTTCATCGAGCGCATCCGCCAGGCGATGGCCGCCGACGGCCTGCAGTTCGACGAAAAGGGATGGCTGGCCCCGATCTACGGCCAGACGCCCCCGGAGTTCCGCGAAGGCCCACCTAAGCCGCAGAGGGTTGCATGACCGACGCCGAGATCGAAGCTAAGGCCCAGGAACTCTACACAGCGTTCCGGGAGACCCACGAGGCTGAAACCCTCCCCTGGGCGCAGATCACCTTGCGGGCGCAACTGCGCTACCGCGAGAAGGCCGTCAAGGCGCTCCAGGAGGAAGCATGATCGCCATGGAGGGGAAGCGCGTCAACGACCCGATCCCGCCCGAGCGGTATCGCCACGACGTTCTGGTGAACGAAGAGACGATGGTCAACGGGGCCAAGGCCCTGGCCAAGCGCGTGGTGACGCAAGTACCCCTCGACCGCTACTTCCACCGCAAGCAACTGACCGAGAAGCAGTTCAAGGCCGGCGCCGAGCTGTTCGACGACTGGTACCTATCGGGCCTGGAACCCACGATGGTCCCCGACCTGACCAAGGTGCGGGTGGACGAAAGCCGGGCTACCAAGCTCAGTGAATCTCGTGCATGGAGGCGCGATCGCTTCCGCCGGGCCATGCTCGCCGTTGGCATCATCAACTCAAATGCCGTGGTCACGGTATGCTGCAACCAGCGCCCCGCCGGCTCGCGCCACAACATGCGGAAGCTCCGCAGGGGGCTCGACACCCTGGCGAAGCATTATGGGTATTGAGACCCGCCGGCCCAGCCTTGCCGAGACATGGTTCGTAGAGCGGGCGGCCCAATCGCTTGACGGCCTATGCCAATTCTGCCGCCAATCCCAGGAAGCGGAAATCCGACGGTTTGGCAACACCACGGCCGAAGGACTGTCAGCGGTTTACAAACTCTCGCTCGCCCTTCACGTCGACAGCATTCTATCCGGCAAGGGTGGCGTCGAGGACGATGGCTGGGAGGTCATGCGGCTTATGGGCATGGTCAAGTGGATGGCGGGAGCCAGTCAGGGAATTTGGGCATTGACGGCAGGGGACGGCTGAGTTAATAATTTCGTCCATCATGCAATCGGAGCGCCTGCCTGGGAAACCCGGCGGGCGTTTCGCGTTTAAGGACCACGCCTATGGGCAGTCCCAAGCCACCCTTTCGCCTCTATTACCACGCCATCATGGCCGAGATAGAGGATGGCGGCACCCTTCGCAACGCCCGCTTCCACACCACGCCGACCTTGCAGTTCCTTAACCGCAAGGACGAGTACGAGGATGTGCCCGTGGTGTACGAAGGGCTGACCCCCGAGCGTGGCTAAAGTAGCACAGTGTAGCAATGCCAGGGTCAAAGCCAGGCGAACGCAGAGGCGGGCGCCGCAAGGGAACACCGAACAAGGCGACAGCCGAGATCAAGGAGGTCGCCAAGCTCTACGGCGCCCAGGCAATCCGGCGCCTCGCCCACCTGATGCTCAAAGCGGAAAGCGAAGCGGCCCAGGTGGCGGCAGCCAAGGAGCTGCTGGACAGGGGTTACGGGAAAGCCGCCCAGCCATTGACTGGCGGCAGTAGCGATGACCCGCCGATTACCCATCGCATCGAGCGCGTGATTGTCCGGCCTGGCGATCAAGACCGCTGAGGTCTTTGAGCCGCTTCTGCATCCAGCGAGATACAAAGGGGCTTGGGGTGGTCGTGGCTCGGGCAAGTCGCATTTCTTCGGCGAGCTACTGGTCGAAACGTCGATCCTGAACCCCGGCACCCGAGCGGTATGCATCCGCGAGGTGCAGAAGACCTTGGCGCAATCGTCCAAGCTGCTGATCCAGGACAAGATCGAAACCCTGGGGGTGGCCGGGTTCAACGTCCTGAATGACCGCATCGAGACTCCTGGCAACGGGTTGATCCTGTTCCAAGGGATGCAGGACCACACGGCGGAGTCGATTAAGTCCCTGGAGGGCTTCGACATTGCCTGGATCGAGGAAGCGCAGACGCTCAGTACGCGCAGCCTGTCGTTGCTGAGGCCGACGATCCGCAAGGAAGGGTCGGAGATCTGGGCGAGCTGGAACCCCAGGCGGAAGTCTGACGCAGTTGACCAATTCCTGCGCGGCGGCCAAACGCCCGGCGCTGTCGTGGTGCAGGCTAACTGGCGCGACAACCCGTGGTTCCCGTCGACGCTGGATGCAGAGCGCAGGCTTGATCTGGAGCGCTACCCCGAGCGGTACGACCACATATGGGAAGGCGACTACGCCAGGGCGTTTGATGGGGCCTACTTCGCCCGGCACCTGTCGGAAGCCAGGGCGCAGGGGCGGATTACCCGCGTTCCCCATGACCCGATCCTGCCATACAGGGCGTATTTCGACATCGGCGGCGCTGGAGCGAAGGCCGACGCCATGGCGATCTGGATCGTCCAATGGGTGGGCCAGATGATCCACGTCCTGGACTACATCGAGGGCGTTGGGCAGACGCTGGGATATTACGCCCAGGAGATGCGGAACAAGGGCTTTCAGAGGGCGGTTTGCCGCCTTCCGCATGACGGGCTGAACACCAACAACGTGACCGGCAAGCGCTACGTAGACCACTGGCGAGAGGCTGGCTTCGAGGCCGACACGATCCCCAACGCGGGGAGCGGGGCTGCATCGCAGCGGATCGAGGCTGTGCGCCGCATCTTCAGCCGGTGCGTGTTTAACGAGCCGACCACGGAAGCTGGCCGGGACGCCCTTGGGTACTACCACGAGAAAAAGGACGAGGACCGCAATGTCGGCCTTGGTCCTGAGCACGATTGGTCATCGCACTGCGCCGATGCCTTTGGCGCGATGGCAATCGATTACGAAGACCCCGAGCGGCAATCGTCGTTCACGCGCGCCGGCAAGCAGCCCAACACGGCCTACGTCGTCTAGGAGCCTCATGGAATATCGGGTCGAGATCAGGGTGCGCGGGCTGGTCCCGAAGCACGACATGAACAGCGGCCAGGTCGTCATGGTGCGCGGGGATTACCTGTCGCATGTGACGGTCGACGTGCCAGAAGGCACGCCCCGCGACTTGCAGGCCAGCACGGCCCGCAGCCTGGCGGTTGCCCAGAAGGCTGCCGAGCTTGGGGATGCGATGAAGCACAGCTACCTGAGCTGCCACGACACGGTCCCTGTATGCGAGGGGGACGGCAACGCCGGCAACCCCAGCGACGGCCGGGACGATGCGCGGATGCCCCTGCCTGCCCGCCGGGGTGACTACGGCAAGACGGCCCCCAGGGTTGGCGGGCGGTTCGCCTAGTGGAACGGCCCGAGCCGAAGACCGAAGACGAGGTTAGGGCGATTGTCCAGCGCCAGATCGAGCAGGCCATCGGCTTCGACACGAACGGAGAACTGCCGGGCGCCCGGATCAAGGCGCTGCGCTACTACCGGGGCGAGAAGTTCGGCAATGAGGTCGAGGGCCGGTCGCAGATCGTCAGCCGTGACGTGGCCGAGGTGGTCGACGGGATGCTGCCCGACCTGCTCAAGCCGTTCGTTGCCGGGGATGAGGCGGTCAAGTTCGAACCTCGGGGGCCGGAAGACGAGGAAGGCGCCCAGCAGGCGACGGACTACGCCAATTTCGTCTGGTCGGTCGACAACCCAGGCTTCCTGACCTTCCACGACTGGATCAAGGACGGCCTGTTGGCGCGTCTGGGCGTCGTGAAGGTCTGGTGGGAGCGGGAAGAGCAGACCAGCCGCGAAGAGTACGAGGGGCTGACGCAGGAAGAGGTTTCGGTCCTCGAATCCGATCCGACCGTGACGAGCCTTGAGGTTACGCCACAGGAAGCGGCCCCGCAGCCGCTGGGCGGAGGCGAGCCGGGCCTGCCCGGCCCTGGCATGGAGACCCCAGCGTTCCCCTCCCCGGACGCTGCTCCCACGCCTCCGCCCCCTGATGCCATGGGCATGGAGGGTGTTCCCCAGCCCATGCCGCCCGAGCCGCTGTTCAGTGCTGTGGTCCAGCGGGTGACGCAGACGGGCAAGATCAAGATCAGGAACCTGCCCCCCGAGGAGTTCCTGATCGGCCAGGAGGGCGTGGACCCCTATGGCAAGCCGTTCGTCGCCCATCGCTGCCGCCGCTCGGTGAGCGACCTGCGGGAGCTGGGCATCTCGGAAGACCTGATCGCCCAGCTCCCGGTTGGGGGCGGGTCCGATCTGGTGCTGGACCAGGAGCGGCGTGAGCGCGAGTCGCCTGAGAAGGAGCAGCTTGGCTCCATCGACCAGGTGGACGATCCGGCGCAGTACGAGGTGACTGTTACAGAATGTTACCTGAAGCTGGACGCTGACGGCGACGGGATTGCCGAGTACCGCAAGGTCACGCTGGCCGGCGACCCTGGCTCTGTGGTCCTGGACAACAAGGAAGTCGACGACCACCCCTTCGCCTGGTGGACGCCCTACCCGGTGCCGCACAAGGTGCATGGGGAGAGCGCGGCAGACAAGGTGATGGACGTCCAGCTTACCAAGTCTGCCATTCTACGGCAGATGCTCGACAATCTGTACCTGATCAACAACGCCAGGACGGAAATTGTAGAGGGCAAGGTGAACCTCGACGACTTCCTGTCGAGCAAGCCCGGCGGGTATGTGCGGGTCAAGGAATCCGGGTCGATGCGCGAGATCGTCGTGCCGCCGGTGTTCCAGAACGCCTTTCCCGCCCTGGAATACCTCGACACGGTGCGCGAGAACCGTTCCGGATCGACCCGCTACAACCAGGGCATGGACGCCAATAGCCTGAACAAGACCGCCACGGGCATCCAGGCGATCATGGGCAAGGCGCAGGGCCGGTTGGAGCTGATCTCCCGCATTTTCGCTGAGACTGGCGTCAAGCGCGCCTTCCGCATCATGCTCCGGCTGATGAGCCGCTACCAGGACAAGGAGCGCACAATTCGGCTGCGCAACCAATGGGTCAAGGTCGACCCCAAGTCCTGGAACGTCGAGATGGACGTGTCGGTGAGCGTCGGCCTGGGCACGGGGAACGAAGAGCAGCAGATCCAGCGGCTGATGGGCGTGTGGCAGAAGCAGCTTGAGGCCATGCAGGTCCAAGGTGGGCCGGATGGGCCGATGGTGACGATGCAGAACCTGCACGCCACGGCCGCCAAGATGACCACGCTGGCCGGGCAGAAGAACCCCGACATGTTCTTCAGCGACCCGTCCAAGGCCCCGCCGCAGCCGCCCAAGCCCGATCCGGCGATGATGAAGGCCGAGGCGGAGATCAAGGCGGACCAGGCCAAGCAGGAAAACCAGTTCAAGCTGGATATCAGGAAGCAAGACCACGAGATGTCCTTGAAGGACCGTGAGCTGCAGATCAAGGCAGCGTCGGGCTTCTTCCAGCCGCAGGCGCCTGTTGGACAACCGTGAGCGCGTCCGCCGGGCTGAGGTAGCCCAGCAGCTTCTCAACAACGATGTCCTGACTGAAGCGTTTGCCTCCTTGGAGAAGGCGTCCATCGCTCATATCCGCCGGTCAGACCCGGACGAGATACTGAAAGCCGCCGACCGGCTGAAGGCCATCGACGCGCTCAAGACCGAACTGCAGCGGATTGTCGACGCTGGCGTGATCGCCGCGAAGCAGGACGAGGCTGCAGACCGTACCGATCGGGACCGCAAGGCCACTGGCTTTGCGCCCGGTGACGTTCCCTAGAAGTCCAGCACCCCGAAAGGATTGGACATGTCCGATGAATTGGCCCAGGCGCCAAGCGACGACGTACACGCCGTTGCCGACGAGGTTTTCGCCAAGCTGACCGCTGAAAAGCCGGCACCCAGCGAGGACGAAGCCGATGCTACCCCGGAAGCCCCCGAGGCCGAACAAGCCCCGGATACGGCCGAAGGTGAAGTTGATCCGTCTGAGGAAGAAGCCCCTTCCGAAGAAGCCGAGCAGCCCGAGAAACCGGAAAAGCCCGCCAAGATCGATGACGACACATCGGTCGAGGTCCAGGGCGAGAAGGTCACTCTCAAGGAGCTGAAGCGCGGCTTTCTGCGTGAGCGGGACTACACCAAGAAGACGCAGGCCCTGGCCGGTCGCGAACGCGAGCTGACCCAGGGCATCGAAGCCGAGCGCAAGCAATTCCGGGACTACATGGCGGAGGTCCAGTCCTTCGTCGAAATGGTCAATCCTCTCAGCGCCTACGAGAAGCTGGATTGGATGCAACTGGCCCGCGACGACCAGGCCAATGGCACCAACAACTACTCGCTGCTGAAGGCGCAATTCGACCAGCTCAAGGAAGGGCAGGTCAAGGTCTCGACCGCCACGAGGGCGGCGCAGGAAAAGGAACTGAAGGACCGGCACGCCAAGATGGGCGCCTGGGCGCAAGACCAGGTGCAGCAGATCGGCGACCGCTATCCCGAGGTGAAAGATCCCGCGAAGGCAAAGGCCATCACGAAGGAAATGGACGCCTACGCGAGCGACGTGGGGTTCACTGAGCAGGAGCTTACCTCTCAGTGGCTTTTCCGCGACGCCCGCATGTGGACGATCATTCGTGAAGCCGCCCTCTACCGCAAGGCAGAGGCTGCCAAGAAGGCCGTCGTGACGAAGAGGGTCGACCAGCCCGCCAAGGTCATCGCGCCCAAGGGTGGGCGAGAGGCCGTCCCTGTGAATGTCCGGGAAAAGCAAGCGCTCAAACGCAAAGCCACAGCCGCGATGAGCGACCGCGAACGAGCGGAGCACATCTTCCGGCTATCCCAGATGAGGTAGCTTTCCCATGGCAATGACCAACAACGCCTACAACACGTTTGCCTCCATCGGCAACCGTGAGGATCTGTCCGACACGATCTACAACATCTCGCCGACCGACACGCCGTTCATGGCTGCGATTGGCAAGAACAAAGCCACGGCGGTCACGCACGAGTGGCAGACCGACAGCCTGGCGGCGGCAGCGGCCAATGCCCAGCTCGAAGGCGACGACATCACGACCTTCGGCACGGCGGCCTACACCACCCGCCTGGCGAACACGACCCAGATTTCCTACAAGACCACCTCGGTCACCGGCACGCAGGACGCGATCGACAAGGCGGGCCGCGAGAAGGAAATGACCTATCAGTTGGTCAAGCGGTCGAGCGAACTCAAGCGCGACATGGAGTTCGTGCTGACCAACAACCAGGCGCCGGTCCCGCAGTCTACGGCGTCGGCCCTGACGGCCCGTGCCCTGCGTCCCCTGTGCGGCTGGTACACGACCAACGACAGCCGAGGCGCGACGGGTTCGGACGGCTCGGCGTCGGCCGCCGCGACCAACGGCACCCAGCGCCCGCTCACGGAATCGCTGGTCAAGGGCGTCCTGCAGCTTGCCTGGACCCAGGGCGGCAACCCCAACATGCTGCTGGTGGGGCCGTTCAACAAGACCATCGTGTCGACCTTCACGGGCAACGCTTCCCGCATGAAGGCCGCCGAGGACAAGAAGCTGGTCGCCGCGATCGATGTGTACGAGGGTGACTTCGGCAAGCAGAAGATCGTTGCCGGCCGCTTCAACCGCGACCGCGACTGCCACGTCCTCGACACCTCCATGTGGGCTGTCTCGTATCTCCGCAAGATGCAGACGGTCGACCTGGCGAAGACCGGCGACGCCGAGAAGGCGATGGTCCTGGCCGAGTACACCCTGGAAAGCCGCAACGAGGCGGCTTCGGGCATCGTCGCCGACCTGACGGTGACCTAAGCCCTCCTGGCTATGAACATGGGCCGCCTCATCCGGGGCGGCCCTTTTCTTTTGCGGAAGGAATTTCCACATGGGCATTCAGCTCAAGCAGCTCCCCGATGGCTCGATGGGGCTGGAAGGTACCGACAAGGGCGCTGGCGCGATCGTGCTGCAGGACGTCGAGTGGCTGGCGGCATCCGTCGACAAGACGTTCTTCATCGCCCCCCGATCCCTGGTGGTCCAGGCTATCACTGCCAGGCCGACCGTCATCGGCTCCGATGGCAGTGCCGTTACGGCCGTCATTCGCAAGGTTCCCTCGGGTACCGCGATCACGTCCGGCACGGCCCTGCACTCCGGGACGATCAACCTCAAGGGCACGGCCAACACGAACCAGACCCTGACCCTGAGCACGACCCGGAGCGACCTCATCCTGGCCGCTGGCGACGCGCTGGCGATTGACTTCACCGGCACGCTCACCGCAGCGACGGGCTGCGCTGTCGTCGCCATGACCCCGGCCTAAGCCGATGGGGTACCCGAAGATCGTCGGGGCAGGCACGACTACTACGTCCTCGGGTTCTTCCCAGGCCGTAGCCCTGCCCAAGCTGGCGGATGCGGCAACGGTTGCCCGGTACGTCCGGGTGGTGGGCACGACCTTGGGCTACATCAAGTTCGGCGTGGGCGCCCCCACCTGTACCGCCAACGACATTCTCGTCACGACGGAGGCTGAAATCTTCGACGTCGGCGGCTTCAGCCATTACGCGGTCCTGCAGGAAACGGCTGCCTGCAAGATCAATGTCGTGGCGGTCGAAACGTGACCAGCCGGATCGTCAGCGAAACCGATGGCATTACCGAGGAACTGATCTTCCACGGGGATGGCTCCTGGGCGCTCAAGCGATCCGAGGACGTTGAGCCGGTCATAGACGCCAACAAGCGCGCCCAGAACAACGGGGAAGGCTGGTCCCCGACCAGGGAGTGGCGGCATGTAGCCCGCATTCCCATGACGGTCTACCTCGGCTGGCTTACCACGTATGGGGTTGACCCGTTCGACCACGGGAACGAAGCCCTGCTGGACCGCCTGCTGAACGACCCGGACAACCGCTACCTTCGCGTTTCCACGGGGTCTGTCTGATGGCCTTTGGCAACTACGCCGACCTGAAGACGAACATCGCGACCTGGCTTTCCCGGGATGACTTGACCGACCGCATCCCGGATTTCATCGCCTTGGCTGAAGCGTGGTTCAACCGCGAGTTCCGCACCCGGTCGATGGAGCAGCGCGCCACGACCCCGACCGTTGCCGGCCAGGTCTATTACGGCTGGCCAGCAAACTTGCTTGAGGTCCGCTACATCAAAGTGCTGTCCGATCCGCCGATGATGCTGACCTACCTGCCCCCGGAGCAGATCGAGGTCATCCCGCCCCAGACGGCCACGACGCCATCGGCCTGGTCGGACATCCAGTCGCAGCTTCGGATCGCGCCTTCGCCCGTGGCGGGGCTGACCATCGAGATCGACTACTTCAAGAAGATCGACCTCGCGACTGACACGAACAACTGGCTGCTGGCCAGGTATCCCGACATCTACCTGTACGGCGCGCTGATGCAGGCCGAGCCGTACCTGATGAACGACGCCCGGGTGGCGACGTGGAAGAGCCTGCTGGACGCAGCCGTCGGCCAGCTAACCCGCGAGGACTGGCGCATCAAGGCAGGCGCGACGCCCCGCACTGTCCGTTCCGAATACGCGGGGGCCTAGATGATCGTCTACACCTCCATTCCCGTTCGCAACGCCATGCTGGACGCGGTAGAGGCGACGGTCGGGACCGCACCGGTGCTGAAGATCTATGGCGGGACACCTCCGGCCAAGACAGCGGACGCCAGCGGCGAAACGGCCCTGGCTACCTTTACGCTGGCCAGCGATTGGGCCGACCCGGCATCGGGCGGGATCAAAAACGTCATCGGCACGCCCTACCAGGACACGTCGGCGGACTCTACCGGGACGGCCACGCATTGGAGGCTGTTCGACAGCGCGGGGGTCTGCCACCTCCAGGGGGATGTGACGGCGACGGGCGAGGGCGGCTCGATGACGCTCGCCAGTACCGCGCTGACGCTTTCTGGCCTGGTGCAAATCACGTCCTGGGCGATGACCTGATGCGGAGGGCCATGCTGGCGCTGACCGGCCCTGGCGCTGGTCTCCCGTTGGTCGTGAGTGGGGGTGGTGGCGGTGGCGGCGACACGCTGATCGCGGAGTTTACCCGCGTGAACGGCAGCGCGAGCGTCGCGGCCGGGTCGGACCAGATCATCGGGCATCCGCTGAAGCGCGGGGCCTTGTCGTCGGGCGAAATCCTGGTCGTTACCGACTCCAGCGACGTCGAGGTTGCCGCGCATTTCCGCTTGCTGCGGGCCTACGACACCGACGCCAACACCCCGGTTGGCGTGCACATCATGCTGCGCGATACAAATATTGGAACGTCGGCTTCGCGCGGCTACAAGCTGAAGAAGCGCACCGGCACCTACGACAACACCGACCCGGCGACCGATCTTGCAACCCTGATCGCGGCCCACGACTTCAAGGTCGAGTTCTCCAGCGTCACCGAGACGGACAGCGGCGGCACCCGGACGCACGGCTCTGGAGCGATGCTCGCCACCCTGGCGGCAGCGAACGTCTCTGGTCGCGTTGTCAAGCTGATCGCCAACCCCGTTCTGGAGCGCTGGCAACTCCACGCATACGTGAAGGATGGTTCCGGGGGCGGTGGATCGGCCGACGCGCATCTGCACGCGACTTGGTACGTCACGCGCTGGCGCAATTCCAACGGCACCGAGAAGAAGCTTTACGTCACCTGCGTTCTGTCGCTGCACGAGTACGCGGTCGCGAGCAAGAAGCGGCTCGACTACAACGCGGTGCTGAAGGACAACACGACGACGCTCGGCACCTATTCCTCGGTCGATCACTGCTACCACAGCGAATGGGCGACGATCCGGCCGGATGCTGACATAGCCATTGCCCGGCCCATCGCGTCGGACGGCACGTCGAACACGCTGCACACGCAGTACGACAAGAGCTACATGGCGGCCTGCGAGTGCCTGGCCCCGTTCAACACGACGCGGACGCCGGACGAGCACACTATTGTGGCCTACGTCCCAGCCGGTGGGTCGGATGGCGGCGGCGGTATCGCCAATATGGGCCATCGGACGAACATCGACGGCACCGGCATCTACAACGGCCGCGCCGTCCTGTCGTCGATCTACGCCACCAACGCCGTGATGCTCCAGACCGCCAACGCTTGGGCCTGCGAGCGCGGCGCGGCTATGGCTGGCCTGCACGTTCCCTATCACTGCCGCGCGCCGTTTGGGGATACCCCAAATCTGCCGATGACGCAGCGGCTTGATCGGGACGACGGGACATTCCGTGCCAAGAATGCCTGGACTGGCGACGGGATGCAGGCTGGGGTCGATGACTACCCGTCCAAGGGCAACGACACGGTTTCCTATGTCGCGCCCGAGGGCGGAACCGGCGATTGGTCGCCAAGCATCAATTCGTCCCATGCAGTTCCCTACTCGGGCTTCATGTGGCTGATCGACGGCGAGGATTATCTGCACCAGGCCAGTGCAGACCTTGCCGTCAATCTCGTGTTCCAGGCGCACGCTAACTTCGCCGGCTCGCGCAATTCACTGCCCTTCGCCACCTTCGGCGGATACTCAGGCATCCCGACTACTGAATGGTCCGGCACGTCTCAGGTGTGGTGCATCCAGGAGCGCGGCTGCGGGCTGGCGATGCATGTCCTACGCTGGGGCACGGCCTTCCGGCCGGATAGCTGCATCGAGGCTAATTACCTCGATGACCTCCTGGCGCACGCCGACGACTACCTCGAAACAGGGATTGGCCTGCTCCCCGCCGGGCATGTTGCGAACGGCACCTTCATGGGCATGTCGGCCGAGGGCTACCTGTCGCAGTCCTGGCACTCGGGCATCAATTCGTTGTTCTTCAACCTAGCGGCAAGGCATCTCGAAACCGCCGGCGCAGTGGCCATCGCGGACATGACCGCCAACACCATGCTCGGCATGTGGACGGGGAACCGCGCGCAGGCGGTGACGACCATGCACTCGCCGATGAAGAAAACCGACGCTTACGACAGCAGCACCAACCCGTTCGTGGACCCGACCCACAAGCTGGTGTGCTTCAGTGGCTCGATGAGTAGCAACACGTTTTCCTACTCCGGAAACCTCGCCGGCATGGTCAACAACAACGACAAGGTTCTGTTCGGCGATACGGGCACGAGTTACCAGAATACAACCATCCCGACCAATGCGGTCGAGGGAACGGAATACTTCGTCATCAACGTGTCGCACGGCGGCACCACGACGATGCAGTTCTCCGAGACCCAGGGTGGGTCGGCCAAGACGCTTGGCGACGCAGCAGACGTCACGATCATGGTGGACACCCTCGGCTCTGACGCAGCCATTGTCGGCACGGCCTGGAATGCGAACGATTGGGGCGCGCTGAACGGGGCCGGGCTGGAAGCTTGCAAGGCGCGCGGCGTCACCGGAGCCGCTGCTTTGATCGCGGGCAAGAACACTTTCCTCGCTGGGGTCGATTACGACGCCTTCAGCGGCTTTGATTTGGTGGCATAAATGGCAATCACCCCAACCCATCGGGGCGCAACGGCGGTAGCAGCGGCATCATCGATTGTCGTCTCTGCCGCCGGCACGCTCGGCAATATGCTCATGTGTGCGGTCGAAGTGTTTGACCCGTTCGGCAGCCAGACCGTCACAGGGATTTCAAGCAGCCACGGCACCTGGACGAAGGTCGCAGGCGGCACCGGCACGCAAGGCGGAACGTCGCGGCCCTGGCGCAATAGCGAGCTGTGGTCCTGCCCGGTCGGAACGACGCACACTGGCGACATCACGGTCACGTTGAGCGGAACCGCCGACTACGCGACGGGCAAGGTCGCCGAGATCACCGGCCACGACACCGGCGCGCCGTTCGGAGCGGACTACAACGTCGTCGAGGCCGGGTCGGACAGTGATCATGTGACAACCGGATCGGGCACGGCCATCACCCTTGCCGGCGCGGCCGCTGGCGATCTGCTGTTCATGACGGCGCAAGGGGAGCAGGCGTCCACCGGCAAATGGGTCGAGGTCCAAGGCGGTACGACGCTGCTACACACCGGCGCGGCACGCCCGAACGCCGGCGGGGCATTCCAGTCCGCCTATGGCCACGTCACAGCGGCGGGAGCGACCGTAACGGGCGGCTTCTCATGGTGGGAGACTGACTCCAGCCCAACGCTCTACACATTTGCCGAACCCATCGGCTGCGCCA
>Ga0209174_10001184_pt1 | contig 18719 bp, 19 predicted proteins | sample JI91814BDNA_FD_187505 | JGI IMG/M metagenome (GOLD analysis project Ga0209174, IMG submission 187505) | Wastewater effluent complex algal communities from Wisconsin, to seasonally profile nutrient transformation and Carbon sequestration -... | ecosystem: Engineered > WWTP > Effluent > Algae...
TCGGCGGGACCGCCTCCCGAGACGACCTCGAGAACTGGCTCGCGTCACAGATGCCTTCCGAGACCCTCCGCCACTTCGTTGACGCCCTTCCACCAACACGAACCCCGGGGGGCGACTGCTTGGGCGCCGAGATCGGGTCGCACGTCCAGCAGCTTCGCCCCGCTCAACGATGTATCGCCGTGCTTCTCCTGTCCGCCGCTCGCGAGCACGACTTGACCGGCGAGGAAGGACTCGGGTTCCGCGGACCCAGGGGCAAGCCCGAAGCGGTCGAGGAACTGTCGCCGCACTGGGTCGCCGGCCAGATCGACGCGTGGGGCGACCGGCCGATGAGCGACTTCGCGGTCCGACTCGTCAACGTGCTCCTCGACCGATCCCAGCGCATCGCCCTGCGCAAGTCGCGCTTCAACTTCGACAAGGGCACCTTTACCTTCCCGGCCCGCGTCATCGTGCGCGATGACCTCGTGTTCCGGCTCTACCGCAACGGCGACCACCGCATGCCCCTCCGGCTGGCGCAGCTGCTGTCCATGGGCGAGCAGACCGGACTGTTCACCCGCGACCCAACGAGCGGCCAGTGGCAGCCCGGCCCCAGGAGCGACCGTGTCGCCTGAGACCCCAGCCGATCCGACACCGATCGGACAGGCACCCAGCATCCTCGGACACCTGCTCCAGGCCGCGTCCCGACCAGAACGGCCGTATCGGGAGGCGCTGTTCCTCACGTTCAACATCGACGTGGGGTTCTTCGAGACGCGCCTGCTCGGCGCGTGCCGCGCGGCCGGCGCCGCCGTCACCGTCGTCGCCGACGCCTACGTCTACGCCCTCGACCCGCGCAGTGCCCGCGCCGCTGGCCAGACCTACGCCCTTGGACTCGCGGTCGCACCCGGCGCATTCCATCCGAAACTCACCGTTCTGGCCGGCCCGGAGCGGGCCCTGATCGGCATCGGGTCGGGAAACATCACCGTCAACGGCTGGCACCGCAGCGACGAGATCTCCCTCGTGATCGACGCCGACGCGACGTCCTGCCCTCAACTCGTAGCCGACCTCGCCGACTGGCTGGATGAGCTGCCAGCCCAGGTCACGATCGGATCCACCGTCGCCGATGGGATCCTCCGGACCGCCAACCAGCTCCGGCGCCTCGCCGCCCGGAGCACGCTCGCCGACACCGGCCACACGTTGGTGAGCAGCACCCGCGGCCCAATCCTCGAGCAACTCCCCGCACAGCGGGTGCGCATGCTTCGGCTCTACGCACCCTTCCACGACCCTAGCGGTGGTGCGTTGCGCGCCATGTGCCAGCGATGGGAGCCGGAGCTAGTCCGCGTGGCAGTCCAGCCCGGCGTCACAGTCATCACGCCTGACGTCCTGGCCAGCGTCGCAGCTGACGTCGGCGCTCGGCTCACCTTCCACCCCTGCGAGGTCGCGCCCTACCGACACGGCAAGCACATCGAGGCCGAATGCGAGGACGGATCGACCTGGAGCCTGACCGGCAGCCCCAACCTCACCACCGCCGGGCTCCTCGGGCGCCTGCCGCAGACCGGGAACTGTGAGCTTGGAGTCGTCTCGCCGAAGACCCCCGCGCTCTTCCCCGGAACGCAAGCCGCGATGCCCCCGGACTCCATCCCCACCGTTCTCCGACTCAGCCCCGACGACCCGGCACGAACAGCCAGTTCACGATCTGGTCCGGTCCTGATCTCCGCGACCCTACTCCTGGGCGAGCTCCTCCGCCTAGAGTTCGCCCGCGCCCTCCCCCATGAGGTCACCGTCCAGATCAGCGACTACGGCGCCCTCCCGGAGGAGTACCGGACCGTGGGCGAGGTACCCGCCGGGAGCACGACGCACGAACTCGCGGTCAGCAACGCGCAGGCCGGCTCCCGCCTCCGCCTCTGCTGGGCCACTGGTGACGGCCCGATGTGGAGCCCGGACCTGCCAGTGGTGGATCCGCACAAGGTCATGAGGTGCCCGATTCCTTCCGGATTCACCACCCAATAGAATCTCCTCGGAAGGGAACGAGCATTCATGTCTACCAAACGGGCGAAGTTCAGCCCTGAATTCAAACAGCAGCTGGTCGAGTTGTTCCTCGAGCAACAGAACCAGAAGACCCTCGCCCAGGTCGCCCGAGAAAACGGGATCGGCGTGGAAACGCTGCGGGTGTGGGTGAAGAAGTATCGCGAGGCAAACCCGCAGACCGAGCCGCCGCTGACGGTTTCGGAACGGGCCCGGCTCGCCGAACTCGAACGCGAGGTTCGCGAGCTGAAACTGGAGCGCGAATTCCTGGGAAAAGCAGCGGCCTTCTTCGCGAAGGAATACCGGTGAGTGCGAAGTACGCATTCATCGACGCGCAGAAGGCCACCCGCAACACCGACGGCACGCCCCGCTATCAGGTCAGGCAGATGTGCACCTGGCTGGCCGTGTCGACCTCCGGGTTCTACGAGTGGGCCGGCCGTCCGGCCTCGGCCACCGCGGCGCGCCGCCAGGAGCTGGCGGTGCTGGTGGAGCACATCTTCGACGAACACGACGCCACCTACGGGTACCGGCGGATCCACGCCGTCCTTGCACGTCGGGGCCGGCACTGCGACCCGGAGACGGTCCGCTCGATCATGCGCGAACTCGGCCTGGTCGCCTGTCAGCCCCGCTCGGCGCGGCGCTGCACCACCAAGCGGGCGGCCGAGGTCGCCGACATCCCCGACCTGGTGGGGCGCGACTTCACCAGCGCCGTGCCCGGGGCGAAGCTCGTCGGCGACATCACGTACGTGCGGACCTGGCAGGGCTGGCTGTACGTGGCGCTGGTCATCGACTGCTGCTCGCGCGCCATCGTTGGCTACGCGATGGCCGAGCACTACAAGACCCCGCTGATCAGCGCCGCAGTGCGGATGGCCGCCCGTAACATCGACCTGCCCGAGGGTGCGGTATTCCACTCAGATCGGGGCAGCAACTACACCTCCGATGAATACGCCGGCGTGCTGAAGGAACTCGGCCTGTCGCGTTCAGTCGGAAGGACCGGAATTTGCTATGACAATGCATTGGCGGAATCGACCAACGGCGCCTTGAAGGTCGAGCTCGTCAACCGCAGACAATTCCCAACCCGTGAGACGGCGACCCGTGAAATCGCGCGCTGGATCGAGTTGTTCTATAATCAACGCAGGCTTCACTCGGGTCTTGGGTACAAGACCCCCAATGAGATCCTCGAATCTCACCGCGACTCACCAATAGCAGCCTGAAAAGGCCCAACAACCGAGTCCGGAAAACGTCGGGCAGCCCAGTCACCCAACGGGTCCGCCCTTCCACCGGCACCCGTACGAACACCGACGCCGACCCACTCGACCTGTTCCAAGACCCGCAGCTGGCTAACGCGTGGACGGCCAAGATGAACGAGCTGGTCACGTCCGCTCCGAAAACCCCAATTGCACCGGCATCGCCGCGCAGCCAGCGACCCATCGACGGCGGGGCCGAGCCCCCCGACCATCGAACCCTCGACGACGCAGACACCTGGCTCCGCTACACCGACGACGCCCGCGCACGCCTTGGCTCCCTGATGGTCGATTTCGCCCTCGGCGGACTGCCGCGGCTCGCCACCCCCAATGCCGAGGGACCGGCCACGCCCATCTGGGTCGATCGTCTGGGCGACGATGACGACCAGTTCGACGACGAGCACACCGCGGAGGAGCAGGACGCCGACGCCGCTCCCGACAATCAGGCAAATCGAGCCCGCGCCCTCCACGCCCATGAACGCGCCCGGTACCGCCGGTGGCTCCACGACCTCACGGACACAGCCCCAGACGTCGAAACCATCGATCGTCTCGCCCGCGCAGGGCTCGTCCTCCTCGGCACTCGAATGCAGATCTGGGACAGTCCGCTCGGATCCCACGGCTGGTTCCACCTCCTGGCCGCCGCCGTCCGCGCGCTCCCAGAGGAACTGCCGGTCGCCTTGGAACAACAGGCAGCAGCCCTCACCGCGGTAGCGATCTACCGACTGGACCGCGCACTTCCACCCGACCGACGAAGCCCCGAATCCAAACTGCTCCGAGAGCTCATCGAGGAACGGCTGAACCTGCTCCAGCACGCCGAGCGTGAGGGAGTCGAGGCCAACACCCAGAGCCTCCGCGTCGGCCTCGAGCCACCAGCAGACGCGGCCGCCGTCTGGGACCACCTCGCCGCAGTGCTGGGCGGCAACCACGCCGACGCTGTCCTCCGAGACCTCGAGCGCGCCTTCCCGGACTTGAAGATCACGCACCTCCACGGCGACGTCTTCCAGGTGGACGGCTCGTTCCCCAACCCCGCCAAGGCAGGAGCCGACGTCCTCGATCAGCTCGACGGAGCGACCGTCGCCGCCGTCGTGGCGACCAACGGGTCGCTCACCGCGACCCTGATCAGGAATGCCGAGCGCTTGACCATCGTGCGCGCCGGGCCCGGGCTCCGCACGTACACCAGTTTCCGGTTGGGTCCCCTGACCTCGATCCCGGCCCTCGCATCAGGCGGTGAGACAGCACAGAGGTACCGCCTCAACCGCGGGCCCCTCCAGCGACTTTCCGACGAAGCCGCCGCGGACCTACGCGCCGCCGACCTCGAATGAGGCCAATTTGTCTAGTCGGCCGACTACCTTGCAGCCATGGACTTCGTTCTCAACGGACGAACGCACACCCTTGATGCCGAGACCGTCCGGGCGCGCGTCCACGGCGCACCGCCGCACGACATCCGTACCCACTGGGTGGAGATCGACGGACGGCGATGGCCACCCAAGCAGGCGTTCCGGGTCGCAACCGGTCTGAACGACGAACCCTTCATCTCGCACTTCGCGCTCCGCGTCTTCCAGCGTCTCGGCTTCACGACCAGCCCCATCCCCGGCGCCCCGCAATCGGCCCGTCCACAGCCCTCAGAGTCGAGAACCGCCGTCGACCCACGCATCGACGTCGGTGGGCCACGGAAGGACGCGACGGTCGCGTTCGCGACACTCGAGGCCTACCTGTCGAACGGATCCCTCACCGACACCATCGCCAGACTCGAGGCGTCGCTGAACGGAGCGGGCAACGACGACGTGCAGCGCATCCTGACCGAATCTGGACTCGACGAGGACCTCGTCGACGGCGCCTTGGTTGTTCGCGAACGCATCGGGATGATCGACACCCTGATCCATGCGGCCGTCATCACCCAAGTCCTGCCGTTGATCCTCGAGCCCGGCGAGGTACTGACCAAACGGCCATCCCTCGGGGCAGGCAACGACCCTGACCGGAACTACGATCTCGAGACTTCCCACCGCGTCGCCGAGTTCAAGCTGTCTTCCTGGAAAGGACGCGACGGCATGCGCCAGCGCGGACTCTTCGCCGACGTCGTGGGTCTGTCCCTCGACCCGACCGGGAGGCGACGGCAGGTCTACGTCGTCGGCGACCTGCCCGTCCGCTTCCTGAAAAACAGCAAACGCAACGCCGCCAAGACCTTGTCCAAGGCGGCCCTCAAGCTCCGGACACCAGCGGGGCTGGACGCGTCCACCACCGTCGCGGAGTTCACGAAGACGACGAACATCGAGGTGATCGACCTCAAGGCGCTGCTCCCGAGGCTCAGGTAGTGAGTCATGAAACGTCAAAGTTTCTGCCCTCGTCGTAGCCGGCTGACAACCTTGACCCAACAAGGGGGGGTATGGCTATGTCGGGTTCGTGTGACACCGCTTGTCGGTCTCGTTCGACACCGTTCGGTGGTCGATGAGGGTTCGAGTGTCGGCTTCGTCTGACACCGCCTCCACGGTGCCGCGCCGACGTTCAGGGGTGGGCGGCGAGTTGCCGGGTGGTGTGCGCGAGACGGTAGGAGTCGGTGCCGGTTTCGATGATCGTGCCGCCGAAGGTCAGTCTGTCCACGATCGCGGCGCAGAGCCTGGGATCGGTGAATGTCTTCGTCCAGCCGGAGAAGGACTCGTTGGACGCGATGGCGACCGATGCCTTCTCTTCTCTCTCGGTGAGGACTTGGAACAGCAGCTCTGCGCCGCGTCGGTCGAGCTGCATGTAGCCGAGCTCGTCGATGCAGAGAAGGTCGACCCTGCCGTAGCGGGCGATGGTCTTTGAGAGCATCTTCTCGTCGGCGGCTTCGACGAGCTCGTTCGCGAGCGTGGTCGCTAGGGTGTACTTCACGCGGTGGCCGATCATCGCGGCCTCGGTGCCAAGGGCGATGAGCAGGTGGGACTTTCCTGTTCCGGAGTCGCCGATGAGACACAGCGGCTGGCCCTTCTTTACCCATTCGCATTTGGCGAGGGTGTGGACTGCTGCAGGGTCGATGTTGGGGTTGGCGTCGAAGTCGAACGCACGAAGGGACTTCTCTCTGGGGAACCGTGCGGCTTTGATGCGGCGCTCGGAGCGGCGGCGGGCTCTGTCGTCGCATTCGGCGAGGAGCAGTTCGGCGAGGAATCCTCGGTAGGACATCTGCTCGGCTGCGGCGCGGTCGGCCTGGTCGGGAAAGTCCTGTCTGACGGTGGGTAGGCGGAGCATGCGGCAGGCGTGATCGATGGCCGCGTCAGCAGCCTCTTCGGTCATCCCGCGACGGCGGCTGGTCATCAGGTTCCTCCTTCGTTGGTGCCGCGCGGGCGGCGCAGCAGCTGGTCGTACTGGGTGACGGTTGGCAACGGACGTGGATCGTCGGGCGGGGGCCTGCGGAGTCGGCGTTCGGTGAGCGACGAGATGCCCTCGGAGTCGTTGGCTGCCTGAGCGGTTGTGCCGTTGTCGATGTCGTCATTCCCGGCGGTGTCGTTGGCTTTGCGGGCTTCGAGTGCAACAACGTCGGCCGTGTACCCGCCGGCTTGAAGTGCGGTGGCGAGGCCGGCGACGACGTGCTCGTGCGGGAGGTGGCGGTGCAGCAGCAGTACCTCAATCAACGCCCGGGTTCCGTCGGCATCGCCGTGGGCCTTGCGTGCGCCAGCCCACCATTCGTCGTGGATCGGGGTGAACCTGCCTGCCTTCCGAGCCTGGTCGAGCGCGGTCGCTCCGGGTAGTGCGCCGGGCTTGCGGAGGAGCACCTCGAGGTAATGATCCAGGTCGAGCTGGCTTCCGCCCTTGGTCATCAGGCGCTCGTGTCGAGCAACGACAGTTTGGTCGTCGTAGACGACCAGCTCGGACGCGTGCAGCAGCACCCGGAGTTGTCTGCCGACGTAGCGGGCGGGGACGGAGTACGTGTTCATCCGAACCGTGATTTGGGCGTACCTGTCGACCCGTGGGGTGAACCAGCGGCCCGTTTCAAAAGACTCGTCCGGGAGCGGTGCCAGGAGCGGTTGCTCGGTGACGAAGTGCTCGCCGACCGTGTGGACACGCGACGCGATCCGCCGGCCGTCGTCGGCTGCGTCCCAGGCGTCGATCATGGTGTTGAGGTCGTCGATGGAGTCGGCCTCGGGGATGGGGACGAGGTGGTTGCGGCGGAACCAGCCGATGTCGCCCTCGACCCCGCCCTTCTCGTGCGCGCCCTGGATGCCGGGCTGGCAGTAGAAGGCATCAATGCCGTAGTGCGACCGGAACGCGGTCCAGCGATCGGTCTCAACCCGCTGCCGGGAGAACCCGATCACCCTGGCCACGGCGGCCTTGAGATTGTCGTACCGAATCTTCCCCGTCGGCACCCCGCCCAGGACGCGAAAGGCGTGGGCGTGGCCTTCAAAGAAGGCTTCTAGTCCAGCCGAAGCACTGATGCGGTGGACGGCCTTGCCGGAGTACGACAGCCTCAGGCTGAACATGGTGCAGGTCGCCAGCTCGCCACGAAGTCGGACTACGACCTCGCCGAAGTCGACCTCGGCCTCACGGCCAGGCAGGTGGGTCTGCGGGATGAACGTGTTCGCAGGCTCGCGGCCGGCTTCGATGCGGATCTCGCGGCGGCGGGTCGCGACGTAGTCGCGCACCATCCCGTACGAAACAGCCCCGGCAGCGTCGTGCTCGTCCAGGAGTCGGTCGAGGATGCGCTTCGCGGTGTGGCGCTGCTTCCTCGGCGCGTTCAGGTCGTCTCGCAGCCAGCGATCGATGACCTCCCGGTACGGGTCGAGGCGGGATCCGCGTTTTGGTGGTGGTTTCGGCTGCTTGGGCCATGCAGACTCCAACGCCGCAGCGACAGTGCGGTACCCGACACCGTGCTTGCGCTGCAGCGCGCGCTTCGAGAAACCTGTCCTCGCGTCACGCCGTATCGCGGCGTACAGATCGATGCGTGAGGTGGCCGCGCGCGCCATGTGCTGCTCGGGTCCAGCTCAGTGGCAGGTCAGTTCGCCTCTTGGGAGACGTCCGTCCCATGCTCGGCGAACGCCTTGAAGTCCTGCATGTGCTGCCGTGACTGTTTGCGGAAGGTGCCGGGCATCAGACGTCCCATCAGCCGCATCAGCAACCCGTCGAACCGGAACTCGCTCTCGCTCTCCCACAGAGTCGTGTTCGGACCAGCGTCGATGATTCGGTCTCGTTGGGCCTGCCACATACCCGCGCCGACAATCTCGCGGTCGTAGTGCACGGCAACCGAACTCGGGATGGCGTGCAGATCTGCGGGTTCCAGGCGCGTGATGGTCTCGGTCGCCTCCATCCTCTGCTTCCCCACTTGAAATACGACTCGCGAGGTGGTGCCGAGCTGCCCGTGTACCCCATTGACCGGCTCGTGCAGTACCAGGCCACGCAGCCACATCGGCATCTGCGCCGGGTCGGAGATCAGGTCGACCACCTTCTGGCGAGGGAGGGCGATCTCGATCGAGGTCGCGTACTTCATCACTCATCGCCTCCAGGGGCGTAGAACGCGATGGTGGCCGCCACCGCGGCCGCCACGTGATCCGGATCGCCGCCGCCGGCCAGATGAGCTTCGCCCCATGCCGCGGCGCTGCGCCGAGCGAACTCGCGCCCCTCGGGCAAGGCCCGGAACTCGTTGTGGTCGAGGGTCTCGCCATCAGCGAGGAACCCGGCCAGGGTGAGCAGATGCAGGTCCCAGCCGACGCCGCCGGCACCGGGGCCGTAGGTCGGGAACATGGGCTCCCCGACGGCTGCTGCATGAACCAGTTCGAACTCGGTGCGCCCGGATTGGCCGCGGGACAGGCGAACCTCGACCTCGCTCGTCCCCGGCCACTCATCGGCCTCCGGCCCGAACAGCCAGGACACTCGCAGCCGCTGCGGCGGGTCGCAGGCGAGGATCTCGCCGTGCTCACCGCCGTCCAGCTCGAACGATCCACCCAGCCGCAGGTCCCCGGTGACTGGCCTCAACCAGCGGCCCAGTCGCTCGGGGTCTGTAATGGCGTTCCACACGTCGTCGGCCGGCGCGTCGTAGTGACGCCGCAACTCGATCGTGTACGCGTCGCCGGCGGGCAGGGTCGCTGTGCCCATCTTTCGTCGCGCGGCCGCCAGCTCGTCCAGTACGTCCTTCACTTTCATGTTCCTTTCGCTGGCCGGTCGGCCTGGCCGGCATCTCGGCGACGGGATGCACGCTTGCCGCGGGCCAGCTCGGTTCCCAGGGCATCGAGCCGCTGATCCCAGAACCCGCGAAACCGGTCCAACCACACGTCGACCTCGCTCAGCGGGGAGGGGTCGACGGCATAGAACCGACGTGCCCCCTCAGCTCGAACCGACGCGAACCCGTTCTCACGAAGAACGCGCAGATGCCGGGAGACCGCCGGTTGAGACAGTGCGAACTCGGACCGAACCACCTCTGTGATCGCGCCAGAGGTGTGCTCGCCATCGGCGAGCAGCTCCAGGATGCGCCGGCGCACCGGGTCGCCGAGGATGTCGAACGCGTGCACACCCGAACCGTACCAGTCACGGCTTATATAAGCCACGACTGGCATCCGGGTCGGTGAGCGGTGTTGGCTCCTATCGACATCCGATCCGTCTCACCAATGCTGGTGTTGACCGAGACCGACATCCGGTGTCAGGTGAGACCGACATAGCCAGGGGGTAGATCCCACGAGCAGGAGGTCCACCCTTCGGTGGCTGAGAGGCAACGGTGATGGCAAACGAAATCGAGCTGGTCGGCGACGGCGACGGTGTGCTGGTCACGGGCGACAGGTCGGCAGTCGCCCGCTTCCTCGGTCACGTGGGACTCCTCGACCAGGCCCACGAGGTCGACTTGGCCAGAATCAGCACGATCGCCAAGACCGGGTCCGAAGCTCTTGCCACCGTCTCGGGGATCGTCGAGCAGTCGGCGATGTACCTGAAGCTCACTCCCGAATCGACCGCACGGCTGAAGAGCGGCGGTGGTCTCATGAAGACGAAGACCAAGGGCATCAGCCACGCAATGCTCGGAGAGAGCGGAAAGAAGTCACTCAAGTGGCTCCAGGTCGAGGACGGACCCAGGTCTCTGGCGACGAACCCGGCCGTACTCTCCGGGGTGGCCGGGCTACTCAGTCAGTTCGCGCAACAGAGCGAGGCGCAGGAGCTGAAGGCGCTGCTCGTCAAGATCGACGGAAAGCTCGACGACGTCCGCAGAGCCCAGCGCGACGCGGTTCTGGCCCGGCTGAGGAGTTCCGCCGCTGAGATCGAAGGGGCGATGACCATCCGCGCGCATGGCGGTGACCCCCAAACCCTGTGGGACAAGGTGAGCGGATCGTCCGGAGCGATCCTGAACGTGCAGGAGGAGGCACTGCTCGCGCTGGGTGCCTTGGCTGACAAGGTCGAAGGCAAGAGCAAGCCCGGTGAGTTGAAGCGGGCAGTGTCTGGGATCGAAGGCGAAGTGGCGGTGCAACTTGCCATCCTCGCGCGCTGCTTCGAGCTCCAAGACCAGTTCGGAGTGGTCGAGCTCGACCACGTGCTGGCGACCGCTCCAGAAAACCTCGCGGGCCATCGCCGCGGAGTTGAGGTCGCACGGGAGAAGCGCCGGGCCAGCGTGCTCGACGTGACCGGTCGCCTCATGTCTCGCCTCGATTCCGCGGGCGCAATCGCCAACGAGAACATCCTCCTGCACGCGCGCGCAGCGCGTTCGGTTGTCGGTTCGCTCAACGACACGGCCGCGATCGTCGAGGACTTCCACGTTCCGCTCGGCATTGAGACCAATCGATCCTCGGTCGATGCCATCCCCTGGCGGGAAGCCTTGGGCGATTCGGCTCAACGGCGGGTCGCCGGTAAGGAAGCCGGCCAAAAGGCAACGATGCTCGGCGCTGGTGTCCTCCTCAGCGTTGCCGCGGTGCGTCAGGTCGGTGGCGGGAAGAGCGGCGAGTCGTAGGTGGAGACACGGGTGGTCGCCGTTGACGTCGGCTCGGTCCGGACCAACTTTGCCTGGGCAGGGCTTGATCTTCCAGGGCGTCGGTCATTGGGCGGAGGAGGCACTGACCCCGATGGGGCTGCTGTCTCAGTCCTCACGGCGCTCACCAGCGGCGTCCGGGTGGCGCTTGGTTTCGAGGCGCCACTCGTGCTGCCGGTTAGCCACGTCGACCAGTTCGAGGGCTGGAAGACCTTGGGGCAGGCGCGGCTGGGCGAGACCGTGGGTGGCCGCTCTCGACCCTGGTCGGCCGGGGCCGGCAGTGGTGCGTTGGCGACGGGGCTCGTGCAGATGGCGTGGGTTCTGGAGCGCGTTGGCTCCGAAGTACCGGGGTTGGCTTGCACCACCCGGCCCGAGGTGTGGTTGTCCGGGGAGGCGGACCTCCTGGTGTGGGAGGCGTTTGTGTCCGGGACCGGCAAACCCGTGCCCGCAGACACCACGCAGCATGCCGCGGACGCGGCGGCTGCGGCGGACACGTTCGCGGACCGCCTCGAGGCGGGAACACTCTGCGAGTCGGATGTCGTCTGTGAACCGATGTCGGCGTTCAATCTCGCCGCCGCCGCGGCGGTCTACGCCAGGCTCACGATCGCCGTCGACGAGCTACGTCTCCCGGCGCAGGTCTATCGCACGCGACCGGCTCAGCGCTGACTCAGGTCTGCAGGCCAGAGCGGGATGGGCCGCAGCCGATCTTGCAATCCTTCGGCCGGGCACCCGAGTCGTGCAATGTACGGCGAGTGAGTTGGTGCAGTCTTCCCTGCATCTCGACAGTTTGTCGGGTCTTCGATTTTCCGCGTGATGTGGCTGGGTGTCGAGATGCGGCTGTCGAGATGCAGCGAAGATGTCACAAACGCGATCTGTATGTGTCATAAACGTCGCGTTATACATCCGGCGGGAGATTTGACACATAGTTATGGCTGAGGGCGAGGCGCCGCGCACAACACCTCGAGGGACAGGATGAGCTGAACTTTGTGGCCCCGGTCAGCGACCCCGACCCCGACCCCGACCCCCTCCAAGCCCAGCCCGTCGGTCACCGCGCGCAGACTGAACGCGGCACCCAGGTCAGTGGACACACTTCACTCGTCGCAGCCACCGCAACCCCGCCTGTGCGCTATCATCGCCTTATGACGATTACAACGACGACTGCCGGGCACGGTTTCCGTGAGGAACTGGCTGCGGCTGCCGCTCTGTTCCACGGGCTGTCGGACCCCACCCGTCTGGCGATCGTGCGGCGCCTGAGCGCGGGCGAGGCGCGGATCGTGGACCTGACTGACCAGTTCGGGCTGGCCCAGTCCACCGTCTCGGCACACGTCGCGTGCCTGCGTGACTGCGGCCTGGTTGCCGGGCGGGCCCAGGGGCGGCAGATGTTCTACTCCCTGACCCGCCCGGAACTACCGCAGCTGCTGGCGGCCGCGGAGGCGCTCCTTGCGGCTGCCGGCGACGGGGTTGTGCTGTGTCCGAACTACGGGGACCGAGCTGGCGGGATGAGCAGCGGTCTGGGCGACGTGTGATGAGCGACGCGTGCGGGTGCGACGACGACCGCGAGTCGGACGAGCCGGAGCAGGAGGAACCCGCAGCCTGGTGGCAGGTCCGGGAGATCCGGGCCGCCGCGGTGGCCGGCGTGCTGCTGGTCGGCGGGTTTGTCGCCGCCCGCGCCGGCGCGCCGGGCCCGGTGGCCACGGCGTGCAACTGGGCTGCGCTGCTGGTGGGCGGGTACACGTTCGTGCCGGGTACCGTGCGCCGGCTGGCCCGGGGTCGGATCGGGGTCGGCACCCTGATGACGATTGCCGCCGTGGGCGCCACGCTTCTCGGCGAGGTCGGGGAGGCCGCCATGCTGGCCTTCCTGTACTCGATCAGCGAAGGCCTCGAGGAGTACTCGGTGGCCCGGACCCGGCATGGGCTGCGGGCGCTGCTGTCGCTGGTTCCCCAGGAGGCGACCATCCTGGGGGCGGACAACTCCCAACGGCTGGTTGCCCTGGCCGACCTGGCCGTCGGGGACCGGATGCTGGTCCGGCCGGGCGAACGGGTCGCCACCGACGGCATCGTCCGCGCCGGTCGCTCCGCCCTGGACAACGCGGCGTTGACCGGGGAGTCGGTGCCGGTCGAGGCGGGCCTCGGCGACTCGGTGTACGCCGGCGCGATCAACGGCACCGGCACCCTGGAGGTGCAGGTCACCAGCACGGCGGAGAACAACTCGCTGGCCAAGATCGTGGCCATCGTCGAGCGGGAACAGGCCCGCAAGGGCGCCGGGCAGCGCCTCGCGGACCGGATCGCCAAGCCGCTGGTCCCCGGCATCATGATCCTCGCCGCCCTCATCGCCGTGACCGGGAGCCTGCTCGGCGAGCCCAGGACCTGGATCGAACGAGCTCTGGTCGTCCTGGTCGCCGCATCCCCGTGCGCGCTGGCGATCGCCGTCCCGGTCACCGTGGTCGCCGCCATCGGCGCGGCCAGCCGGATCGGGGCCCTGGTCAAGGGCGGCGCGGCGCTTGAGGGACTCGGCGCCATCCGCACGCTCGCCCTGGACAAGACCGGGACGCTGACCCGCAACACACCCACCGTCATCGACGTCGCCGCCACCGAGGGCACCAGCCCGGACCACGTCCTGGCCATGGCCGCCGCGTTGGAGGCACGCAGCGAGCACCCACTGGCCCGAGCCATCCTGGCCGCCGTGCCCAACCCGCCACCGGCCGCGGACGTGCAGGCGGTCACCGGCGCCGGCCTCGTCGGCACGGTCGCCGGGCACCGGATACGCCTCGGCCGTCCCGGCTGGCTGCCGGCCGGCGACCTGACCGCCCGGGTCGCCGCGATGCAGGAGGCCGGCGCCACCGCGGTCCTCCTCGAGGAGAACGGGATCGTCATCGGCGCGATCGCGGTCCGGGACGAGCTGCGGCCCGAAGCGGCCGAAGTGGTGGCCCGGCTGCACGCCGACGGCTACACGGTCGCCATGCTCACCGGCGACAATGGGCTCACCGCGGCCGCACTCGCCCGCGAGGCTGGCATCGAGCAGGTGCACGCTGACCTGCGGCCGGAGGACAAGTCGGCCATCATCGCCCGACTGCGCGCCACCCAGCCGACCGCGATGGTGGGCGACGGAGTCAACGACGCCCCCGCCCTGGCCACCGCCGACATCGGGATCGCGATGGGCGCGATGGGCACCGACGTCGCCATCGAGACCGCAGACGTCGCCCTGATGGGTCAGGACCTGCGCCACCTGCCCCAGGCGTTGGCCCACGCCCGCCGGTCCCGGACCATCATGGTTCAGAACGTCGGCCTCTCACTCGCCCTGATCACCGTGCTCATCCCGCTGGCCGCGTTCGGAGTCCTCGGCCTGGCCACCGTCGTACTGATCCACGAGCTCGCCGAAATCCTCGTCATCGGCAACGGCGTCCGCGCCGGCCGGGTCCGGCCACTGCCCCCGTTCACCGCACCCCAGGCGACGGTCCGCACTCTCAGCGGCGCAACCCCGTGACCAGCCGCTCGACGCGTCGGGTGAGCATGCTCGTCGCGATCGCTCTGCTGACCACCGTGGCCCTGCTCGTCAAGACGGCCGCAGAACGCTGGCTCGCCACCCCCGTCGACGCCGGGCCGCTGCAGCTGAGGCTGCTGGACAACCCGGGCGTCTCGTTCGGCCTCGGCGCCACCCTGCCGCCGTGGCTGGTCGCCGCGCTCACCGGCGCCGTCACCGCCGCAGTCCTCGCCTACGCCTGGGCCACCGGCTGGCGGCAACCAGCGGCCGGGCGCTGGGCGCTCACCATGATCACAGCCGGTGCCGCAGCGAATGTCGTCGACCGGCTTCCCGATGGCGTGGTGACCGATTACCTGCACACCGGCTGGTTCCCCACCTTCAATCTGCCCGACGCCCTGATCACCGCCGGCGCAGCGCTGCTGGCGATCACCATCGGGCGCCAGGGAACCGCCGGCTGGACGCCGGCGACCCCGAAGGAGCGAACAACTCGATGAGCTGGTTCACCGCGGTCGTGCTGGGCCTGGTGCAGGGGCTGACCGAGTTCCTGCCCATCTCCTCCTCGGCCCACCTGCGGGTGGTCGCCGCGTTAGCCGGGTGGCCCGATCCTGGCGCCGCGTTCACCGCGGTCACCCAGCTCGGCACCGAGGCAGCGGTCCTGGTCTACTTCCGACGCGACATCGCGAGCACCGCGAGCACCTGGGCCCGCTCCCTGCGCACCCCAGCCCTGCGCAGCGAGCCGAGCGCCCGGCTCGGCTGGTTCGTCATCCTCGGCACGCTGCCCATCGCGATCCTCGGACTCGCGCTGCAACACCCCATCGAGACCGCGTTCCGGGACCTGCGCCTCCTCGCCGCCAGCCTGATCGTCTTCGGCCTGATCCTGGCCCTGGCCGACCGGGCCGCGGTCAACCGCCGCAGCCTGGGACAGATCACCACCTGGCACGCCCTGATCTTCGGCGTCGCCCAAGCCCTCGCCCTGATCCCGGGGGTCTCGCGCTCGGGCGGCACCATCACCGCCGGCCTGTTCCTGGGCTACCGGCGCGAGGCCGCAGCCCGGTACTCCTTCCTGCTCGCGATACCCGCCGTGCTGGCCTCCGGTGGACTCGAGCTGACCAAGATCGGCGACGGCGCAGCCCCGCCCTGGGGACCAACCCTGTTGGCCACCCTCATCGCGGGCGGAGTCGGCTACCTGGCCGTCGCCTGGTTCCTGCGCTACATCGCCCACCACCGGTTCACCGGCTTCGTCATCTATCGCATCCTGCTCGGCGCCGTCGTCCTGGCCCTCGTCGCCGCCGGGACCCTGCCCGCCACCGGATGACCCTGAAACCGGAGCAGGCCACCGCCCAGGCGGCCACGTCCCAGCCGAACGGGACGACCCCACCAGGCCAGGCCATCGCCACCGCGCTCCGTCGGTCGTGGCGGGGTGTCCTGGGGCTGGTTGCCGCCTTCGCGGGCCTGACCGCTGCGGTCTCGAGCGGAGCCACGGCCCGCATCGACCGCTCGACGCTGGACTGGTTCACCCAGCTCGACCAGTCCCAGAGCGGGCATCTGCTCGCCCGTACCGTGGTCAACGGCGGCCAACTCTGGCTCGTCGGCACCCTCGTCCTGTCCGCGGCGAGCCTGCGGGCACTTCGGGTCCGTTCCTGGTGGCCGGTCCTGGTGACCGCTGTGGCCGTGTCCGGCCTGAGCATGACCCTGTCCATCACCAAGCACCTGGTGGGCCGGACCTCCCCACACAGCGGACTGAACGCCGCCCTGGCCCAGGGAAGCTCCTACCCGTCCGGCCACGCCGCCGCCGCGACACTATGCCTCCTGTTGCTGGCCACGCTCACCAGCCGAGCCCAGCCCCACACGACCGCCCCGCGGAGTCGGCGATGGGTCACCGCCGCCGCCATCGGAGTAGGGATCGCCACGCTCACCCTCGGCTACCACTGGCCGGCCGACGTCATCGGCGGATGGGTCCTCGGCGCCGCGTTCTTCCAGCCCGCCCGGCACCTCCTCACCGACGGACCAGCCGGGGGCCGCCGGCCGAGCAACGCCCAGGCGGCCAACAGCAGGCAAGCGACGGATCCCGCGGTACGCAGCCTCCTGGCCGGTCTCGGCAGCGCGACCCACGGACCGGGCGGCCCGAGGCTGCGGTGCGGACCGTGGCGCCGGGCGGGCACTCGCCGCCGTCGAGTTCAGTCGAACAGCTCGCCGAGGAAGCCCTTACGGCGCTTGTTGTGGCCGCCCTGACCCCACGCGGATCCGTGATGGCCACCCTCGTACCCATAGCCGCCCTGCGGGGTCGAAGGGGCGGGTGGGGTCGGTTGCGCACTCTGGTTGTAGGCGGCCTCGGCGTCGAGGAGCTGGTCGAGCTCGCCGCGGTCGAGAAAGATGCCGCGACACTCGACGCACTGATCGACGGTGACGGTGTTGCGTTCGTAGCTGCGCATCGCGCCGTGGCACTTGGGGCAGACCAGTTCGGCGGCCATCAGGGGTGCTCCTTACTCGAGGTCGAGCGGTGCTCGACGATCCGGCTGGGGGTGAACTACTGTACTTGTGACAACTCGCTCATATGTTCAGGAGTTCCCATGGTCAGTTCTCAACAGGTGGTCGGGCTTGATGCCTGCACCTCGACTCAGGTCGACGATGCGCGGGTCGCCGCGACACGGCCGCTGCTGGTCTCGGCGGCCGAGGCGTCGGGGATCGCCGACGTGTTCGGGCTGTTGTCCGACCCGAGCCGCGTCCGGGTGTTGTTCGCCCTGCTGGAGGCGGGCGAGATGTGTGTGTGCGACCTGGCGCAGATGGTGGAGATGTCCCCGTCCGCCTTGTCCCACGCGCTGCGGTTGTTGCGGACCGCGGGGGTGGTGACCAACCGGCGGGACGGGCGGATGGTCCGCTACCGGCTCGCAGACAGCCACGTCCGGCTGCTGCTGGACGTCACCCGGGAGCACCTGGGCCACGAACAGGCTCCGGCCGGGCGTGGCGTCTGATGGGACACGACCACGGGCACGCGTCGGCGGCGACGGCCGGTGCCCGACACCGGCGGCCGCTGCTGATCGCGTTCGCCCTGACCGCGGCGTACATGGTGGTCGAGCTGGTGACCGGGCTGGTGACCGGGTCGCTGGCCCTGCTCTCGGACGCGGCGCACATGGGCACCGACGTGTTGGGTCTGGGGATGGCACTGGCAGCGATCACCCTGGCCCAACGGCAGGCCACCTCCCAGCGCACCTATGGGACGTACCGGCTGGAGGTCCTCGCCGCGCTGGCGAACGGCATCCTGCTCTTCGGGGTCGCCGGGTATGTCCTGTACGAGGCGTGGCAGCGGTTCGCGTCGCCGCCCGCAGTGCCCGGTCTGCCGATGCTCGCCGTCGCGGCGGTGGGGCTGATCGTGAATCTGATCAGCTTCCGGCTCCTGGCGGCCGGATCGAAGGAGAGCCTGAACCTCAAGGGCGCCTACCTGGAGGTGTTCTCCGACATGCTCGGCTCGGTCGGGGTCATCGTCGCGGCGATCATCATCTTCACCACCGGCTGGCGGTACGCCGACCCGCTGATCGGAGCCGGGATCGGCCTGTTCATCCTGCCGCGCACCTGGAAACTGACCGCGCAGGCGGTGCGGATCCTGATGGAGGTCGCCCCGCCCGGGCTGGACGTGGAGCAGGTTCGCGCCCAGATCCTGACGCTGCCGGGGGTGGCCGACGTGCACGACCTGCACATCTGGACCGTCACGTCGGGTATGGAGACCGCGACAGGTCACGTCGTCCTGGCTGACGACGCCGAACTGCACTCGGTCCTAGACCGGGTCACCGCTCTGCTGGCCGAGGAGTACCACGTCACCCATGCCACCATCCAGTGCGAACCGGGAAGCCATGAAGAGCATGCCAACCCCATCTAAGAACCCCGCCACTTTCGCAGCACCCGGGAGCGGGGGTCACCGGTGAGCGTCGTCGGTCAGGCCACCGTCCTGGTCGCATTCCCGGTCGCTGCTTCCGCCCTAGGCTCCGTCATCGCGGTACTGCGCCGGCCGGGACCGAGGCTGGTCAGCGCGATCCAGCACTTCGCCGCAGGCGTGGTCGTGGCCGCCCTGGCGGGCGAGGTCCTGCCCGGG
>Ga0209174_10001185_pt1 | contig 18718 bp, 10 predicted proteins | sample JI91814BDNA_FD_187505 | JGI IMG/M metagenome (GOLD analysis project Ga0209174, IMG submission 187505) | Wastewater effluent complex algal communities from Wisconsin, to seasonally profile nutrient transformation and Carbon sequestration -... | ecosystem: Engineered > WWTP > Effluent > Algae...
ACCTTCGGCGGTCGTAGGCTGTGATTCTTCGGAGTCTTCTGCTTGTTGGCTTGGCTACGCTTGCACAGCGTAGAGCTTCCCGGTGCGTTTGGATGACTTGAGACCTCGGCGCGTTGCTTCCTCGGAGGACGGGAGGTTTTCGCGATCTTATCGACGGGAGAGACTATATTGTCGCCCTTCATGTTGACCGAGGCGGCCACAGACCACAGATTGCTTTTCTGGCGCTTGCCATACGAACGAGCCCCTAGATACACTGCGCCACTACCCTGTAGAACGCAGCGATTTCATGGCGAGTTCCGATGCCACCTCGATCTGGTCGACCGTCTGATGACCCATTTCCAGCCCGCACGGTCGTGGGCGACCGCTACATCACCCTCAAACGGCTGGGCCACGGCGGCTATGGCGTTGTCTACCAAGCGCTTCAGCAAGAGCTAGAGACGCATGTGGTGCTCAAGTTCCTAAAGCGCGAGCATCACGCCCAGTTCGATCGCGTCCAGCAGTTCAAGCGCGAAGCTCATGCGCCCGGAAAAATCCGGACGGGTGTTGTGAAGTGCCTGGACTACTACGAGGACCTGGACGGGTACCCGTGCCAAGTTTTGGAGTACATTCACGGGCCCAACCTGCGCACGCATCTCGAAAAGGAAGGGGGAGCCCTTCCGTACGAAACGGCGCTGCAGATCGCGCTACAGCTTTCCAGAACCATGCAGGCCGCGCATCGGGCTGGCATTGTGCATCGCGACCTGACCCCCGGCAACATCATGCTCACCGATGAGCGGTTGCCGCGGTTGATCCGCGCAAAGGTCATCGACTGGGGGATCGCGGCTTGGTTCGGCGAGGGACATACAAGCGCTTCAGCACCAGAAGGTACACCGCCCCCGCCGTACCTGCCTCCCGAGGACGCAAATCCCGTGCGGCCCGCCTGCGATCTGTTCACGTTCGGGGTCGTTCTGTATCAGATGCTGGTGGGTCAGCCGCCCGATCCAACCAGCTTTGCGTCGACGCGGCTGGCGCTAAGCGAACTTTCGGTACCGTTGGGACAGTACGCACTCCCGCTTCGCAAATTCCTAGCCCAGTGTCTGCAACAGTCCCCGCACGATAGACCCAGCGCCGACGACGCCCGGCAAACCCTAGAGCAGCTCGCGTTCGATGAAGAGCAGCGCCCCATGCGCGAAATGCGCGAACAGATATTGCAGGCCACTGGGAAGATCAAGCTGCTGGAGGAACAAGCCGACCACCAGCGCAAGCGTGCAGACGACGAAAATGATCAAGTCACTGCCCTCCAGGCTCGACTTGAAAACAGCGAAAGAGGCCACGACCAGACCAAGGAACTACTGCGCCAGCGTGAGCAGGCGAATGCAGGATTTGCTCATCAAAATGAAAAGCTGCGCGCTGAACTCGAAACAGTGAACAACCGACTGCATGCGGCAGAGCGAGAGCGAGAGGCGGTCCGAAGCGAGCTGATCTCCGCGCAGCAAACCGTCGATGCGTTGCGCGAGGCAGGACGACGCACCGAAGGACGAGCGAAGGAATTGGAAGCGCGATTAGATGCGCTGCGCAAAGAATCTGAAAGTGCACGTGAAGGGTACCATCGACAGCGGGCGGAATTGGCCGAGAAGCTAAGGGAGTCCGATGAAGCCGCGCGCATGAACCGGACAGAACGCGAGCGTCAGCTCAGCTCCGACGTTTCTGCTTACTTGAGTCGCCTTGAGCAGCAAGGTGCCGAGATTGACCGCCAGAAGGTCCAGCTTGCCAACGCCATTCGCCATGTTGAAGAGGCCGAGGCCGAGCGCGCACAGCTGCGAACAGCGCTGGTCGATGCGCAGGCGGCAGTTTCCAGAGCGGCTAGTTCTCGACGATCCATGATCACCGGAGGCGCGGGGATCCTGATTGGTGCGGGTCTATCGCTGGCCGCGATTACCGTGGGCCATCCGTCCACCCCCGTCCAGCCAACCTCGATGGGGACAATAGCGCATCGCTCGCCGCAGGATTCTGTTGACCTCGCAATCTCTGTTGCATCAACGCGTCAGCCCACTCTTCCCGACTTGGCAACGGCAGTCGGGGAAAAGGCCTTTCCTGCCCAGATGCCGGTCCATGAACCTGCGCAGTGGCGTGCTGTTTTGCATCGGGTGCCGGGGAATCCTCTGCGGATTCTGGACATCTGGGGGGACTCCCATGCCATCTACGCCGTTGGTGAACAGTGCACGCACGGCTGCGATAAGATCGCAGCTGGATCACCCTCGCATGAGACCACTCGAGGTATAGTCCTGCGCTCAACAACGCGCGGAGCAAGTTGGGAGGAGCTCGCGCTCCACGCCAGTGCGGCGCATCTATATGCGGTGCGAGGAAGCCCAGACGGGACTGTGTACGTAGGGGCTGATGGCGCACTGTTCCGTTTGACCAGCACGGATGCGGTCCGGGTTCCCGTTGCATGGTCGACTGGTGGCGGGCGGCAGGTTCTGCGCGACCTGTGGGTTGCAGAGCAAGGTATGGTCCTGGCTGTGTCGGCTGCGCCTGGGGGGCACCTATTTGCGATTCAATTCCCGGAGCAAGGTGAACCGCAGATTCGCCCGACCAAGCTGCCCACTGGTGATTCGTTGCAGGGGATCGATGGTGAGGGCGACACCATCTGGGCCGCCGGCACCGGAGGCGCTGTCGTCCGAGTTTCCCGTGACCTGACGAATGCTCGGTACCTCGGCGCCCTGCGTGGGGCGGACGGTACTCTACTTTCTGCTGCTGCGCAGCATGAGACCTTCTACAAGGTTCACGTACGCGGGGCCTCTGTGACCCTCTGCGGCGCTCTTGATGTACCTGGCCAAGTTCGGCGCGGGGTGTTCTACCGATCCCAGAATCGCGGGAAACACTGGACCCGAACGGCATTGGACATGCCCTGCTATGCACAGCGCGAATTGGACTCAGGGGACTTTCTGCTGGCAGGCTACGGCAAAAAGTTGGTTCGGGTCTCTGCGGGCCAGCTACTGCAGGAGCATCCTGTTCCGCTGCTTGCGGAAAGCAGCAATACCAAGGCGCTTTGGGGACGTTCGTTCGACGACTTGTTTGTTGCGGGCTGGGGAGGGCTGTTTCTGCATCATGAGCCCCCCGCCACCGTGCCGTAGCAGAAAGGAGAGGCGATGACTGTCACCTATCAGAGGCAAGATCGCATTAGCCGACGCGGTACGTCCCATTTCGGCGAAGTCCTGGCCCTGCGGGCGCTGAGCGAGGCACTGGACGAAGCCCACGACCAACAAACTCACATCATCTGCAATGCCGTAGTGCCAGATGGGCAAGCGAGTCGAGAGGTAGATCTTATCATTATCAGCCCTTTCGGAGTGGCTGCGATCGAGGTCAAGTTCTTCAACGATCCGGTTGAGTTTGTCGGGCAGAGTAAGACGCTACGCTGTCCCAAACATGGCGCTCCGGTCACTTGCAGACCCGAGCCACGCGACCAAGCACGTCGAGCTGCCCTTTGCCTTCATTCTCTGATCAGTCAGTCCTTGGCAAGAGACATGGATCGATTTTCCGTGGCCGTGAATGGCATGCTCCTGTTCGCCAACGAACGCCAAGTATTGAATGGCAACCCCGGCGTTGTGGTTGCCGTGGAACTTCTCAAACCCGGCGTCAGCAAGATCGTCAGCGGAGAGTTTGCACGTACACACCGGGCCGACAATTGGCAGCATCCCCTCAGCAAAGAACAGATTCAACGAGTGGCCGAGTGCATTCTGGGCGCCAAAGTCAGCGAGCCGATGCAGACGATCGACCGCTACGAACTCCTAGAGCAACTGTGTTCCTTCGAACCCTTGGAGTTCAGGGCACGCTGCACGCTTCCAGGCGCACCGAAAGAAGAGGAGTTCCGCCTGCGGCGTCACAACCTGGGATTGCTAGCTCAGGACAACGAACGGGAGCGCGTCTGGCGCCTCGTGTGGCGTGAATACCAAGCGCTGCGGAAGCTGGCGAAACAACACGTCCGGGGTATTCCCCTGCCACATGATCCGTTTTTTGATCCCGACGACGATACGGTTGCATGGACCGTGTCGGAGCACATTCCAGGCAGGCCGCTGTATGAACGTGTCTCAGACAGACCATTGCCCATCGGTCCCGTGCTGGCGCAGCTGGCAGCGGCCTTGTCCCAAGCGCATGCGGGTGGCCTCATCCACCGTCACTTTACGCCGGACGCTTTGTGGATTGCATCTTCGGACGATTCCGCGTGGATTCTGCACTGGGATCTTGCACGCATGATCGAGCAGCAGACAATCTCATCCCAGATCCGCGATCGGTTGCGCAAAGACTCCCGCTACCTCGCGCCCGAGGTCCGCGATAGACCAGACCGTGTCAGTCCTGCTTCCGATCTGTATTCCTTTGCCGTGGTCGCGCTGGAATTGCTTCAGGGAGCGGTCCTAATGACGGACCGTCCTGAGGAGGCGCAAGCAGTCGCCAGCAACTTGCCTCGAAGCAACCTCCCCATCGCTCAGTGTCAGAAGCTGCTGTCTGCTGCAGTCTCTCCTGAAACCAGTGAGCGTGGCGGACTGGCTGCGCTGGGCGCCAGCTTGGCTGGCGTAACGCTGACTTCTAGCCTGCACAGCTAGCTTCGGCAGGCGTCGCCGCACCTGTTCGATGCTCTGCCGATCAACCTCGCAACGCCTTGGTCTGTCGCGACTTGCCCGATAGCGACATAGAACATGTCACCTACCTGTCCACTTTATCGAGGGAAGTCATTTTTTGATTCCCTCCGGAGTGCGACTGAAGCCAGGACATTACAGGTGCTCAGAAGGTCCCGGATCGGCGGACTGAAAACCCGCTTGCGGACTGGTAGCCAACCGGTAGCGTCAGTGGGCCGTGGCCGTTCCGCCCTTCCGACCATGGTCTCAAATAAACGGCCCCCATCGGAACTCAGAACTTTCTGATTGACCCAGTTCCACCGCGTTTCGCTGCTGGAATATCACGGTAAACGGAGGCGTCGTGCCATCTGCGCAATAGTCGTCACCGCAGTCCGCACTCGGTATCGGCATCCTGCGCCGACTGAATCAGCTTCGCCACCAGTGATGGATACCAGACGCCCCCTTCCTTCGGTTTGAGTCCTTCGAGTGACAGCCGGATTCCTACTTCCTGAAGCGTCATGCCCTGCGCTCGCAGCTCACACGCTCGCCGGGCAGCCGCAGCACGGTCCTTCGGCGCAGAGCCCTTCAGCAGCAGTCTCACCTGCGCCGCATGCCACTTCCCGCCGCGCTCCGGAGTCAGCTTCTCCTTCCGCAGCCGCACTCCGATCTGACTGAGACTGAGCCCGTCCTCCCTCAGCTTTTGAGCCAGCGCCGTCGCTGCTTCTGGGTCGAAGCGAGCCGGAACGTGTGGTCTGTTTGTCCGCATTGTGTGCATTCCTTCGCGTTCCAAGATGATACCGATGCGATTCACTCTCCACGTTCCGTTTCGTCGTGCCGGAGTCTGTATGGCGTTCAGCCGCTGCGCAATCTTGGCAAACGAGAGCCCCTCTGCACGTAGGCTCTTGATTTTCTGGATCACCTCTTGCTCGTCGGGAATCGGCGTCAGCTTGCGCCGCCCCGCGCTGTCACACTCTGTACTCAGCGCAAACCCATACGGAGCCGGCCCCAGCCGCACCCCCTGCGCCTTCATGTGCCGCAGCGCGTCGCGAGTCCGCTCCGAAATCATCTCCCTCTCAAACTGCGCGTAGTTGGCGAGGTTCATCAGCACCATGCGCCCCGCCGCCGAGTGTGTGTTCACCATCCCGCACAGCGACAGCAAGTGATACCGCTCATCAGAAAAAAGCTCTTCGACGAGCGTGCAGACATCCCGCAGCGAACGACTCAAGCGATCTAGCTTGACGACGATCAGAGTATTCGCCCGTCCGCGCCGGAGCAGTTGTAGGGCCGCTTGCAGACCTGGCCGCTCCAGCGTCCCACCAGATATCCCCTCATCCACTTTTATGTCGATTAGCTTAATCGCTTGAGCCTTGCAATAGGCCCTTAGCCTGTCGCGTTGTGCGTCCAGGCTGACTCCCTCGGAGACCTGCTCCTGTGTGCTCACGCGAACGTATCCGATGGCCGTTTGTGTACCGCTTGTATGTCGCTGTGTGTTCATGGTCCGCGTAATAACTTTTGTTCACGGAGCCTTGTCGTGTTTACGGCGTGCTACCTGGTTAAACTTTTCTTGCTCTCTCAGAGAAGGAAAGTGTCAACTTTTCTGATTGACTAGTCGTCGGTGTTGAGGAGCGAAAACCGAGCAACTGATTCGTCGGGCACGGGTGGGATGCATCGCTTTGGCTGAGCTTGCGCCTGCGCCAATTCCAAGGCTGTGCCAGACAGTCTGCGGGAAGAGACGGATGTGGCTTGTCGAGAAGCGGGTAACCGATGCGGAGGGGACGGCGACGGTGGGACAAGAGGCAAATGCTGTGAAGCGTTGGGGGAGATCGAATCACTGAGAAGATGCGCAAGGATCAAAACCGGATCCGAGTTCGTCTCAGAAAGTCGTTGCTCTAGGTTGTCTCTCGGCTACTCGGACTCGAGATCTAGGAGCAACTGCCGATGCTAGGGGCCAACCTGTAGTGCGTCTCGCTCCCAGCAAGAAATGGTCTGCGGGTGGACCCCGCAGAGTCTGGCGAGAGCGACTTGGGTGATGCCGAGCCGCTTCCGGAACTCTACAACAGCGGCTACGACATTGGTGCCGACGGTCCGCACTTCCCAGCTTGGTCGCGAGCGATTTCCGTCCCATGGCCACCCGCTCACGCTCTCGACGAAACCACGCTCCATCAAGATTTGTACCGGCGATGAAGAGGTTCGCTCCACAATCTGCTCTACCATCTGCGAGAGTGCGCCAGGAACTCGCCATCCTTCTCAGGCGCTCGAAATGGGTCGCAACTTACGCGAGGGGGGGGGAATAGAATACGATGGCTAGCGAGCCCTCAACGGTCCTCTTCGTGCCGCGTTGTACTCGGCGTAGAACTCGAAAAGGGCGCTTTCAACCCCTCTTGTTTGCTGCTCGCTTGCTCGCAGTGCTATGCGTGATGAGTCTGCGGACACACCCAATCAAGAGCAGCGCCACCCCTCCGAATAGCAGTGCGAACGGAGTGGCCTTGGAGTGTCTGGCTTGGACGCAACCCAGGGAGGAATGGCTCGTTGTTTCGGCCAGATCATCGCGTCCGGTCTCGCTGAATTGGACATAGAGATGGCTCGTCAGCGTCCGTAACTGTCCGTCGACGATCACTTCGGCGCGAATTCTCTGTTCGGTGCCGGGTCGGGGTCGGTAATCGCTTGTCAGCACAAACGGATCGGCATCGACCGAGATCGAGGGCTGGGCTTCGCCATCGACGACCAATCGCACGGCTGATCCTCGGCCCCCCTTCACGTTGAGCACAAGCCGCAAACTACGAGCAAGCACGGTGTCACCGAGCACCGAATCTCCGCTCGATAGCTCCACCATGGGATCTTCGGGGCCTTGCAGTTTGACCACGGTACGACCGTGACGAATTCCGTCGATGAGCGCAGCGGCGCTCAGCTCCTTGGCCAGTATCAAAGTGGTGGGATCGCCGATAGGACTTTGGGTTCTGCCGCTGGCTTTCCCTGCTTGGTGATCATCGCTGCCCCCGAGCGCCGCAATGTGCTGACCACTCGCGAGAAGGTCATCCCAGAATCGAATGGCTGCGGGAGTGAACAGCAGACCGCCTTGGCGAAGTCCTCCCGTTGCGACCTCCACAGCCTGAATTTTGTCAGGAGACAGGTTGTGCATCCATGCGCACCCGATGCAAGCGTCACCGAGGCTAAGACGGGGATGGTTGATCGACAAGATTGCGTTCTGGGCAGCGACTTGCGCGGCAATGCTGTCGATGGTGATGCCCGGCTGACCGACTTTATGGTCAATGAATCGCGTGGCTCCGATTGCGCCCAGGTGTCCCGCGTAGGTGGTGACCTCAATGGCTGGTAGGAGCAGCAAGTCGGGGTGGTTCTTTTGGACATCGCCAAAGCCGTCTAGCTGGGTGACGATGTTGTGGTCGCTGATGGCGACGAAGTCGAGGCCACGACCCTTGGCAAACTGGGCGATTTCCTCGAGTGTCGGGTTGGCATCCGTACTTTCCCGAGAATGAACGTGGAGATCCCCAGCGTAGTAGCGATGCTCGCTCGACAGCGCAGCAGAAGGAACATAGCTCCGCCGATTTTGTTTGGCCAGCGTCGGGGTCTCGCGAAGCACGATTTCGAGATGATAGACCGCCGGGAGATCGACGATCTTGGCTTTGCCAATGACCACCTGCCATCGTCCGAACGGAAGAGGGCCTGGCGCATAGCCTCGCGAAGCCGCCTGTTCCGAGACGATGGTTGCTTCACTGGTTCCGCCACCCCAACCGCGAAATCCGTTCGGATCGTAGAGTCCGAAGTCGAGGATGTTCGATGCGCTGCGATCGTCATGACGGATTTCGATTTCACGAATGTTTGCATCGCTGAGATCGAACGGAATGAAGAGGTGATCGGCACCCCCATCCGGAATTTGACCATCGATCACAACGGTCTTTTCAGCGTGGGCCACCGTGATCGGACCGCCGAGCAGAGTGACCGAGGTGGCCACGCAAAGAATCACAGGAACCAGTGGATGTGCTCTCATGGTGGGATACTAGTCCCGAACAGACCGTTACAACAGTAGTGCGACCAGGAGAATCCCTGTTGTGATGGCGAGCAGGAATTGTGTTGCGGACGGTAAGAAGGCGCCGCTCTTGATGACAGGCATCCCTCATCGTGACTTCCCGCCTACTTGCTGAATCAAAACGAGTCTGGGTCGTCGTTATCCGCCCAGCTTCCTACTTTGGTCCCAAGGTAGATCGAAATTGATCACCATGGTCCTTCGTTCAGACAGATCCATCAGTGGCTCGGCGTTGAGCGTTGACGGAATGCTCTGTTCCGTAGGCTGATCTCGCTGCTGGTCCACAGGTGGCGCAACCGGAAGCGACCGAATGCGATCTACCTTTGCGTCGGACTTCTTGATTCTGCCCTTCATCGTACTCGTCTTCCCCCCCTTGCTTGTTTCGGAACGATGGACCGAATTCGCTGCGTGGACAGACGGTGAGCCCTGCCGACTCGATCCATGCCGTCAGCGCCCCCGTTCCGGCGACTTTCTATACGCATCTGGCCCGAGCCCACTTGCGCCATGTCTCTGAAGCAGTCCCGCCGCTCCTCGTCCGTCCACGTAGATCGGCCTTACGGGCGGGCTGGTCGCCTTGGCTTGCGTCACAGGTGGAGGTGACGTTGCGGTCGGAATCGGTGGGTTGTTCATCGGCACCGCTGGGCTTCCGGCCGTCGCTTGGGCCACTGGCAGTGAAGACGCGGTCGCAGCGGTCGATGGAACGGTGGGAGTTGCGATCGGTCGCTCGGCGATCTGCTGTGAGTCCCGCAGTGCAGCAAGCGACTGTTCGAGCTGTCGAATCTGCGCCGCCATCTGCTCTACCTTCTCTCGGTAAGAGATGCGCTCTGCCTCCCGCTCTCGTCGTTCCCGGTCCAGATCGGCCCGGCGATCGCGATCGTTCGGTAGTGCCATGGGCTCTGTTCGTTTCGCCAGCGCACCGACCAGCGCATCGATCTGGTTCGACTGCCGCTGAATCTGCTCCGACTGCTGTCGGATCTGCTCGGACTGTTCTGTCACGACCCGTTCCAACCGAGACACCGTTGCTGCCAGCGTCGGGTCGGTCGCGAGCTTGGGCGATTCGTACAGCGGTGGCGGCGCAGTGCTTGCTAGAGAGTCCGAGGGAATCCCGCCAGGATTCCCACTGTCTGCAAGCCGCCTCCGTCTCGGTCGACGAGGCCGGTCGGTGGTCTTCGGCTTCGGTGTGCCCTTGGGCCATTTGTTACCGCACAGATCGTATAGGAATGTCTCGTCGTACAATCTCACCGACGGAAACACCGCATCGATCTGAAAGATCCAGACCGTCTCGTACAGAGACCCATCGGACATATACAGGATCAGCTGATACTCGCTCTCCACCGGCACACGCGGGTAATCAAACGGCACCGCGCCAAAGTAGGGCTTCGTCGAGAACGGCGAGTGTCCGCGCCGATCCGGGGCGCGCTTGGTCATCCGACCTGGCTCGGGAAACAGGAGCGTTCCGACGGGTTCAATGGTCGCCCGCAGGCAATAGCCGATCGGCATAGGTTGCGATGGCCAGTCCGCTGCCAGAAGCTCCACCCGATCGCGCAGGTCACGAAAGTTCTCGACGGAGATCGTAGTAGAGGGAGTGCCGCTGTCGGCCTTCCACTGATACACCCGGCAGGCATCGGAACAGTAGAGTTTGTCTCGACGAGATGTCGCTGGGAGTTTCCGTTGGCACGACGTCGCCTGGCAGGTGCGTAGGGCAACCTGCGGCACGGGCTCAGCCGGTGCGCTGAGATGCGTCGCGAGCATCGTATATCACTATAGCGCAACCATGTAGGACACTGTCAAGCTCACCCGAAATTGTGACGCTACGTCACGTTTAAACAAACGATTCATGGACACAACTCGCCGTACTGCTGATCTCCGTCTGAGGAAATCAATAACACACGTCTAAGTAACGGCTTTGTTCTGCTTGATACTGCTTCGGAAATACATCTGTTGCGATTTGAAACACCGATCTGTGCTGATTGTGGTTACTTGATAGAGCGCTTAAGATGTGAGCTGTCGCAATTGGCGTGCTCATCAGGCCATCTGTTGATTCGTTTCGATGCGCATTTGTGAGTTTCTAGCTAGGAACACTTGATCTGTTTTTGCTTGCGGACCGTGAAGCAGTTTGCTAACTTCAAATGAAGTCAGCGGGCAGTGTTGGTCTTGGGCCGGATCACTCACAGTCGTCGCGCCGCGTGGGGGGCAGATGTCGATGGAAAAGTCGTTTGACAAGCGGATAACAGAACTGAAGCCTCAGAAGGCTGTTACGTATCGATTTCGCAGGCTGAGTGACAATGAATTTGCTCACCCGTCGCCAGCGAAGTTGTCTCCTCTGGAGTATCCACCAGTAGCGCCAGGTCAATACTTGGTGTTCTACCAGGACGCGGCTGGCATGGAACTCGGTAATGGCGCCTTGATCGAATATGTGCTGCCAACGGGAAGTACGGCTGAGCCGATGCGATCCGTTGCGGGTCAAGCCGAAGAGGCCATTACCGCGATGGACTATGACTTGGAGGCGCGGCGAGAACTGGATCGACGCAAATCAAGTGATCTGTTTCGGAAACAGCTAACTGAGTATGTCGATTGGCTTGATGTGCTGGGTGTGCGCGCCAGCCAAGAAGTACGGACCAAGACCGAGCAAGCAGACCTCTATGCGCAATCGCAGACTCGGATGCTGGAAAATAACCTCAAGCTGCTTGAAACCATCTCCGAGAGGATCTCGGCCATCAAGACACCGCCGCAGCCACCGCAGTGGGACAAGATGGTCGCGGCAGCAGCTCCGGCGCTGGCTGCCATGTATATCGAGACGGTGCGAGCGATTCGCGGGAGCACCTCGCCAGGTCCGTCTGCGGAGCTACTACTGCCACCGGACGAAAAGATGACCAAGGTCTACGAAGTCTTGGGAAACGTCGCGGACTCGGAGCGGCTCAACGCACTGCTGCAAGACAAGGACAAGCTGCAACTGTGGCTGGACTCGGTGCGGAGCCTTGTGAAGGACGATCCAAAGAGCAAGCCGACGGTGGATGCGGCGACGGGCGCCAGTGAGCAGCAAGTGACCCCGACGAGTCAGGCGGGAGACCCGCGATGAATCCGCGCCGTAACTACTATCGCGATTTGCTCTGCAAACCGACGGATACGCTGGATACCATCAAGAGCTGCTATCGCAAGATTGCCAAAGCCACCCATTCGGATAGCAATGGTGGAAGTGATGAATACCGTGAGCTATTTGAAGCCGCGACGATTGCTTGGTCCATCTTGGGAGATCCACAGAAGCGGGCGAGCTATGTAGTGGCTCGTAGAGAGTGGCTGGAGCAGAATGATGGAATGGAATGTGCGCAGTGTGGAGAAGCACTTCGTGTGATGGCTAACGCACACACTCAGCGCTGTCCAACCTGTAAATCGGAGATCCCGGTTGATGATGTACCGAGGTTCGGAGGCTCATTCTTTCGTCCCATTGAAGACAGTGGTCGACGCATTGGTGAAACTGTATTGGATGTTAGCCAACAAGAAGCGGAGCGGCTTGGTCGTGAGTTTGTGCAGCAGAGCGCGCAATTGTTGTCAAAATTGATTGTCAATGGCTTTGCGTTGGCTCGTCGTAAGATGGGGCGCACTGGGAGGTGATTCGATGAGCACTGTTCATCCATACACGGAGTCGGATTGTCGGCGGCAGGCTGAGCTAGAATGGGAAATGCTTGTCGCAACAACCAATGTGAGTCACTACGTTCGTGAGGTTCGTTTTCGACTGCCGCATTTTGAGGGTTTTCATAGCGAGACAGTGCGGCACGCTGCGTACAATCGCCTGGATAAGTATGGTGAGCAGGTTCGGCACTGGCGAACTCGGCAGCTTACGGCACAGCATGAGCTGGCCAAACTGAAAGACAAAGAGGACGCTGCCAAAGCGATGGAGCTGGCGCGGCAGACTGTTAGTACGTGGGCAGAGCGATATGGATCGCGGGCTATGTGGGAAGGGGATGGCGGGCAAGCACGGATGGACTTGATGGAGCCAGGGCGGCCGTCAGCGGTGGCTCCGAGCGCATCTGACCCGAGAAGCCTGGAGCGGGCGACCCAGCCTGACACAGAAGACCTGGTGGCGGCGCTGCTGTCGCGGAATGAGGAACAGGCTGTATGGCCGGGGATGAGTGGGCGAGACGTTGAAGCAGCCAGCAACGATGGGGAAGAACAGGAAGACAGCGAGTTCGACTATGCAGCGGTGGACTTGGACAGCGAGGACGACGTCCAAGACGATGCTGAGGAAGGTGCCGACGACGATGACGATATCGGAGACGATGAGCCCGAGCGTGATCGGTTGTGGTCGGTGTCGTCGAAACTACGCGCAGAGGTAGCGGCGTTTACCGCATCCCACCCGATGCACAGACTCGACGAGCTGGACGCACTGCTCGCACAACTGGGAGCGGAGGACACATCCACCGCCGTATCGGATCTGCCGGTCTGTCTCGACCCGTCGTCTCTGTCCGGTGGACCCGTCTTGGACCCGGAGAACGCTGCATCGTCCTGTTCCACGGCTCCGTCGAGTCTCTCGCTATCAGATGACGAGATGGACGCGGGCACTCGAATCGAGGAGCCGCCTCGCATACGTCGGGGGCCACTGCCGTTCCATCCAAAGGACGTGATCGACATCGAGTGAGCGTGAACCAAAGGGGGGAATCATGGGGAGAACGAGAGAGGGCTTTCCGCCTGCGAGCTTGGTATCGGAGCTGATCTATCACTGGCGACGGACTTGGCCAAACGCCAACGTCGACCTCGATGCGATGAGCAAGCTGTATCCCTATATCGTCGAGAAGTGGCGACAGGGACTGAGCATGCCGGAGATTGCGCAGACGGCCTGTTCCTGTAATGACGGCAGGACGATCACTCCGAGCCCGGTGGCACAGACTCGGATTCCGAAGCGCCGGTTGGCACTACCGCCGCCGGTGGAGCCGGGGGTGGTGTTTGGCGCAGAAGACATGCGGGACGCTCAACCGGTGGCGCGGCTCAAGCTGCAAGCCGAGGTGGCGGCGCTGCGTGCGCAGGAACTGGAGGTCCAAGTCCAGATTCAGTACAAGCGTCTGGCCGTCGCGAACCCTGCTGCGAAAAGCAAGATCCAGCAGCAGATCAGCAAGCTCATCGAGAAGCAGAAAGAGGCTGTGGCGCTTCAGCAGGAGGCCAAGCGACGACTGACGGAGTTGGAATCGACCGGCAAGCTTCCGGCGTCCACGCGCAAACGTGAAGCGACGGCACCGAAGCCTCCCAAGCAGGCCAAACCCGCGAAGAAGACCAAGCCACCCCGCAAGACGACAGAGCCGCCTGCTGCAACGGTGCCGCCAGCGACTCCGAGTCCTGCCTTTGATGCGAGCGCGGTGGAAGACGACATTGCTGCGCTGTTCAAGGACGACCAGTAACGGGGGGCCAGACGTGGAACGCGACCAGGACATGCTCGCGCTGGCACGCCAGCTTGTGAGCCGGGTGGCTGACGAATCCGTGCAGCGTGCGCCCGAGGCAAAGCGGCCCGAGATCCGCCACTACTTTGTGGCCAAGGGGGGTCTGCTGCGGCAGCTCGCGGCGCGTGTGATTCAGTCGCGTCGCAACGGACTCCAGCGGGATGCCGGAATTGCCTGGGCGATTGCCGATCTGTCGCGTGAGGTCCAGTCGCAGGCCCCGAGCGAGTCGGCTCGATCACAGTTTGGAGAGTGGTTTCGCCGTCGGCAATCGATGCTTAGCAGCCTGTCTTTGCAGTTTTGGCTGCTCACCATGGATGCGGCCGAGCCACTTGCCAATCGGCGCGAGTTGCGGCGTCTTCCCAGCAAGCTGCTGCTCGACTACCTGTATGAGCCGCTGACGATGGAGGCCGATCCGCTCCGGCGAACTCAGGGCAACCTAGCGGCCATCTCCGTTTTGGCGAGTGGTCAGTCTATGGGTCCGAACGAGCGACGAACACTGGCGGGCTATACGGGCTGGGGTGGGCTGTCGATCGAGAAGGTGGCCGACCGACTGCCGCCGCAGTGGACTCCTGATTCCAGCGCGCTGATTCACGAGTATTACACCCCTCCATCGTTGTGCCTGGAGGTGGCGCGGGTGTTGCGGCCCTACGTCGAGAGCGCCCAGCGTAGCCATGGCTCGCTGATGGCGCTGGAGCCGAGCGCGGGCGTGGGTCGATTCATCCACGCGATGTCGCTCCCCGGTTACGAGCAAGTGGAGTGGACCGCTGTTGAGTATTCAGTCGTATCAGCGACGATCCTGCGTGCCTTGCGGCCGGACATTCGGGTGATACAGGGCTCCTTTGAGTCGCTTGTGGCCAGGGAAGAGCAGGCACTGCTCGGCAAGCTGCGACTGGTTGTGTCGAATCCACCATACGGTGAGCGCGGCGCGTCCATGGCCGAGGACCGCCATCCGGCCTATCAGCTGCGCAAGGCGTATGTCTACTTCGTGCTGCGCGGGCTGGATCTGCTCGCTCCATCGGGGCTTGGCGTCTTTCTGATTCCGTACGGATTCCTCACAGGCAAGAGTCCCGAGTACGTCGGCTATCGCAAGCGGGTGCTGCTGCGTCATCACCTGATGGCCGCATTCCGTCTGCCCTCCTCGCTGTTTCCGGGGGCAAACATCGTGACGGACCTGCTCCTGTTTCGGTCGCGTGGCGGAGCGCTGGCAGAGGTCGCCGTCGACGATGTGCCGATTCTGGAGGGTCGCTACTTTGAGCAGTATCCCCAGCACTTGCTCGGCAAAGAGATCCGCAGCAGCGATGAGGATGCGCCCAAGCGCGCCCGTTTTGGCTATGAGGTGCTCGGGCACTTTACCAAGCTGCCCGACTTTGTGGAGCGACGGCTATGTGCGGAATGCGTGGCAACGACCGTCCCGACAGCACCCATGCCCACCAGGGCAGCTACCCGCTCGGACCTTGCGGAGTTTCTGCTGCCACCGGAGATTCAGACCGCGATCTCTTTGGGGAAGCGCGTGAGTCGCTATCTGGGGCTTCTGTCCTCGATCGATGAGGTGCAAGTCGAGATGGCGAAGCGGCAGCACCGCGAGCTGCTGCTCACGCTGCAAGATTTTCGCAAGACCTGGGGTCCGCCTCGGTCGCAGCGCGCACTTGCGGAATATCGCTCCCGCTCGGCCATCATCTCGCTGCTGTCTGCGTTTGACGATGAGGGCGAGATCATCGCGCAGCTCCGCACGCCGCCGAAGTACACACCTCGCTATGAGGGAGGCCGAGACGACCTCATTGCGCAGGCCAGCTTTCTGTATCGCAACGAGCGAGTCGTGACGCTGCTATCCCTGGCGCAGATGCGGCAGGGGCTCGGGCTGTCGTCGGATTTTGGGCAGATGCGGTCAGCGCTGGTGGCGGCCCGCTGGTGTGTCGATCAAAGCGAGTGGATGCCGGAGACGGAGTATCTGTCGGGTTCGTTGTGGCCCCGTTACGATCGTGCGGCTGCGCTGGCGCTGTCATCGGGTGCCGATGATCAAGGGGAGCGCGCAATCGCTGCCACCCAAGCAGCGCGACTGCTCGAACAGATTGCTCCGGTGACGCTCTCTGTCATCGAGCCGGACCCCCGCCTGCCATGGGTTCCGCTGGCAGCGGTGCGAACCTGGATGGCCTCCTTTTCGGGCCTGGATGTGCCGGAGCTGGAACGACGAGAGCACTACCTGATTCCTGTCGGACTGGCGGTCAAGGAACTCGTGAGCGGTTCGCTGCCGACGGCGCTGACCGTGCTACTGGGCTTTCTGAACTACGACTACGAGCTGTTTAAAGTTCCCGATGCGCCCAAAGAAATCGATACCGAGACGGGCAAAGAGGAGTCCGAGCAGAGTGCGCAGACCCGAGCACGCCTTGGGTACGAGCAGAAGGCCATCGCGTCCTTTCGCAGCTTCTTGCGTGAAAATCCGGCGGATGCCGAGGTCGTGGTAGATGCGTACAACCGGACTTTCCGAGGCTACATCGAGCCAACCTATTCGGGCTTTGTGACTCCGGCGCGCTGGGGTAGTGGTTCCGGTCAAGTCGAGCTGCGGCCGCATCAGCAAGCCGGTGCAGCGCGGCTCCTGTGGCACCTTGGCGGGCTCCTTGGCTTTGATGTTGGCGTCGGAAAGACCTTCACTGGCATCGCGGTGATTGCCAAACTGCGCGAGGAAGGCAAAGCCCGTCGTCCGGTCGTCATCGTTCCCAACAGCATCGTGTTTCAGTGGCTCAAGGCATTTTCGCGAGCGCTGCCCGACTTCCGCGTGCTGGTGATTGGGGCAGAGCGCTACATCGGACGCAGCGGAGCGCTGGTGTCTCGGACGGATAAGGCCGAAGAGCGAGCAACGAAGTGGCGCATCTTCCAGTCCGGCGGCGCGGATGTGGCGCTGGTCACCTATACGACGTTTGCACGGGCAGCGGTCCATTCACTCAGTCGGGAGTCTTTTGCGTGGGCCTCTCCTCCGCTGCTCAAAGCGTTTGGATTGGAAGCGCGCAAGGCAGAGGTAGACGCGGACGAATCGAGCGATAGCAAGCGCAGGAAAAAGCCCAAGAAGGCGAGCAAGGCACAGATCATCAAGCAGTTTGGGGCGGAACTCGTGCAGGGCATGACCCCAGCCGAGATCGAGCGAGCCGCCGAAACGACCGCGCTCAACCTGGAAAAGCAGCGCGAGGCGGAACGGGCGCGCATTCGGCAGCTCATCGAGAGTCTGTCCACCTACGGAGAGCGCGAGCGGGCCATCATCCAGAATCGGATTGCACGGTGGGCGAACCAAGAAAACGGACGGGACGCCGATCCAGGAATCTTTTGGGAAGACCTGGGAATTGATGCGCTGCTCGTCGATGAAGCACAGAACTTCAAGAACCTGTGGCCGGTGTCAGCAGGTCCAGGGGGCGATGTCCCGAAGTACCTGGGAGGAATCGAGACACCGACGCAACGCGCGCTCGATCTGGCGGTCCGTGCGTATCTGGTGCGCCAGAAAAATGGTGGCTCAGGGGTGTATTTGCTCTCTGCAACGCCCGCAAAGAATAGCCCGCTCGAGTACTTCTCCCTGATCAGCTACATCGACGGGGATGCCTGGGCTCGGCTTGGAGTCGCAGATACGTCGCACTTTATCTCGCGCTACCTGAAGACGGAGTGGAAGCGGATTCTCGATACGGATCTCTCCGAAGTAGACCGCGAGGTCGTCACCGGGTTTGTGAATCTATCGGAGCTCAAGGACATCATCTTTCGGTTCGCGGAGTTTCGGACGGCGCAAGAGGTGGGTCTCAAGCTTCCGAAGAGCGAGCCACAGACCATCAAAGTACCGATGAGCGACACCCAAGCCGAGGTCCATCAAAAGCTGCTCAGTGAGTATCGGGTGCTCATCCAAGACAGAGGCGAAGGAGCCCGAAACAAGGCGCTCGGCATCCTGATGCAGTTGTCGCTGGTGTCGGTGCATCCCGAGCTTATTACGAGCAGACCGGACGGCGGTTGGTCACGTCACAACTGGAATCGCGTTCGCTCGATCAGCTCGCCCAAATTGGAATCTTGTGCGGCCGAGATCCTGAAGCGACGCGGCTGCGGTCACATCGTGTTTGTCGAGCCGGTGGCTTCGCAATACCTGCTGCGCGAACTTTTGGTCGCAAAGGGAGTCCGTCGCGAGCGGATTGCGATTCTGAATGCGGAAGAAGCGCCGACTGCGCTGTCGCGACAGGTGATTGCCGAACGGTTCAATGGCACACCACCGATTTTGGATGATCAAGGCAACGTCGAACAGGAAGGAGAATTGCCCGCCTACGACGTGGTGATTGCGAACTCTGTGGCGTACGAGGGGATCGACCTGCACATCCGAACGTGCATGGTGCATCACCTCGATCTGCCATGGGAACCGGCAACGCTACAGCAGCGCAACGGCCGAGCGGTGCGACAGGGAAACACCCAGTCAGTCATCGCCATCTACTACTACATCTCGCAGGGTTCGATCGATGCGGCGCGGCTCACCATCATCTTGGGAAAGCTCACCTGGATGAAAGACATCCTGTCTTCGGCGGAGCGAGAGACGAACAACCCCGCAGCCGGTTCAGAGCTCAGCCAAGACGAGCTGGTGGCGTTCCTGTATTCCCCCGAAGAGCTTGCGAGTCTGCGCGCCAAGCTGACTCAGAAGC
>Ga0209174_10001188_pt1 | contig 18651 bp, 23 predicted proteins | sample JI91814BDNA_FD_187505 | JGI IMG/M metagenome (GOLD analysis project Ga0209174, IMG submission 187505) | Wastewater effluent complex algal communities from Wisconsin, to seasonally profile nutrient transformation and Carbon sequestration -... | ecosystem: Engineered > WWTP > Effluent > Algae...
GCTTTCATGTTGGCTGCTACCTGCCGCATATGCAAACGAAGTCGTTCATTGGGTACCCATTCTTCCAGTAACTGATTGGCTGCAGCGGGATCCAGCAGTTTGCCGGCATTGGATGGATGGCCGAATTGATCACGGCCTAAAAAACGGGTTGACATAATATATCAGGCAATTTAAACAGCAATATACTGCATAGAGCCATTCACCCGAAAACAGGGTGCATTCACCGAAACACTGGTACATCCCTTCAAAGCATCCGGTAATTTGCAGGATAAATCAGCATCATGTCACTGAAGATAACAGGTCAACTGCCTGCGGGTAAGTATAAAGAGAAGATGGAGCAGTCTCCGCATTATAAAAATGGCTCATTCCAGAATCTGTCTCCTACTCTTATGAAACCGGAAGGGTTGAGTTACTGGAAAATGATGCGGACATTTTTTAAAAAGCATCCGGACACTGCACCAGCAGTTCCTGTTCCTTTTATCAAAACAGATCTTCATCAATTGCCTACACCTGAACCGGTGCTGGTATGGTTTGGTCATTCTTCCTACCTGCTTCGGATCAATGGTAAAAATTTCCTGATTGATCCGGTCTTTAGTGGCAATGCCGCTCCGCTTTCATTTATGGTGAAAGCCTTTCCCGGGAGTAATGTCTATCAACCTGCGGATATGCCGGAGATTGATTACCTGATACTGACTCATGATCATTATGATCACCTGGATTATCAAACCATCCTCCGGCTTCGAAAAAAAATCAAGGCGGTGTATTGTTCGCTCGGTATCGGTGCCCATCTGCGATACTGGGGATTTGATTCTACAATCATAATTGAGATGGACTGGTGGCAGGAAGAGCAATTGAATGAAGGATTGAAATTGACTGCAGCACCGGCCCGGCATTTTTCGGGAAGGGGATTGAAAAGAGGACAATCTTTATGGTCATCTTTTATACTACAAACAAAACAGCATTCCATTTATCTAGGTGGCGATTCGGGTTATGATACCCATTTCAAAGAAATTGGGGACCGCTTTGGTCCTTTTGATCTGGCCATCCTGGAAGCCGGACAATACAATGTAATGTGGCCGCTGATTCATATGATGCCCGAGCAAACGGTGCAAGCAGCTTTGGATCTACGGGCAAAGGCCCTGCTGCCGGTGCACTGGGGCAAGTTCAGGCTCAGTACCCATCCCTGGAATGAGCCGGTGAAAAGGGTATTATTACATGCCGGGGAAGCCGGTTTACCGGTTCATACCCCCCGGATCGGAGAATTGTTGCAGCTGGAGGGGAAAATCCTGACCGGAAACTGGTGGGAAATGGGCTGAAGGCAGCTGAAGGATTTCAAAATCATGCAAAATATTTATTGAAAATCAATTAGTTGCAAAGGTGTCATAAAAATTACTCTTCCTTTTTGTAGGTCATCCATTCACACATTCTTATCTTTGCACCCCCAAAATAGCCAGTCTATGAGGGAGCAGCCGGGGGATAGCCCAGCTGTTTATTTAATCACTGCTGAAGGCGGGCATTGAACCTGCTGCCAACAGCCCAACACTTTCAATAATGAGTAAACTTCATTTCACAACCAAGCATGCGAACGAGGCTACCGTGAAGCGCAACTGGTATGTTGTGGACGGTACTAATCAAACCGTTGGTCGTATGTGTTCAAGAATTGCTGCGGTACTCCGCGGTAAAACCAAGCCTACTTACACTCCCCATGTTGACACTGGTGATTTTATCATCGTGATCAATGCAGAAAAAGTAGTGCTGACCGGAGACAAGCTGAATCAGAAAATGTATGACCACTATACCGGTTACCCCGGTGGTCTGAAAGAAGAAACTGCTTCCAATCTGCAGAAGCGCCGTCCTGAGATGCTGATCGAAAGAGCGGTAAAGGGAATGCTGCCTAAGAACAGACTGGGCCGTAAAATGGTAAAAAAACTCTTTGTATATGCCGGTGCCGAGCATCCGCATGGTGCACAACAACCCAAAGAACTGAAATTCTAATCTTCAAATTTCCCGAATGCTGTCAGCCAACCGGCAGGCAGAATGGGATCAAACATCAATAAATGGAAAAGCAAAAAAATGGTGTGGGTCGTCGTAAGGAAGCCGTAACAAGGGTTTTCATTTCCAAAGGCGATGGCAAGATCACTGTCAATGACAAGGATTATAAAACTTATTTCCCGCTGGTGTACCTGCAAAACCAGGTAGAGCGCCCGCTGAAAACAGTGGATGCCCTTAACAAATTTGATATTAAAATCAACGCTGCCGGTGGTGGTGTTAAAGGCCAGGCAGAAGCAGCCATGCTGGGTATTGCCAGGGTGTTGCTGGAACTGAATCCTGAATTCCGTCCGTCGCTGAAAGCAGCCGGATTGCTGAAAAGGGATCCCAGATCTGTTGAACGTAAGAAATTCGGTCACAAGAAAGCAAGAAGAAGCTACCAGTTCTCTAAACGTTAATACCTGGCTGCGGACGTTGGTTGGGGTATGGCGGAGAGCAGTCTTACGGTACAACAAACAGGGTCCACAGCTGATCAATCACTTCATAACACGAAAGAATAAACAATGGAAAATAATACATCCTTACAGCAGCAACTTTTGGAAGCAGGTGTTCATTTTGGTCACCTGAAGAAAAAGTGGAATCCCAAGATGCTCCCTTACATCTTTGCTGAGAAAAAGGGTATCCACATCATTGACCTGAATAAAACCGTGGAATGCCTGCAGGAAACTGCAGCAGCCATGAAGCAGATCGCCCGCAGCGGGAAAAAGATCCTCTTCGTTGGAACCAAGAAGCAGGCCAAGGATATCGTTAACGAGAGTGCCAAGAGGGTGAACATGCCTTTTGTTACCGAAAGGTGGCTGGGTGGTATGCTGACCAACTTCAACACCGTGCGCAAGAGTGTGAAGAAAATGCAGAGCATTGAGAAAATGCTGGGTGATGGTTCTTTCGACAGCATTACTAAAAAAGAAAGGCTGACCCTGAGCCGCGACAAAGACAAGATGGAAAAGGTACTCGGTGGTATTGCCCAGCTGGGTCGTGTTCCTGCCGCCCTCTTCATCGTGGATATCGGACATGAGCATATCGCACTGGCAGAAGCCAAGCGTTTGGGTATTGCCACTTTTGGTGTTGTAGATACGAACTGCGATCCCAATAAAGTTGACTTCGCAATTCCTGCGAATGATGATGCCACCAAATCCATTGCTATTATCGTAAACTATATCACTGCTGCCATTGCGGAAGGTCTTGCTGAAAGACAGGCTGCCAAAGATGAGGAAGTAGAAGATATGACCGATGATGAAAAAGAAAGGAAAGCAGCCAAACTGCAGGCAGAAGCTGAAGCAGAAGGCGGACGTGGTGGAAGAGGTCGTGGTGCAGGTGGTGGCGGACAAAGACGTCGCAGCCCGGCCGGTGGAAGCCGCGGTCCTGGTGGAGCGAGGAGATAAGTATAGTCGGGAGTCTTGAGTCGAGAATCTTGAGTCGAGAGTCCTGAGGAAGCCGGGAGCTGAAGCCGGGTTCCGGAGAAAAAATCCATTTGAAAAGCGTTAGTTGAACAGGGTCACTTCAGTACCTGATCACTAGCATCAATAACTAATATATGAGCACAGTAACAATCAGTGCAGCTGATATTAATAAACTCCGCCAGGCAACTGGTGCAGGAATGATGGATTGCCGCAAGGCTTTAACCGAGACGAACGGTGATTTTGAAGCAGCGATCGACTGGCTCCGCAAACAGGGTCAGAAAGTAGCCGCTAAAAGAAGTGACCGCGAAGCAAAAGAAGGGGTAGTGATTGCACAAACAACAGCCGACAATAAAACAGGTATCGTTGTATGTGTAAGCTGCGAAACAGATTTCGTTTCCAAGAATGCCGATTTCGTTGCCTTTGGAAAAAGCATTGCTGATGCCGCCATTGCCGCTAATGTTTCTTCTCTGGAAGAACTGATGAATGTAAAAATTGGTGACCTGACAATCGCTGCCCATGTAGACGAAAAACTGGCTACCATCGGTGAAAAAATCGGGGTTACTAAATTCGAAAGAATTGACGCCGCCTTTGTATCCTCTTATATCCATGGTGCTTACCGTATCGGGGTACTGGTGGGTATGGACAAAGAAGCAGCTGATGCCGGAAAGGATATTGCCATGCAGATTGCCGCGCTGAATCCTGTGGCTGTTGACGCCGCTTCTGTACCTGCTGAAGTAATTGCCCGCGAAAAAGATATCATCGTGGAAGTGATGAAGCAGGATCCTAAAATGGCCGGTAAGCCGGATGAAATGATTGCAAAAATTGCCGAAGGTAAAATGGGTGCTTTCTTCAAAGAGCAAACCCTGACCGCCCAGACATTTGTAAAAGATGGCAGCAAAACAGTAGAACAATACCTGAAAGAAAGCGGAGATGTAAAAGTAACTGCTTTCAAAAGGGTGGCACTGGGCTAATTGTTTAAAATATAAATTGAAAAAGGGAGCTTGCTCCCTTTTTTTGTTTTTAGCCCTTGATGAGAATCGGCGCTCTCTGCTGGTAATCTTTCCCACAAACCTGCCTGCCGGCCGGCACGGGCACAAAGCACACAAAGGGTGTGAAAATTTTTCCCGCCAAGCGCGCTAAGAACGCAAAAGAAGTGAAATACAGGGTTCCTCTCTTCGTTCGGAATGACATGCTATTGGGAGGGATGAAGGAAATACAAGATTTTTCGCTTTGCTCGAAATAGTATTGGGGTAAGGATCTCATTGCGTTCCTTTGTCCAAAGGACTCTTCGAGCGTCCTTGTGTCTTAGCGCCTGCCTGCCGGTAGGCAGGGTTAAACCTCTGCGAGAACTCCGCGCTCTCTGCATCTCTGCGGTAAATCTCTCCCGCAAAGGGCGCAAAAAATACCCAGGACCCTGCAAGCATTCGGAATGCCGACTTTTTTTTACTTTTAAACTATGATCAAAATAACCATTGCAATAGTTGTCCTTCTTGCCGCCGGAGTTGTCTGGCTTCGTGCCCAATGGGCACGCTCCAAGAACAGCAGTGCCGCCAATGAAATCATCAATGACCTGAAATCCGGCAAATACGTGATTGAATCCTATGCAGAAACCCTGGGGATCCTGATCAGTACAAAACCTTTTCCACCTGTATTTGATCCGGCTTCCGCAAAAAACAAACTGCAGGAAATGACCGGTAAGCAAATACATGAAAAATTCAGCATCCGTTATGCAGATATGAATGAGGCAGGCAAGGGCATTATCATTGCCGAAGCTAAATCAAAAGACATTGTTGCCGGTTACGGAGGAAATAAAGAAATTGATATTCATTTTCCCTGCTGGCTCTATATCGATGCCAACCGGGAGGAGAATAAAATTGATTTCAGGTCTACTTTTCCGGAAAATAAAGATCATCACTACTTGCTGGAAGATCTGTCTGCTGAAATACATAACAGCATGAACAGGCAATAGCGGTCTGTTTACTTTTTTACTTCGAAATTGACCCTCTTCTCTTCTCCGAAAAAATCATCTACCCCCGGTCTCTTTATCAGCCGATACTTAATCGTATACTTTCCTGCCGATGGGAAAGCGTCTACTACAAATGTGAATGTAGCTACCCCATTCACCGGTATATCCTGGGTGATAACATAACCGGGAAAATCATCTACCAGACCGAATTTTCTTTTGATTCCGTCTGTCCATTGTGCACTTTCTGGTTTATAGGTCATCGCCGCATACAATTTTACGGTCCCTTTTTTCCAGATGCAAGTGCCATTGTTCCTGAATTTTATCGTGATCCGGGTGGCATCACCGGCTCGGAGTGAGGTGGGACTGATACTGACAAAATCTGAGTTTTTGCACTCGGCAGTTTGCAGTGAATCCGGATCTGGCCGGGAAACAATACTGCTACAAAGGAGTATTATACCGATTGAAACTGTTTGAAGTAATGTCATGATGAATATTTTAAAAACACCGGCCCTGAAAACGGATTATTCAGGGCCGGGGAGTATTTGGAAAATTGAGTTAAGGAATCATTCAGTTTCGGAAAGCTTATTTTTCAAATTTTACTTTTACACTGAATGTACCGCTGGTAGCGGAAGCTGGACCGGATACACCAATCAGGATATTGTAATGCTCTTTTCCGGGATTCTGCATACTAACCTTTCTTTCGCTGGTCTGTACTTTCCCTTTCCAGTTGCCATCCCATTTATGATCAGCTTCACAGGTGATACAACTGCCAAGATCTGGAACCAGGTAATATTCGGCCGCACCAATCCGGTAGGCATAAATGCTCAGGTCGGCATTACCATCAGTAGGAGTCACACTAATCTTCATTTCACATTGGGTGGGCATGGTCAGTGCAAAGAAAACATGGTTGCCTTTAAACTTTGCAGACTGAGTACCCGGGAAACAGGCATTGGCACTGTTCCAGGCCCAGCTGAGATCACTCATGGGAGCACCTTTGGCCAAATCACCTTTTACAATCACAGAGTCACTGGTGCCCGGATCAATGATTGTAACATTGGAAGGCCATTGGGAGAAGGAGCAAAATGCAAGTAAAATTGCGACGGATAAAGCAATGAATTTTTTCATTTTAGTATGTTTTAAATTGAATAAGTTATTTCCAATCGATCGCTTTACTTTTTGCAGATGCGATCATGGTGCCCGCGGCATAAAATTTTACATCAATCTGATAACGTCCGGGATAAACAGGAGGATCGAAACGCAGCCTGAACTCAGCTTCGCTGCCTAAGAGCACTACGTCATCATCCATATAGAATTTTTTGGTCGTCATGAACGTCTTATTGACATCTGATTCTTTGGACTCTCTCGGCCATACTGTTACATCTACCATGACATAAACTTTGTCTTTTTCCCAGCCGCAGGATCCTTTATTTTTTATTTTCACAATAAAGTCTGCTGTGGTTTTCCAGCTAAGCCGGGGAATCTGAATGTCTGCATCTGTCAGTTCTGCGAAGCTGCGACAGGGACACTGTGCGTCTGATTGCGAAATAGCGGCAAGAAAAATGCCTGTCAGAAGGAGTACTTTTTTCATATTATTTTATTTAATCTACAAATTGATAAAAGACTTCTATTTCATCGCTGATACGCTTGCCTTCTTTATTCATGATCACAAATGCAAGCTCATACATGCCGGCATCTACAACCGAGTTGAATTTCATGATAAATCTTCCGCTACCGCCTTTTGTTACATAGTCATTATTCAGGTAGAATTTCTGACTGGTTTTGAAAATGGAATTTGCCTCTGAAGAGCTTACGGTTTTCGGACTTTTTTTGACTGTTACCTTAACGTACACTTCGCTTTTCCTCCAGACGCAAGTGCCTTTATTGGTGGCATCAAACTGAATGGTTGGGGAAACCCTGGATTCAAGTTTAGAGGGGCTGTGTTTAATATCACTTTCACTGAAATCTGCATCCCATACACAGATGCCGGAGTTGATGGCATGTATCTGGCCATACGATTTAATTCCTGTTACCGACCCGGCAAAGAGCAGGAAAAAAATGAGAATACTTTTCATGTTGCTGATTTCACATAAAAGTAAAAGCAACATTCCCGTCAGTACTAACACCTGCGGGTGATTTTTAGACTTACTTCAGCATCAATTCACGTAATAAGGAGATGGCAGAAGAACGGCTGTTCACATCCAGCTTGAAATACGCATTGGTGACATGCCTTTTCACGGTGTTCATGGCAATAAAAAGCAGGTCACAGATCTGCTGATTGGTTTTGCCATCATAAATCAGTTCAATCACTTCAAATTCACGATCACTCAGCGGGGAAGGCAGGGATTGATTGATCCTGGTAAGGGAGAGTTTGGGTACATGCTGATTGGCCTTGGTGGCGAAATTGGTGAGTGCAATTTCGAGTGTGGTATACAAGGTTTGTTCATTGAAGGGTTTTACAATATAACCGGCAGGATTCGTCTTCTTGGCCCGGTCCACAATTGTTTTATCGCTGTAAGAAGTGAGAAAAACAAAGGGTATCCGGTTATTACTGTTGATATACTCCGCAATATCAATCCCGTTTTTCGGGCTTTCCAGGTTTACATCCAGCAGTACGGCATCCGGCGGATTACCCTTTAACTCTGTAAATGCTTCTTCATCATCATAGGCAATACCGGATACGGTAAAGTCATGATTGTTCAGGTACATGGCAATGTTTTCGGCAATCAGCGGTTCATCTTCCACAATCAATACCCGGATGGCTTCCATGATCAGTTCGTTTTGAATTTTGAAATGGTCAGTTCTACATTCGTACCATGACTACCGTCAATATGCAGTTTCGCTTTCAGTTTCTGTGCAAAGGCACGGATTACTTTAAATCCAAAAGATTGTAGTTTGCTGATATCAAAGCCTGCCGGTAAACCTTTTCCATTATCTTTTACCTGCAGCAGCAGTTCATTTTCTTTTTGTTTCATCGCCACCATGATTTCACCTTCTTCCAGGTCATTAAAAGCATATTTCAGTGAATTGCTGATCAGTTCATTCAGGATCATTCCCAGCGGAATCACCGTATCCGTATGCAGGTTCAGTTTATCAATATCAGTGGTAAAACGGATCCGGTCTTTCCGTATATTATAAGACTCAAAAAGATGACCCGCCAGGTTATTGATATAATTATTGATTTCAATTTCCTGAACCGTGTTGGACTGATACAGGTTCTGGTGAATAAAGGCCATACTTTGTACGCGCTGCCTGCTTTCACGGATCACTTCGGCTGCTTCTGCATCTTTTAATGTTTGAGACTGTAAATCAAGCAGACTGGAAATCACCTGTAAATTATTCTTGACCCGGTGGTGGATTTCCCGGTTCAGCACTTCCATCTCATCGGCTTGTTGCCGGATGATCCGGTTCTTTTTTACCTGACGGCTGAAAAGCCAGAGGATGATGGCCCCGGCCAGCACCAGTAATCCGATTCCGGCCAGCAGTATCTGTTTGTTTTTTTTGCCTTCCGTAATGCTGTATTGCTTCAGCTCATTTTCCCGGGATAAGGCAGCAGTCAGTAGTTTTTCTTTTTTTAACTCACTTTCCTGTAAAAATCCTTCCCGGGCCATGGCTTCATTTAATCTCAGCTCTTTGACCAGTGATGAATCAGCTAATGCATTTTCCCTTTCCAGTGCATGTCTTAATAAAAGCTCTTTGGCCAGTTTATCTTCTTTCAGCTGATTTTCCCGTTGCAGCGCTTCTCTTTTTTCCATTTCGGTCTGGAGTTGCAGCCGGCTCAGTTCATGCTGCGAAGTCAGCAGGGCGATCTCTTTCTGTTTTTTTTCTGTTTCATACTTTTTTTCCAGGTTCAAGGCCAGTTCTTTTCCGGCCTGGTCTGACAGTTTATTGGATAATACCAGCAGGGTTTCTGAAGTCAGCAGCGCTTCCTTATCAAGTCCTGCCTTTTTTTGTATCCGTAAAACGTGTTGCTGATTAATGAACTGCAGATAAATATTATTTGCAGGGATGTATTTTTTTTCATTTTCCTTCAGCAAGGCAAGGGCCTTTTCGTAATCTTTGGCTTCTTCATAGATAACTGAGAGATAGTAGTTACTGGCAGATACCCCTTCATGATACCCATCAGCAAGATTCACTTTTTTGGTTTTTTCAATAAAGGCTACTCTGTCTTCAAAACTGTGTTTGCTCCAGTCAAGAAATAACATATTATGAACCGGGTCACGGGCGATGTTTTTCCCCCCATCCTGCATCAATGAATCATATTCATTGGCGATGGCAGCGAATCGTTCCGCATTATTTCTGTTGACATAAAAATTGGCCAGCAGGAATAATATCGTTCCGTGATCAGTCCTTTTTCCGGTAGGTTTGGTAATAGCATATCCCCGGAGCAGGTATTGTTCTGCCTTGTCCCATACAAAACTTTTTGAAAACAGGTTCGATATTCCTTCATATACCACCCAGTTTTCATAGGGAGCCACACGGGAATACAACTTTTCGGCAATATCATAATAGTACAATGACGAATCAGACTGATTCAGGTCTGAAAAAAACTGTGCTGTTCTTAAATGATAAATGGCTTTGTTCAGTTCCGGAACGGATGGATCCAGAAAAGGTCTTGCTTTCCGGATGGTTTCGAGAGAAAGGGTTGGATTCCCTTTGAGACGGTAGGTTCGGGCCAGGTCTATGTAATAGCTAATCTTTAAAAGACTATTTCCCGTTTTCAGGGCAAAGGGAATTCCTTTCTGAAAAATGAGGATGGCACTATCCGTTTTAAACCGGAAATGATAACGTCTGCCCAGTGTCAACAAGCTATCGGCTTTTCGGTTATCTGTGGCCGGGCCATCAATAAAACTTTGCAGGTCCTGGGCAACAGCAGTAAGACCGATAAAAAAAAGCGGAACCAGTAATAATTTTTTCATAATCTGCTAAAAGCCACAGAAGGTACAGATTTTTGACAATAAGTAAATGTCGACAGCCGAAATGTAGTGTACGGCGGAAACGTTGGTCTAACACCCGGGGGTGATTTTGCAACTCCGGCCTGTTTATCTAAGTTTGAGTCATGGAAACAAAGCCCGATTATTTCCAGGCCAATAAGGAACTCTGGAACCAGCGCACCACCGTTCATCTCGATTCTGCCTTTTATAACCTGGAAGGGTTCAAAAAGGGAGAAACCGTCTTAACACCTATCGAACTCAGCGAACTGGGAGAGGTTAAAGGCAAAACCATGCTGCACCTGCAATGCCATTTTGGAATGGATAGCCTGGACTGGGCCCGCCGGGGCGCCGGCGTTACCGGGGTGGATCTCTCAGATACCGCCATCAGCGAAGCCCAAAAACTGAATGCCGAAATGGGTTTGGATGCAAGTTTTGTTTGTTGCAATGTACTGGACACGAGTGCACATGTACCCGGACAGTTTGATATAGTTTTCACATCATACGGTACTATTGGCTGGCTGCCTGATCTGCAACCCTGGGCACAAGTGGTGGCTGAGAAACTGAAACCAGGCGGTCTGTTTTATATCGCTGAATTTCACCCGGTGGTCTGGATGTTTGATGATGAGTTTACCCGGATTGCTTATTCCTACGAGAACCAGGAAGTGATTATTACCGAGAACCAGGGGACTTATACCGACAGAGCAGCGGATATCAAGGGAAAGGAATACAGCTGGAATCATAGTATCAGCGAAGTACTGAATGCACTGATCGGAGCCGGTTTACAGATTGAGCAGTTCAATGAACACATGTACTCTCCCTATCCCTGTTTCCGGAATGTAATTGAATTTGAAACCGGTAAATGGCATATCAAAGGATTAGAAGGAAAGATCCCGATGGTTTATTCGGTGAAAGCGAAAAAATAAAAAACGGTTATTCTGTTTCCGCGTTAATTGATATCTCCCAGTTGTAAGGAAGATATCGGATAGTTGGCCTGCTTCTATTTGGTATCAGCTGGTACTTCTCCAGCAGTTTGTATATTTTCTTTTTCCCGCCAAAATCACCGCGGAACCAGCTGAATAATACCGGCAGCATAACCCGATTGGTCAGGCTATCATATGTTACTTCGGATTTCAAATAATTCCTGGTGGCTATTTCCAATTGCCGGTCGAGCTGATCAGCTTTGTAGTAAGCAATGGGCGGACAACTTTTCGCACCGCAATTGAGTGCAAAATGAATCCGGAAATCCCTTTGGCGCAGCCTGAATCTTTTTTCAAATTTTCCCGGAAAAGGATTTCGCAGGTAACCCAGGCCCCATTTGATGGCAGAAGAACGAATGATGCCGTGTTCAATCCTGTCCAGACTGACCGGCTGACCAGCCACTATAAATTGCTTTGATCGGAAGAATTTTCCCCTTTGCTGATACAAGGCCGGATTCCGCTGCAGCGCCATTTGGGTAAATCCATTATATATGTTCAGCCAGAAAGCCAGAGAGCTGTCCGGATCCTGCAGGGCTTTTTCCAGCAGCACCGGATCCAGCTCCTGCAGCATTTTTTCTGTTTCGGCTACTGGCTTGCCCGTACGGGTACCATAAAGTAACTGCTCAGCCAGAACAACAGGAGAGGGGATGCTGTCAACCGAAGGAGTTGCCTTTAGATTCAACATCGATGAAACCATTATCGGGAGAAACAGGGATTTAAAAAAAACAGTCATTGGATACAAGCTACATGTATTTACCTAAAAACATTTTTTTTGGATTGCAGTTTAAAATGATGCTTTATTGATTTCCGTATCTTCGCGGCACCGAGGGATTCCTTCGGCTGAAAACACTCCCCCCATGTTACCAAAGTACAAACGCATCCTCCTCAAATTATCCGGCGAAGCATTAATGGGCGATAAAAGTTTTGGATTTGATACCGATGTTATTGCGCAATATGCTCATGATATCAAGTCAATCACCGAACTGGGCGTACAGGTAGCCGTGGTTATCGGAGGTGGTAATATTTACAGGGGCATGAATGAGGCTGATACCGGTATCGAAAGGGCCCATGGTGATTATATGGGGATGCTGGCCACCGTGATCAACGGAATGGCAGTGCAGGCCGGACTGGAAAAAGTGGGCATCTATACCCGCCTCCAGAGTGCCATCAAAATGGAACAGATTGCAGAACCTTATATCCGCCGCCGGGCCATACGTCACCTGGAAAAGGGCCGGGTGGTGATCTTCGGTGCGGGAACCGGGAACCCCTATTTTACAACGGACACAGCCGGTTCACTCCGGGCCATTGAAATCAATGCCGATGTGATTCTCAAAGGCACCAGGGTAGATGGTATTTATACTGCCGACCCCGAAAAGGACCCCACAGCCACGAAATTCAATGTCATCAGTTTCCAGGAATGCCTGACCAATAACCTCAGGGTCATGGACATGACTGCTTTTACCCTCTGTATGGAGAACAATCTCCCTATCATTGTCTTCAACATGAATAAGGAAGGAAATCTCCGCCGTGTGGTCACCGGAGAAAAAGTGGGAACCCTGGTCAGGGGATAATTACGAGGTATATTTCCTATTTCACAGTTTGCAGTAACTACTAACTTGCAGGGATATCCATTATCCCCGCTTGTGAAAAACTATTAAGTAGATTTCACACATTTTTTAATAGTTTAACAACCAGACTTACTGTGTATGGATAGCCAATTGAGCCTTTCCATTGTAGAAATTGTTGTGCTGATGCTGGGAGCCATCGTGCTCGGTGTCACCATTCACTTCTTTATTGCCAGTAAGCGCTCCCTCCAGTCCAGTTCACCCGCAGCCATCAAACAATACCAGAAAGAGGCTGAAGACTGGAAGCTCCGTTATTTTAATGAGATCGAAATCCGGGAAAAAGAACTGGAACTTCTTCGCAAGAAACTCGCTGATTCCGAAGAGAATAATCATATCAATTCCATTGAAGCGGAAGAAACCCGGATCCGCAATAAAAAACTCCAGGCTGAACTGGAAACACTCCGGAATCAGCAACCTTTATCTGCGCCTGCTGCTACCGGGAAAGCCGGTTATATGGACCAACTCTTTCAGGCCCAGAATAATCTGAAAGAATACAATGATAAAATCAGTCTTCTCCTGGGTCAGATTGATATCATCAAAGAAGCCGAAGAACAGCAACAGGAGATCCTGAAAAGCAATGAGGCCCTCACCGGTGAAATAGATGAACTCCGCTTTAAACTCAGCCAGAAAGAAAAAGAGATCAACAGTGTCAGGCAGCAGCAGGAACTGACGGCGGAAATGAAGTCAGGACTGGAAAGCGCCTATCTTGAATTCAATGGCTTGCAGGAAAAAATTCAGAAACTGGAAAACCAGGTATCCAGTTCCCGCAAACTGAACCTGGAATTTGAAGACCTGAAAGAAGAACATATCCGGATGGTCAGGGATTATGAAGAACAGAAACATAAATACCAGGCCGCTACACAGGAAATACTGATTCTTCAATCTTCTCTGGATGAAACAGAGGATAAACTAAGGGAATCCAATTTTCAGCGCCAGCAGCTGCAGAAAAAAGTAGCCTACCTGGAAGAACTGAATAATGATATGCAGTCCGTTGCCAATGCCAATAAAAGCCTGGAAGGCCAGTTGAAAAGGATCGGTGAGCTGGAAAGCATGCTGAATATCCTGGCAGAAGAAAAAAATGAACTGGCCAGGAAACAACAAAATGCCTGAGCCAGTCAAATTGATAAAAATCATCTCTAAAAGGCCTCTAAAGGCCTTTTGTTATTGGTAGCAGCTACCTCCTCCATTTATCTTTGCCTCAAACCCTGAAAAGATGAAAGAAAGTATTGCCGGTATTCGTAAGACTTACTCACGGAAAAAACTACTGGAAAAAAAAGCCGCCGCCGACCCGATTACCCAATTCGGTAAATGGTGGAAGCAGGCCCTGAAAGCAGGAATTGAAGAAGTAAATGCCATGACCCTGGCCACTGCTTCCGCTGATGGCATGCCAGCTGCAAGGATTGTACTATTGAAAGATTTTGATCACAGGGGCTTTACCTTCTTTACTAATTATGCCAGCTTTAAAGGGCAGCAACTTATTGAAAACCCCAGGGCCTGTCTGGTATTCTTCTGGAAAGAACTGGAAAGACAGGTACGTATCACCGGTCTGGTGGAGAAGCTGGAACCCGAAGCCAGCAGTGAGTATTTTAATTCCCGGCCCTGGGAAAGTCAGGTAGGGGCTCTCGTATCACCACAAAGCCAGATCATCAGCAACAGAGAATGGCTGGATGAAGAATATGCGCAAAAAATGAAGGCATTAAAAGGCCAAACCATTACCCGTCCTGATCATTGGGGGGGATACCGGGTAAAACCGGTAATGATAGAATTCTGGCAGGGTAGACCCGGCCGTTTACACGATCGACTTCAGTACAGTCTGCTGGATAGCGGTGATTGGAAACTGGAGCGACTGGCCCCATAAAAATCAAGTTTTCAAAAGAGAGGTTTTGCCACCCGCAGGGTCCGTGGACGAAGACTCAAAGACACAAAGAAGTGAGTCAAAAATTCTATTCGTGAATTCGTGGCGAAAAATAAAAGCCACTAATTCACGAATAAAGCCAATGATTTGAATCAGAATTTTTCTTCGTGTATTCGTGGCAAAAGACATATGCCACCCGCAGGGTCCTGTGGACAAAGGCTCAAAGACACAAAGAATTAATTCAGCGTATCTATTAGTGAATTCGTGGCGAAAATAAAAGCCACTAATTCACGAATAAGTTTAAAGAGTTGATTCAGAAAGTTTCTTCATGTAATCGTGGCAAATAAAAATGCCAGTAAGACGCAAAGACACAAAGATTTGAATCACAATTTTTCTTAGTGTCTTAGTGCCTTAGTGGCAATAAAAAATTACGGTCTCAGCTATTCGAAACAGCTCAGGCTTTCTTCGCTGCTTTTTTCTTTACAGCAGCTTTCTTCGCCGGACGGCTTTTTCCAAAAGATCCTTTGAAGCGTTTGCCCTTGGCAGTTTTCTTATCTCCTCTTCCCATTTTAATTGATTTTATTTCGGGTTAAAAAAAAGCTCCGGCATATAAAAGCAGGAGCTTGTTATACAGCAGGTAGTATCGGTTACAATTTGGCTGCAAGTTCCTTCCCCGCTTTGAAACGAGCAACTTTTCTTGCTTTAATCGTGATTTCAGCTCCGGTTTGCGGGTTACGTCCTTTACGGGCCTTTCTTTTAGAGATCAGAAAGGTACCAAAACCAACCAGGGTTACCTTTCCTCCAGCTTTCAAAGTTTTGGTTACTGCTTCAATAAATGAATCCAATGCTTCATTAGCCTGTGTTTTAGTGATCCCGGTATCATCAGCAATTTTATTGATCAGATCAGCCTTATTCATGTTTATCTTTTTTGGTTTGCAACCCGGCAAATTTAGACGGTTTTTGACAGCAGCAAAAAAATGTTGGATTAAATATTAAAAAAAGTCCATCCGGTAAAATCCGCAACTGGCAAGGGTTTTAGCCCATTTGTGTCAGCAGGTAAAATTCCCGGTACCCTCATTTTCTTTTGCACACTCAATGCACAATCTCCATCACGGAACGAAAAGCCACAAATTTATCCCCCCATTTTTCCGTGCTCTTATTCCGCATCCCCGTCGAATATTCTTTTATGTACCTGTTATACAAAGCTTTGCTGTTGGCATGGTACTGAACGGCATAGGTAATTCCGTCCGATTCATCCACTTCCAGCAGCCGGAGGATCCTGGCATCAGTAAAACATTCCGTGGCAATGATGTCAGGAATATGTTCCTGCTGTAACCAACTCAGCCAGGCATCAGCAATGGAATAATCCACTTTTACAGTGACATTATATATGATCATGTGTTAGCTTTTAACCTCAACATAAACCGGGCAGTGATCACTATGCTTTACATCCGGGTAAATTTCAGCGTCTTTCAGTTGTTTTTTCAAAGGTTCTGTAACGGTGATATAATCGATCCGCCAGCCTTTATTATTCAGCCTCACCGAAGGAAAGCGCTGACTCCACCAGCTGTAACGCTGGGGTTCGGGATGAAATTCACGAAAAGTATCAATCCAGCCACTTTTCAGGAACGCTGTCATCCATTCCCTTTCGGCCGGTAAAAAACCGGATGAGTTTTTATTTCCCTTCGGATCATGAATATCAATTTCCTGGTGGGCAATATTGTAATCCCCGCAAAGAACCAGTTTGGGATATTTCTTCTTCAGCTTATTGAGGTATTTGAAAAAATCATCCAGCCATACGTATTTGAAGGACTGCCGTTCATCTCCGCTGGTGCCGCTGGGAAAATAGGCATTGATCACCCGGATATCTCCAAAATCCACCTGTACCACCCGGCCTTCATCATCCGTACCCGGAAAACCGCAACCATATTCTACTTTATCTGCTTTGATTTTGGAAAAGATCGCCACTCCACTGTATCCTTTTTTTTGCGCACTGAACCAGTAATGATGAAATCCCAGTGCTTCCAGGGCTTTCAGGTCCACATCACCCTGCACGGCCTTGGTTTCCTGCACACATATCACATCGGCAGGATCAGTTTTGAGCCAGTCAATGAATCCTTTTTTAATGGCGGCCCTGATGCCATTCACATTATAAGAGATGATCCGCATGGTCAGTTGGTTTTCGAATAAAAAAACACCCCTTTATCGAAGACGGGGTTTAATAATGAGTAAATTGTCTGGCAATTTAGTTATTAGTATGGAAGCAGCATCAAAAAACAAGAACGGACCGATCATCCCGCATAAAGAACATGTGTACCTAGATGGACCCAAGAGCAGGGGCTATGAACTGGGCTTTGCCTGGCGGGTTTTCTGGCAATTTATCAAAGGATTCAGGAACCTGCATTTTATCGGGCCCTGTATCACGGTCTTTGGTTCAGCAAGGTTTAAAGAAGACCATCTCTTTTATCAGCAGGCAAGGGAATTTGGAAAAAGAATAGCAGAATCCGGGTTTACAACCATGACCGGTGGCGGTCCCGGTATTATGGAAGCCGCTAATCGCGGAGCATTTGAAAACGGAGGCCGTTCGGTGGGTTGCAATATCATGCTGCCTTTTGAACAAAAGGAGAACCCCTATCTGCATAGGTCAGTCACTTTTGAGCATTTTTTTGTCAGAAAAGTTCTGCTTGTTAAGTATTCCTATGCTTTTGTGATCATGCCCGGAGGTTTTGGCACCATGGATGAATTATTCGAAACCCTTACCCTGGTACAAACCAAAACCATCAGTCGTTTCCCCATTGTGCTTTTTGGAACAGAATATTATCAGTCTTTAAAAGAATGTATCGAAGAATGGGCCGCCCGGGGTACCATTTCCCGGGAAGACCTGGACCTGGTGCTGATCACCGATAATGTGGATGAGGCCATGGATCATATCAATCATTATATCACGACCAATTATAAAGTCAGGCCCCGAAAACGTTTGTGGTGGTTATTTGAAAAGCGATAGCTGATCAAACAAAACTAATTTTACAAAAAAATCACAATGATTAGCAGGATTCTTACCCTCGTCAGTGGCTGCCTGCTGTATCTGCATAGCGGAGCACAGATAGCCGGTACCGTATCATCACCAGATAACAGAATTATTTGCCGGATTGAATCCACAGGCAAAAGCAGCGCCGGTGATATGCTCGGCTTTGCTGCGGACTTTAATGGCCGGCCCTTTTTACTTTCGACAGCCGGCAAACCAGGTATCGGTTTCCGCTTGCAAAACCCGGCGATCAGCTTAGTAAGATTCAGGGTGATTGGCAGCAATCTGCAAACAACAGATAATACCTGGACACCCGTATGGGGAGAACAAAAACAAATCCGGAATCAGTACAATCAACTCACGCTTCAACTAAAGGATAGCAATAATATTTTATTGAATCTGATTGTTCGTGTATTCAACGACGGTTTTGGTTTCCGCTATGAATTTCCGGAACAAGCCGGCCTCAACCATTTTATTATTGCTGATGAACTGAGCCGCTTCCGGATGACAGGTGATCACAAGACTTTCTGGATTCCCGGCGACTATGACACCAATGAATATGGCTATTACACCAGTAAACTGAGTGAAGTGGATGCCAGTGGTGGTGGGATGGCACAGGAAATACATGCCAAGACTTTTTTTGATAAGAACGCCGTGCAAACACCACTGATGATGAAAACCGGCGATGGACTTTATATCAATATCCATGAAGCTGCCCTTGTGAATTATCCGGCCATGAACCTGGTACTGGATAAATCCAATTTCAGTTTTCAGTCGCACCTGGTTCCGGATGCCGTTGGCAATAAAGCCTACCTGCGTACGC
>Ga0209174_10001193_pt1 | contig 18600 bp, 15 predicted proteins | sample JI91814BDNA_FD_187505 | JGI IMG/M metagenome (GOLD analysis project Ga0209174, IMG submission 187505) | Wastewater effluent complex algal communities from Wisconsin, to seasonally profile nutrient transformation and Carbon sequestration -... | ecosystem: Engineered > WWTP > Effluent > Algae...
AAGAAAAAATCGTAGCAGCAAAGCGTGTTGGTGTGTCTAAGATCATTTTTCCAAAAGATAACGAAGCACACCTAAAAGAAATCCAGGATTACGTAAAAAAGGGTGTTACCTTTTATCCGGTGAGTCATTATAGCGAAGTGGAAAAGTTATTGTTTTAGACCGTAGGGACAGGTCATAAGGAGAACGTAAGGACATGATTAATCATGTCCTTACGTTCTCCTTATGACCATGCCTTACAATTAAAGAGAGGAAAATATGGGAGTACCATTTATTGATATAAAGAGATTTGAGCCAGGATTCTTAGAAGCCTGGAATGCAAAAGTGGCTGAGATGAGTAAGAATGCTCAATTCATTGGAGGAGCGGAAGTGGCTACTCTTGAGAAAAGACTTTCTGAATACACTGGAACTGCTTTGACTGTTAGTTGTGCGAATGGAACAGATGCGCTTCAACTTGCTCTTCGTGCTGTTGGTGTAGGAGCAGGGGATAATGTGCTTTTGCCGGATTCTACTTTTTGGGCGACCTTTGAAGCAGTTGTAAACGTAGGCGCAAATCCTTATACTGTCGATTCTAATATGACAGATTTACAAATGGATTTTGATGCGTTCGCAAAAGCAATCGATGAAGTAAAACCAAAAGCTGCAATGATTGTGCATCTTTATGGTTGGGGATCATCCCGATTAGCCGATTACCGCGCACTTTGTAAACAAAAGGGTGTTGTGTTAATTGAAGACGGAGCGCAGAGCTTTGGAGTGAAATACAAAGGTGAGCCTGTTTATAAAGGTTGTCAAATTGCGACTACTTCGTTTTATCCTGCAAAAGTTTTAGGTGCAGCCGGAGACGGTGGAGCTGTATTTGTAAACGATCAAGCTTTAGCGGATAAGGTGCGTATGCTTGCAAATCATGGAAGAACTACACATTACGGACATGGGGCAGTGGGTTGGAATTCTAGAATGGATTCTTTACAGGCAGCGTTTGTGAATTTGGGCTTGGATCATTTTGAAGCAAGACTTAAATCCAGACAAGACTGGGCGGCAAGATACCATAAAGATTTAAGAGCATTAGGGGTTAATGATATTACTCCGCCTGCTGATTACGTGGAGAACGGTTACTGCAATGTTACCCTCTTTGAAAATTCCAAGCGAACAAAGCTTGAGGCAATTTTAAAAGAAAAAGGAATTGGATTTGGAAATATTTATCCGGGAGCAATGTCAGATCAACCGGGCGCTAAAGAATTTTTAAAGAAAAGATTTGGTGGAAATAACGCACAGCAAGTTAGTAGCACAGTGCTGAATTTCCCGCTCTTTCCTTATATGACGGAAACCGAATACAAAGAAATCCTTTCTATCATTGAGAATTTTCTAAGTGGAAAAAATTAAAGGATTCGTAATCACGGTGATGGTAATCATCGCCGTGATCTTAATCTACTCTCTTTCTAAGAGCTGGCTCTATTTTGAGAAGGGAGTAGAATTAAACGAAGAGCCACAGACAACGAGCGAGATTTTAGTAAAAGAATCTCCCAAGGATACGTTAAGCGAATACTCTCGAGTGATTTGGACGCAATATCTCTATTATCCGACAGACCTTGTAAGAGAAGCTGGCGGTTTCGGACCGGAAGAGGTAATGAATCATGCTAAAAATATTACCTTTGTAAATCTAAACACTGGAAAAACAAAAAAGCTTTTTGATAAAAAGGTTTATATCCTAGATTATTTTCCGGGTGAATTCAAAAAGAAAATCAAGAAAAACGATGAAGTCATTAAAGAGACATTAGACATAGGAAACCGCATGGTCATTTTTGCAATGCAAGTTGACACAAACAAAGATGGTTTTTTAAATAACAAGGACTTAATCCAAATATTCTTATACCATCCACAGGATGAAAAATTAGACGAAATATTACCGGAAGATTATTACTTTGAGCGGTTACTCCTAAATACGCGTAAAAATCTTTTAGTATGCATTATTAAAAAACAACCTGACCCAAAATCAAAAGAAAAAGAATCAAAACCTGCCATCTATACTTATGATGTAATAACAAAGAAAGGCACAATCATTCACGGAGAATAACTATGAAGCATCCGAACACAGACATCACTCTATTCGGCAAACAAATATTAAACGTTACAGGGAACGTAACAACGAGTATCCTCGATGGCGTAAAAGATATTCTAGATAAATCAATGACATGGACTGCTGAAAAATGCGAAACTTTGTCCGATGAGAAATTTTTACAAATAGATGATCTTCCTGTGTATCTGCAAGTCGCCGGAACGAATTTAAAAAAATCTGCGGAGGTAACAACGCAAGGGCTGAATGTCGCAATTGATTCGACAGAGAACGCATTTGGCGTAGCCACTCACTCTTTGGACATTGCAGAGGATTATATGATTAAGACTCTGTATGAAAACAAAGTCATTAGTAGTATATTAGGAAGTTCTCATGATGATCTAATAAGTTTTTCCAAGATTCGAATGCTATTCAGACACGATCATGTAGATGTAAACGCGGAGACGATCATTGAATTATATCGCGAGTCGGGGCTAAAGAAAGCTATCCTCTATGTGCCCGGACTTTTTTGTGATGAGACTCTTTGGATGAAGTTAGATGACGAAGACACAGGGCTCGGAGATTATTTTTTAAACCAAGGATACTATCCAATTTATATTCGATACAACCAGGGGGCACATATCTCTGTAAATGGAAAAGATTTAGTTGCACTTTTAGAAAAACTATTTGCGTTAGAGCCCAATTTGCCGCTATCGATTATTACTTATAGCCAAGGGGGACTTGTGCTTCGTAGTGCCCTCTATTACGCAAAACAAGCATCAGCCGCTTTTCTTCCCAAGATTCAGAAGGTATTCATTATTAGCTCCCCGAATGGTGGATCTTATATTGAAAAGATTGGTTTCTGGGCAGGCATGGCAATGCAGGCTTCTCCTTTTTTTATTATGAAAATTGTTGGCTTTATTGGTAATTTGAGAAGTGATGCAATCAAAGATTTATCGCATGGAATTATCAGAGAGGAAGATTGGAAATTAGGAAGTCAAATTTTTCGCTATCGCACAGAGCATTATTTTGGAGAGCTAGATGAGATTGACGCTTACCAGGCTTATAGTCTCGCAGGGGAAACTGATAATATTTTCCAATCTTTCTTTGGGGATGGAATTATTGAGAAGTGGAGCATAGAGTCATTAACCGACAAAGTCTTTAACAAAAAACTAAATCCCGAAACTCGAACTCTCAAGCTCCTCGGCAAAAATCATTTTCAAATTTTGAATGCACCTGAGTTGATTCCGTTTATTGAGAAGGGATTCAAGAATACCACGGATTAACATGCGTAGGCGTTGGTCGCGAATACATGGAGCGAAGGGTGGAATGAATACCGATAGGGAACGATAAAACATGGAAATAGTTTTAATGGATTTCCATTTAGATTTGTTAGAACCTTTCATTTATCTAAAGGTAATTTCAACGTTAAAAGAGTTAAGATAAGTCGCTAGAAATGTGCGACTGAATTAACTAAGAAAAGATTTGCATGGATGTAAGAGTAAAGGACAATGGAAGCAAAATGGAAAAAATTGTAGATTATAGCGCGTATAAAAAAGAGTGGTTAGATGGAATTGAAAATAATTCTTCGAGTTCTCAAAATGCTCATGATCGTTTTGCAGAGAAGTTATTCTCACAGTGGCTTGAGATCGATGAGTCTTCAAAAGAAGATTTTTATTCACTAAAAGATTTAGGTTTTAGTTTTGCATATTATTTTGAAGGGGATGGCAAAGAGGAAAATTCTAGTGATGAAATAATTTGGTATATTGTTTATAGCGGTTATAACCGAAAAGATTTTTCTCATTTTACAGAGAGACTTGAAAAACTTATAGAGTTTCTGGAAGAAAAGAAAAAGCCTACAAAAGAATATAGTGAAGTAATTTTGCAATTGAGTAAATTTATTTCTAAAGTAAAAAGAGATCCATTCACTAAAAAAATCGTTATTACAATCGTAACCGACAATGATAATTATAAAGAAAACTTTGAGACGATAAAAAATACCGTTGAACAATTTGATTTTCTTTCTTTCGAATTAGTAAACATTAGAACGATTCATAATCGAATACTTGATGAGAATCAAAGGACAGCAGATTTTTATTTGAAAGCTACATTGAAAGTTGTTGGCGCAAAATTACTTATTGGATCAATGCAGTTACGAGATTTTTATGACTTTTTAAAGAATTACAAATCGAATACTGGTGATTTAGATTTAATCTATCAGAAGAACGTTAGGCGATATTTAGGAAGTAAAAACAAAGTAAATAAAGAAATACAAAATACATTATTGAGTCACCCAGATGAATTTGGCTTATATAATAATGGTATTACTATGGTGGTTGGAGCATTTGAGGAAAAAGGAAATGACAATTATTACCTTATAGAGCCATTTATTGTGAATGGTTGTCAGACTTCAAAAACAATTTGGGACACTCTTTCAAGAAAGTTTCGAGATGGAAACAAGGATGAAAAGTTTGGAGAATGGGAGCAGGAATTAGATGATAGTACTGTTATCTTAAAAATTGTCGAAGTTGGCCGCGATAAAAAACTGGACAAGAGGCTGTTGAGTAGTATTACAAAGTTTACTAATAGTCAGAGCACAGTTAAAACAAGTGATTTTATATCTCTAGAAGAAGATTTTATTCGCTTTCATAGAGAAATGGCAGAGCGTTATAGTGTATATTTAGAAATTCAAAAGGGTGGTTGGGATTCTCAGCAAAGCTTACAAAAGGATAACAAGAATTTACCACATTGCTTTGACGAGAAACAATTTTGTAACGCTTTTGATCTAATAAAGGTCTACTCATCTGGCTGGCTCGAAATACCAGGGAAGGCTTCTGGGCATAATCCTCCGTTTGCGCCAGGCGGCAGTATTTTTAAAAAAATTACAGATAATGAAGATCCAAAAAATAAAATTGAGGTTGATGATCTGTATGCCTGTTACCTTTTACAACGGGAAGCGATTGAAATAAAATTTGGTCGAGATGCAGTTGAACCTTGGAAAGCAAGAACTAAATATCTTTTTTATTTTACAGTGATAAAAATCTTGAATGATATTTTGATAAAATTAGAATTCAAGCCTAGTGAAGATAAAAAAATCATTACTAAATCGCTTATTCATATATTTGTAAATTTTCCAAAATTAAAAAGTCAGATGATTGAGGCTAGTTTAAGCCTGATAGAAGAGTATATGACGGATGGGAAGGATGAAAGTATTTTTACTGAGCCCGATTTCAGTAAATATAAAGAGATAAAAGATTTTTTTAAACTTGAGGCTGTTGGTAAAACTGAGAATTATAGAAAACTATTGAATATTCAAATTGGGATTATGAAGCGAGCGGTTAATGGAGAAATTCCATATACTTCTATTCTTGAGAAATTAAAAGAAATGAAAGCAAAAGTTGGGAGGTAATTTTGAATTTTAAATTTACTAAAATTGATTTATTGGAATTTACAAAATTTTCCGATGTAAAGTTTGAATTTGTTTCGGGGATAAATGTATTCATTGGTAAAAATGGGACTGGCAAAACTCATCTTTTAAAATTACTATATACAATAGCTGTAGCGAATAATAAAGTGTATACTTTAAAAGAAAGAAAAATTTTTAGTGAGATAATTAGCGAAAAACTAAAAGGAGTTTTTAAAATTTCTGAGCTTTCGCATCTATTTCGAAGTTCGGAGAAAAAAAAAGAAAACAAAAAATCGGAAGAGGAATCTAATAAAAGCTTTGATTACACAATTAATTATTACCTTGAAGAAAACCAAAATGGGTTATTTATTCAGTATGTTAATGCCAAAGATAAAATAGAATCTGCACAAGATAATTCAGATAAACTTATAAAATATTTTCCAGAGAATATTGTTTATTTACCAACACAAGAAGTCTTAACAACCTATCAAGATATTAATAGACTAAAAAATGTGAAAACTGAATTTGATGAAACACTTTTTGATCTAGCTGAGTCCTTTGTGAATAAATTCATTCCTAAAGAGAAGAATGAATTTCAGAAAAAAATGTTTGCCTTAATTGAAGAACATTTGGGCGGAGAGTTAATAAAGGAAAAAGACACATTTTATATTAAATACTCTCATGGGAAAATAGAAGCTACACTTCTAGCCGAGGGAATCAAAAAACTAGCTACGCTGTATTACTTAATCGAGAACGGGACAATAACAGAAAATTCAATCTTGATTTGGGATGAACCGGAAATTTATTTTAATCCAAAGCTAATTACGATACTCACAAAGATTTTAAATGAATTAGCAGTCTCTGGAGTTCAAATATTTTTGGCTACTCATGATTATCTGCTAACCCATCAACTTTCTTTGCTAGACGAATATCGAGATTCTATTGAGAATAATACAGCGTCTATAAAGTTTTTTTGCTTGGAAGATAGCAAGGAAGAAGGCGTAAAAGTTTTTTCAGGAACTAACTTAACTCATATTCAAAATAATCCTATCCTAGAAGAATTTGCTAGTCATTATGATCGAGAGCGTGAGTTATTTGAGAGGTCAATGAATCGTGGCTAATTCATTTATTGAAGGCGAATTAAATTTTCATTTTACATCTGAATGGAGTGATATTTTCAAATTCGATATTCATACGGATTACAAGAAAATAAAGGATTTGGTTCCGAACACAAAAGGGATTGATTTCATAGGAGTTCAGAATAATAGAATTTATTTTTTAGAAGTTACTGATTTTCGAGCTTATAAATCTGATGAATCTGTTCAAGCACAATTAAAAAATAATGGGGCAAACCTTATGATTGAGGTAGGGGAAAAAATAAAAAATAGTCTAGCCTGTATTCTCGCGGCTACTCGAAATTCAACAAATGATTCTGAGTTATGGTTACGAATAACTAATTTGATTAAAGATTCGAATAGACAAGTAACTATAATTTTATGGATTGAAGAGGATAACAATACGAAGTTGGAATACAAGGTAAAATTGAATATCTATGCAAATATGCTAAAAAATAAACTATCTTGGTTTTCTAAAAGGGTAATTGTTCTTAATCATGTCGAACCTAATCCAATAGGGATTAAAGCAATTCCCTATCCCTAGAATTTTAATGGCTTTAAAATTTAAAAAAAAACCATCCGTATTCATCTGTGTTCATCCGTGGTAAATCTTCTGAGGTTGTATCCTTGAACCTAAAAGACTCGATTGAAATACTAAAAGGTGTAGGACCTAAAAAAATTGCGGTGCTGAAAAGTATTGGCATACACACGTTATTCGATGTTTTGTATTATTTTCCACGCCGTTACTTAGATAGAAATTTCTCTTCCACGATACTTCTTAAGCACGGAGAGATTGTTACTGTTCTTGCCACAGTGATGGATTCTTATCTTGCACATGGAAAAAAAAGTAGACTCATTGTGGGAGTGAAGACTTCTAATAGCGAAAGAATTTCCCTTGTCTTTTTTAGTGGAGTTAATTATTTTAATCATGTATTTAAACCCGGAATGCATCTTGTTGTCAGCGGCAAATTAGAATATTTCCGCGGACTGCAAATTTCGCACCCCGATTACGAAATTATTTCCGGTGATGGGGAAGAAGAGGCAGACTTGACTCATGTGGGACGGATAATTCCCCTTTACCCCACAACGGAAGCTTTAAAGAAAGACGGGCTTGATTCTCGAGGGTTTAGAAGACTTGTTAAACAAATCTTAGATAAAATTGATGGAAAGAAATTTTCTATTGAAGAAGTGTTACCAGCCAAAGCAGTTAAGAAACGTAAGCTCATGAAGCGCCAAGATGCTTTCCAAGAAATTCATTTTCCTACTACAGATGAAACTCTGACAGAAGCCAAACGACGATTTGCCTACGAAGAATTTTTTTACTTTAATCTTCTCATGGAATATAAGCGAACAGAAAGACAAAATATCAAACGTAAACTCTGGCCACTTCGAAAATCAGAAGGAGCAGGAAAAATTCTAGAGCGACTTCCTTTTGAATTGACTACTGACCAAAAGACAAGTCTGGAGAAAATGAAAGAATTAAACGGGAAAGACATTCCAATGGCTGTTCTTTTACAGGGAGATGTTGGTTCGGGAAAAACGGTTACTGCCCTGTTAACCGCTATGCACTATATGGATAATAATATCCAAGTTTGTATGCTTGCTCCGACAGAGGTTTTAGCAAGACAGCATTTTCAAACCATTCAAGGCTTATTGCAATTTACCCCCTTTGCTCGAATAGATTTATTTATTGGAAAAGAAAAAGAAAAAACTAGAAGAGAAAAACTCGCCCGCTTAAAAGAAGGAGAAACTCTTTTAGTCATTGGAACTCATAGCCTATTTCAGGAAGATGTAGTTTTTAGTGATCTGGGTCTTGTAATCATTGATGAGCAGCATAAGTTTGGAGTGGAGCAAAGAGAGAGTATTCGCGCGAAAGGAAAAAATCCAGACATACTTGCTATGACCGCAACACCAATTCCGCGCACACTCTGTCTTACCCTCTACGGTGATTTGCAATTAATCACAATTAAGACAAAACCTCTAGGTAGAAAGCCAATTGTTACCAAGTGGATAACAGAGGATAAACGCCCGGCAGTCTACAACTCGATTAAAAAATATTTAGCGCAGGGCAGGCAGTGTTTTATTATCTATCCGCTCATCGAAGAATCAGAAAAAGTCGATTTAGAATCTTGCATTGAGTCATATGAAAGGCTTCGTATGTTTGAATTTAAGGAATATAAAATTGGGCTTCTTCACGGAAGAATGACGAGTGTCGAAAAAGATTCTGTTATGCACGCCTTTAAGGCTAACGAGATTCAGCTTCTGGTAACGACAACAGTTGTGGAAGTGGGAATTGACGTTCCGAATGCAACGGTTCTTGTAATTGAGCATTCAGACAGATTTGGAATTTCACAGCTTCACCAGCTTAGAGGTCGCGTAGGTAGAGGAGAGCATGAAAGTTTTTGCATATTACTCACACCTGACAAAGTGAGTGAAGACGCTGTTACCCGCATCGAAGCAATGGTTCGAACCAATGATGGATTTGAACTTGCCGAGGTGGATTTAAAACTCAGAGGACCTGGCGAGCTATTGGGGCTAAGACAGAGTGGCCTCCCGGATTTTAAAGTAGGAGATTTAGAAAAAGACGAAGAAACTATACTTGAATCTAAAGAGGATGCATTAGAGTTTGGAAGTATTGGGGACATGGAGAAATTGGAGTTGAGAACAAGATTCACGGAAGGTCGAATTCTTTTTCCTAACTAATGTAAGGATAGAGGATAATAATAATTTGTCTCTCGGAAACTATTCGCATGAACAAGAGTCTAATTATCGCAGGTAAAACATGAAGACAAAAATCATTCAATACAAAGGCGTAGGCGAAATAGAGATAATGAAGACTCGCCGCACAAGAGGCATGAGTCTAAAGATTCACCCGATCAAAGGTGTCTGCGTTTCGATTCCTTCGCATTGGTCATACAAGGGGGCAGAAGAAATTCTTAGAGAAAATAAAGAATGGGTTAATAGGAGCATACAGAAATTATCCACAACTGAAAAAATATCCGCTCCCTTTACAGAGAACAGTAATTTTAAAACAAAATACCATGATGTAAAAATTCTTCCCTGGATTGGGCGAGATGTTTCGTATACCGATCGGGAGAATGTGCTAAATATCTATTATCCTGAAAATCGCAATGTAACCGATAGCGATATACAAGAGCACATTCGATATCTAATTGAGGAAACTTACAGAAAAGAGGCTAAGCAGTATTTGACGGCAAGATTGGCTTATCTTGCAAAGGAAAAAGGTTTTAAATACAATGGCATCACGATTAAAAATATGAAATCCCGTTGGGGAAGTTGCACGGCGCTCGATCATATTAATCTGAGTTTACATTTGCTTCGAATTCCAGAAGAGCTTTCTGATTATGTGATTTTACATGAACTCTGTCATACTGTTCATAAAAATCATAGTAAGAGATTTTGGGAACTGCTTTGTAATATTTGTCCCGAAGCAAAGGCTAAGGACAAGGAGATGCGAAAATACAATGCGCAAGTTTATTGATGTAATTGCATTTGCTTTCTTTGCATTTATTTTCTTCTTAGTAGTAGATGTAAATGCTGATTCGACCTGTAAAATATTGGGTAGAATTCAAATTGATTTAGTATTAGAAGCAAAGCCGATTTGCACCCCCGGGTTACGGGTAAATGATATTAACCAATATTTAGTTGCTAAGATGGTTGGAGTAGAAAAAATCAATGGCGATTTGTATTTAGAAAAAAAAGAGGCAAAGGGTTATTTACAAATAGCCACAAGCATGACCAAGAATTCTTCGACTGAAAGTATTGATCTTACTAATCTCGCTGCCGGTGAATATAGAGTATGCGCAAAAAGAGGAGCGGGCCAAGGTTCAGGGTTAATACATATTAGCTTTGATATTGTAAACAGCTCTTGCGGAACTGGAAGAGATACTTGCTTTGGAGCAATTGGTAAAAACTGCGATGGCGGTCTAGGTGGCACCTGCAATGAAACAACTCCTGATGGATTGAAAGTTTGTCAGGTGGCAATTGGCTCTCAGATGCATGATACTTGCTGTTCTTCTAATCCAAATGGAAATCATTGTGGCGGCAATGAATCATTAACCGCTTGCACGAAAGAATGGGATCACGCTGTTAATGATACTGCGGCAACAGGAAGAAACTGGGCTGTGACTTTTAATCCGACCATTGTAACGTATAGAGGCTCCGGCGAATCTCTGTTAGCCCAGTCCTTGAGTATTGGCGATAAAAATACAGCAAAGCCTTTGAAGCGAGCTATTAAAGCACCCACTGGAATTGACATCTGGGACATAGATGCAGAGCAGGGTTGGTGCGTGAATCCGAAACGTTATACGAAATCCTGCGCCCCGTTAACAAATAATTGCTGGGCAAGATGCAATTAAATGGAACCGAACAAGAATCCGCCTGTCATTTATTCAGAAGAAGAGACTGACGATTTAGAACTGCTTTCCGAATTAGATGAGCATTTAAACGATGAAGATATTTCTAAAGAAGAAAATAAATATGCAGATAAAGTTTCTCCTCGCGTTCAAAAACTAAGAGATCTCCGAAAAAAATCAAAGGTATCGATTACTCAAAGTAGACCATTTCTCGCAGGGGTAGAACTAGATATCCGCAGGAAGCATGAGAATGCTCTTCTCATTGAAGATTTGTATGTTGAATGGTGTGGTAAGGGAAATAAAACCTGGCTGTCTCCGTTTGAAATTCTAACCAAATACGATGAAGCACTTTTACTTTTTAGCGGCAAACGCAGTTCTATCGCAGCCTTTATTCAAAATTTGATTGCTCTTTCTAGAGAGGGAATTTCACCTCATGCCTTTTTGCGTTATGTGCAAAATCCGCGTATGGGAGCCGACTTTAATTGGAGAGAGTGGAGTAGTAAGCATTTAACTCCTTTGCGGCTAATTGCGGATACTCTCTTGGAATTAAAAAGATCTGCTCCCTTCGATAAAGAGATTCTAGGAACACAGCGGGTGCGGATGGCAAGGGACATTGTCCTTGTGAAATATGCAGGTAAGCCGCTAGCTCGTTTTTCGGAAGAAGCACTTAAGAGCAGTGCAATTGGCGTTTACATGGAAAGTTGGGCGGGTCTCAGGCTCGATAATTCGGCTTTCATTCTATTCTTAAAAAAAAATATTCTGCCAATTCTATTTGCCTTGTCGGGTAAGGTGGATTTGCCGCATTTGAATCGGATACTCAGTCTACTCCCCGATGTAGAGAGATTGTTCAGGGAGAATTTTAAAGAAGGCTACTTAGATTCTTTAGCTAAAGATGCACCCGGAATTTATGGAAAGGATTTCGAGAAAGGATTTCAAGAGAGAAGAAATAAAGGATACAAATACTATGATTTCATTGTAGAGACTGAGTCCTTCCTAAAAATTCTATCTGCTCTCTTAAAAACTCAATCGGGATACTTTTTACTACCGTGGGTTTCCAATGTATTGGTTGGAAAAAAAGATACCAACCTTGCGCAGAATATTGCCGCCTTAGTGGATGCGTTAGATGATACAGGCGGGAATCACACCTATACCTGGCATATCCGAAAGCTAATGAATAAGCCTGCAAGAGACCGAGAGGCATACATTACATTAGTCAGAGACAATAATGGGGTAGATCCCGAGTATCCGAATATCAGACGGATTTTTCAAAATCCGGGCGATACCTATGAAACTACTTACCTGCTTGAACTTGCGCGTAAGCTTGGTATACCACTCAGTGATTTCGGACCCAAAGGAACTGTTTTTTCGTTTAAAGATTTATTGAATGCTTATACAAAAAGAAATCCTGAATCACAACAGATTCTAAATCGATTCCGAATGGATGCCATCAATGGAATCGATAGACAGTGGGACTTACAGACATTAGCCCAATTTGATTCGCTTGGAAACATTGTTCATCCTTTATTCTTACGAAGTGCGATTCGCGGACTTGGAAGTAATTTCTTTTCTGCGATTAAATCTGTTAATTTTTCGAATCTATATAGTGAGTTTTCGATTGCAAAACCAAATTCATTTCATATTGAGAAAGAATTTAAAATTCCTTTTTATGAAGTGAATAATATGGATAAATTTAAAGAAGAAGAAATTGCAAAGAAGGTAAATCGGAAGTTAGTCTTATCCGCGTTATCCCCCTTTCTTACGGCGTCTCCTGTATCAGTTGATAACTTTGTTCCTTTCTTAAGCACCGAAAGCATTCAACTGAGAGAAAGTCTAGAAAGCAAAACAGAAGAGCAAAGAAAATTAGAATTAGAAATTAAGTTTTTAGAAGAAAACGAAGTGCCGGATAAAGCGATTCTAAAAGAAAAAAGAGACTCCGCTAAAAAATTAGAGAAATCCATTTCTTTCATACGTGACAAACGAACTCATTATGAGGAGATACTTTCTATTTACCACAGGCTGAGTGAAGATGAAAAATTTCTAGTGATTATTTTAGTTTCCGGTTACATTGCAGATACTGGCTCCGAGCTTTATTCATTTGCTGTTTCGATGATTCTTATTCGTTACGAGAAAGAAACTCGTCTAGCGGAGCAATTGGATTTTCTAAGACAGGATATTGTTGCGGAAACTTTTAATTATTCGCAGTTCATGTATTTTCTAAGCACACTTGAACTTTGCAAAAATTTAATTCAAACGGATAAAGCTTTAACTAAAATAGAAACCGAATCGGATCATCGGCTCCATGGACTACTTCGACCTTATATCATAACTAAGAATAAAAAACTAAATACGGAATCGATTGATGCTTCTGTAAGTAAGCTTACTAGCTCTGGAAAATTAAATTCCGAAAAATCAAAGTGGCAGGATATTATAGAGAACACAGAAAAGAAAGTGAAGGAAAAGCTTTCTCCTTTCAAACTTTTTATTTCTAAAACCTCGCTTGATGCCTACTACGGAGATATGGGTGGGATTTGTCTTGCGAACTATCCGGCTGAGATTAAAAAAGAAGGGTTTTATATAAACAGGTTAATACAAAAAGACGATGAAATGATAGTAGGAATTTCAATTGCAATTATGACTAATGGCGGTATACCTTCGCTTGGAATTAAGTCTTATTGGGCGGCGTTTGCCTTTAACCCCTTATCTTCTCTCATCAGCTCTTATAGTTATCGAAACCAACTCTATATCTATTTACAGTATAGAAGAATTCTTGAAATGCTTTCGGTTAAGACTAATTTGCCGGTAGTGATAATGGGAGTAGACACATACGGGATTGTTTCGAATCATGCTGGTTTTAAGGACTTGATTGTAGGTTATGAAGAAAAAAAGAAATTTCCCGCCAAAAGACTTTCGGATGCACACGGTATTAGCCTCTACTATGACGAACACAATTATCGCAAATCAATTCTAATCATTGATCCTACGAATAAAGACACATTCACAGCAGAGGCGGCAATTCAGTATTATAAATATGAGTAAAGCAAGATTCACTGCTTGCACTTTACTTTAATTTCCTTTCTTGATTCTAGTGGCTAGTCCTTGTTTGCCTTCCGGGTAAGATGCATACAAGACGCATTTACAGCTATCCCATCTACCTCCTGCATCAGTAGGCTTGCATTCATAGTAAAAGCTTCTTCCTTTTTCAGCATTGTTGTAGTCTACTGATTCTTGTAGAATTTGCGTTTTGTCTTGCTTGGTTAATTGAACCGATTCTTCTTTTGCCGTTTTGTCGAGCATCGAGTTATAAAGCTGTGATTTGCCAGAGAATAAAACATTGTTAATACAACTGCTTTGTTTGGTTGCTGGAACTTGTTTTTCTGCGACATAGCTTTCTGTATTTGCGAATTGTTTATAGAACGATTCTTTTAAATCTCCTTTGCAAATGTTCTTTGACTTAATTTTGTCAGGGGAATAATGCCAGTTTCCCTCCACTGATAGAGCCCAAATTTCTTCGCTAGTCGGTGGATTTTCTTTTATGCAATCGGGCTTTTCTTTTTTTTCGACAACTACGACTTCATCTGATTTGCCGCAACCACCGCAGGGATTACAACATGCGCAGGTTTTTAACTTCTCTTCTTGAAACTGTAATTTCTTTTTTTCAAATTCAAGCTTTTCTTTTTCTAGTGCTAGCCGCTCTTTTTCGAGAGAGGAGCAATTCGCAGTAAAGATGATAGCGGATAATAGTAATATGCTCTTTAATTTTGTATTCATGGTTTCCTCTTAAAAAAATAATATTTGCAATGTAATATGATTATGCAATGTAAAAATTGATTAACCACGAAGGGTTTATAGTTGCTATCCTATCTTCGTGCTCTTCGTGGTTTAAAATTCTTATATCGAATCTGAAAAGTCAAGAAATATATTCCTCGAATTATTGTGCTAGTATTAGCAATTCTTTGAACATTAATTCAATGTCCTGATATTCCATACATTTAAAATGTTTTTCGGGACAGACTTTGCCGCCATGAATTCCGCATGGACGACAGGGAAGGTCATTTACTTCGGAGAAAAAATATTTATCGGCTAATGTAGAGTAACCAAAGTCAGGGATGGTTGCACCATAGATCATAACTGTAGGGATATTGTGTGCCGATGCAAAATGAATAGGAGAAGAATCGTTGGATACAATTGCTTTTGCTCGACTGATTACATAGGAAAGCTCAACTAAATCTGTCTTTCCTGCCAGATTAAAAATTCTTTCCGGGTCGGATTGTGTCTTTTTTACATTGTCTGGAAGTCTTCTGTCTATTATATTTTCACAAAGAATTTGGTCTTTGCTGGAGCCGATTAGAACGATAGAGTAATTGGTATTATGCGTTATGAGATTGAAGAGTTGTTTGAATTTTTCTGTGGGCATTCTCTTTGTTTCCCAAATGGAAGAAGGAGCAAGGATTATAAAGTTTTTATTTAGATTGTGTAATTGCAATAGGGCACGAATTTTTAAAATCCTTTCTTCTGGAAAGAAAAGCTCAGGACGTTTTCGTTTAGCGGGAAATTCCTCGGTGGAATTATTGATAAGAGAAAAAAGTTTATCTACTTCGTGTTTGCCGCGAGTGGGGCGGGAAATTTTTATTGTGTGTAAAAAAGAAAAGCCAGACTCTGCATACCCGATTCTTTCCTTAGAGCCTGAGAAATAAGCGATTAGACTCGAACGGTGTGAAAAATGAGGACAGATACATAGATCAAATTTTTCCTTTCTCAGACTTTGAATAAATTGAAAAAAGTAAAGGATTGATTTTCTTACTTTAGCTTTGTCAAAGGGAATAACGCTTGTTATATTCTTATTTCCGGCTAAAATGTCTTCTGTGCCTTTGTTGACTATGAGGTGAATTTCTGCCTCTTTGTATTTCTTTTTTACTTCCCTAAAAAAAGAAGTCGTTAGAATGAGGTCTCCTAAAAAAGCAGTTTGAATAATTAGTATTTTCATATTCTTTCCAGTATAGTTGCGAAATTATTTGTAGCAAGACCGCCTATCGAGTGAGCTAAACCTGTCGACTTATTTTGTAAACGCATAAAGCGAATTAGCTCTACGATTTGGGCAAGACCTGATGCTCCGATTGGATGACCTCTTGATTTTAAGCCACCGGATGGATTGATCGGCAAATCTCCCGTAATCGCGGATACTCCGTCTTTGACTGCGTTGAGTGCATGACCTTTCGGGAATAATCCGGCGTCTTCTGCTCCAATGAGTTCGAAGGTGGTAAATGCATCGTGTAACTCTGCGATTTGAATGTCAGATGGTTTTAAATGAGCCATATCATATGCTCTTTTGTAGGCGGCAAGCGAAGAAGGGAAACTAGTCCCTAGTTCTACTGATTTAAACTCTCCTAGTCCATGCCCGATTCCTCGAATTTGGATGTCTGATTTTACTTCAGCGGATAATACTAGACTTGCGCTTCCATCGGATAATGGCGAGATGTCGTAAAGTCCAAGTGGGTCAGAAAAAATGGGCGCTTGCTTGTAGTCCTCTTCGGTAATTTTCTTTTTTATATGTGCGTTTGGATTTTCGAAACCATTGTCGTGCAATTTTTTAGCGATATAAAATAAATCTTCTCTTTTGTAATTATAATCTTGCAGATAACGCTTAGTAATCAAAGCCGCACCTTGTGCCATTGACATAGAGAAATTTCTCATTCTGTCGGATAATACAGAGCCTAGAACTAAATTGCTTTCTTCTCGACCTAGCTTACTCATGATTTCAGTTCCTACGATGAGTGCATTCTTAAATTGGCCACCGGCTAACATAGAGTAGGCTACATGCAGTGCTGAGGCTCCACTTGAAGAAGCAGTTTCTGTTCGAATTGCAAATACAGATTTTAGACCGAGTGAGTCTGCTAGCTTTGCGGCTAGATGAAATTCGTTCGTATAGCGCTCCGGTGTAAACGAGGTAAATAGGAGTAAGTCGATTCTGTCTTTTTCAAACTTAGAAAGAGAATTTTCTGCCGTTTGGTTGGACAATTGTAAAACAGATAACTCGTGTTTTCCAAATTTACTGAGATTGGGGCAATGAATATAGATAGGTTTCATAAGCTTATTCTTCTTTAAGGATTTATACGGTGAATCCTGATTCTAGTATTTAAAATAATTCCAAATTTATAAAATAAAAAAATTGAACTGTGCACTGTAAAATTTATTTTATCTTAACGGGAATTTGAGGCAAGGGTTTTTTGTGATTTGCAATAAATCTTTTCTGTTCAACTTTTCGGTAGTATAATTGAATCAAATAAATAGAAAGCAAGGAGTAGAAAGTATGAAAGGAAATGCAGAAGTATTAGAAGTATTAGGGGAAATTTTGGCGGCTGAACTAACAGCTATTAACCAATACTTCATTCATGCAAAGATGAATAAGAATAAAGGCTATGTAAAACTCGCAAAGTATTTACAAACAGAATCGATTGGAGAAATGAAACATGCGGACGCAGTAATTGAGCGAATTTTATTTTTCGATGGAGTTCCTGATTTGCAACGTTATATGAAAGTAATGGTTGGATCTACCATCGAAGAAATGCTAAAGCATGATCTTCAATTAGAATTTTCAGCAGTTGAACGTCTCAATCGTGGAATCGAAATTGCTACTCGTGCGAAAGACAATGGATCTCGTGAGTTAATGGAGAAAATTTTAGTTTCCGAAGAAGAGCATATCGATTGGATCGAAGCACAACTCACTATCATAGCTGAAGTGGGCGTTGCTAATTATCTGGCACAACAAATCGAAGGCGAATAACAAAGAATTACCGATCACCACCGGGGATGCCGATGACTTGAATTCGGTCATCTTCGGTTTCAAAAATTCTAAGCTCACCTAATAGGACCGATTGCCAACGTTCAAATTGATTGTAAAATACTTGAACGGATAATCCGGTGTCACCTGCAAGTTTTAATATCTTAATAATGGGAATGATAGCAGCCGAGTTCATATACTCTGCTTTTGTAAAATCTAAAATCAGTCTTTTAAAAGTTGTCTGAATAATTTTAAAGTTTTCATTTAGAATGGGATCTAAGAATTGTGCAGGATTTCGAGAAGTCGATTCTCCTATCCAGAAAATTTTAATTTTATCCTTGTGCTCTTCTACTTGAATTAATAATTTATTTTCTGTAAATGTTTGAATTTTATTCATAGCTTTTTCTATCTTAGTATTCAAAAAAAGAAACTCTTTTTTTATTCATTGTGTTTTGCTCGGATTACTAATGCATTCATTGGTGTCAAGTTACGGAAAACTAAGAAGAGGATTAACCACGAAGAGCGCAGAGAACACGAAGAAAAAACTAGGAATTTGTTTTAACCCTTCGTGATCTTCGCGCTCTTCGTGGTTAAAATTATTAATCGCACAGCATTGAACCACGCCATCAAAGATACACAAGAATCCCTTACCCACGCCTGCAAAAATAGGATGACAACAAACTATATAAGATCATATTTGAACTATGATAGTGGTAGATTCTAGTTTTTTAATCAACTCTTCTCCTTTAGTAAAAACTTATACATTAGATGAGTTCTTCGCTCTTCCTGAGCCAAAAGATTATTCCAAAATGGAATTGATAAATGGAGTTTTGTATATAAGCCCTATGCCTGATTGGCGACATTCAAATATTATAGAG
>Ga0209174_10001194_pt1 | contig 18598 bp, 16 predicted proteins | sample JI91814BDNA_FD_187505 | JGI IMG/M metagenome (GOLD analysis project Ga0209174, IMG submission 187505) | Wastewater effluent complex algal communities from Wisconsin, to seasonally profile nutrient transformation and Carbon sequestration -... | ecosystem: Engineered > WWTP > Effluent > Algae...
GCCCGGGGCCTGAGCTGGTGTCATCAGGAGATCAAAAGGGGAGCTTTATGAAAGAAACGATACGTGTTGTCTTTGCCAGCCTGTTTTTATTGTTTTGTTTCAGTACGTCGGCGATCGCCGCCAATGAAACGCCGACGACTGCCGTCAAGGGTGAGCTCCCTCCCGGCCTGATTATTCCGGAAGTGGCAAGGCCAGGACCGGCTTTCAATGTCGACAAGGCAACCGAAGCCTACGTGAATCTATTGAACGACGAGCAGCGGGCGAAGTCCGACGCCTATTTCGAAAATGGCTATTACCTGGATGTCGCGGATACGTTGATTGTCGTTCTCATCGCGGCTTTTCTACTTTTCAGCGGCATCTCCCGCCGCATGCGGGAAATGGCGAAGCGCGTCAGCCACCGCCCATGGCTTTACACCACCATTTATGTCGCCATGTATTTCGTCCTGATATTCCTGCTCACCTTGCCCTGGAATATTTACATGGGCTTTTTCCGCGAGCATGCCTACGGCCTGGCGACGCAAAACTTTGGTGCATGGTTTGGCGAGACTTTATTGGGACTTGGCCTGAGCGTGCTATTCGGAGCCCCGGTGCTCGCCATCATCTATGCTGCCGTCAGGCGTGTGGGCAAAAGCTGGTGGGCGTGGACTGGCGCAATTTCTTTCGTGTTCATCATTTTCTTCGCGATGATCGCCCCGGTTTTCATTTCGCCGATGTTCAATGAATACAAACCGCTGCCCGCCGGCGAATTGCGCGAAAGTCTTTTGTCGATGGCGCGTGCCAGCGAGATTCCCGCCGATAATATTTACGTTTTCGATGCGTCAAAACAGACCACGCGTATCAGCGCGAATGTGTCGGGCATGATGGGTACCACCCGCATTTCGCTAAACGACAATTTGCTCAATCGCACCTCGCCGGAAGAAATTCGCGCCGTGATGGGGCACGAGATGGGACATTACGTGCTGAATCACTCGCTGCGTCTGGTGGTTTACATCACGCTTGTTCTCACATTCGGTTTCCTGTTCGTGCATTTTGCTTTTGACGGCCTGCTTAAACACTATGGCAAGCGTTGGGATGTCAGCGACCGCGGCGACCCGGCGGGCCTGCCTCTGGCAATGGCCTTGCTCACGATATTCATGACCGTGATGACTCCGCTAAACAACAGTATTACCCGTCAGGCAGAAGCGGAAGCGGATGCCTTCGGTCTTGCCGTTGCAGGCGAGCCGCACGGTTTTGCCACCGCGGCCATGCGTTTGTCCACCTACCGGAAAATACGCCCGGGCGAGCTCGAGGAAATCATGTTCTATGATCACCCGAGCGGCTATGCCCGTGTCTATCGCTCGATGACCTGGCTGAAGGAAAACCAGCAGGATTCAAGAGTCGTGAAGGCGATGCAGAATAATCAATAGCAAAAGGGTGCGCTGATGGCGCACCCTTTCTGATTCATTTGCTTGCAGTTGCGTTATCGGCGCAGCTGCAACTTAATCACGGAAATTATCGAATTGCAGTGGCAGCTCGATGTCGGATTTTTTCAATAGCGCCATCACTTCCTGCAAGTCGTCACGTTTTTTTGCCGATACCCGCAGCTTTTCGCCATTGATCTGCGCTTCGACTTTCAGCTTGGCATCCTTGATGATGCCGACGATTTTCTTGGCGATCTTTTGTTCGATTCCTTGCTTGATCGTGACTTTCTGCCGGGCTTCGGCCAGATTGATTTCCGGATCGCCGACTTCCATGCAGCGAATGTCGATGCCGCGCGCAATCAATCTTGCCCGCAGGATATCCAGCATTTGTTTCAGCTGGAAATCACTCGGCGCGCGCTGGGTAATAACGAAGCCATCGACTTCGAATTTAGCATCGCTGCCCTTGAAATCGAAGCGCGTGCCAAGCTCGCGGTTGGCGGTATCGAGTGCATTGGTAAATTCGTGTTTGTCGATTTCGGAAATGATGTCGAACGAAGGCATGGATGGCTCCTGGGGTTTCCCGCATTTTAAGCGATCAATGGGCGCGCGTCAGCTAAACAGGGCTTGCTGCGTCGTGATCTGGTTGCTGTCGATAAAATTTGCCAGACCGATGCCAACCAGGCGGAATCGCATATTCGGCGGCATATTGACTCGTTCGCGCAGTTGTATCGCGATCGACTGGAAATCCTCAAGCGTGTCGACGGGCGCATCGGGCGTATAACTGCGCGTCAACGTCTGGAAGTCCGATGTTTTCAGTTTCAGCACAATCGTGCGGGCACTGCGGCGTTCTTCGCGCAAATAAGCGGCCCAGGTTTTTTCGGCGAGTCGCAGTATGTGTGGCGCAAGATCCTGCAGCAGTAAATCATCCTGGAATGTGTCTTCGCTTGAAATCTGCTGTGTTGGGCGTTCGGATTCCACCTTGTGATTGTCGATCCCCATCGAAAGCTCATGCAGGCGAATTCCCCAGCGACCGAAATACTGTTCGAGACTTTGTGCCGGGTGTTGCCGAATATCGCCGACGGTGGTGATGTCCAGTTTTGCCAATTTGGCTTCCATTACCTTGCCCACGCCAGGCAGCCTGCCTACCGGCAGTGGGGTAAGAAAATCGAAGGCAGCGGACGGCTTTATCACATATTGCCCGTTGGGCTTGTTCCAGTCGGACGCAATTTTTGCCAGGAACTTATTGGGTGCAATGCCTGCCGATGCGGTGAGTCTTGTCTCCTCGAAAATGGCATGGCGAATCTGCAATGCCACTTCGGTTGCCGAGGCCAAGCCAAGTTTATTGTTCGTCACATCGAGATAGGCTTCATCGAGAGACAAGGGTTCGATCATGTCGGTATGACGCGAAAAAATTTCCCGTACATGTCTTGAAACGGCTTTGTATCGCACGAAGTCGGGTGGCACGAATATCGCATCGGGGCAGAGGCGCTCGGCACGCACCGCCGGCATCGCGGAACGGACTCCGAATTTTCTGGCTTCGTAGGACGCCGCGCAGACGACCGAACGTGCGCCGCGCCAGGCGACCACCACCGGTTTGCCGCGAAGACCGGGATCATCGCGTTGCTCGACGGAGGCATAAAAGGCATCCATGTCGATATGGACAATTTTTCGCTGTGACATCGCCTATTTCGGTTTACCCATGCGTGGAGTGCCTTTGCGACAGGCGTCGGAACAGTATTTCACATCATCCCAGACATTCTGCCATTTCTTGCGCCAGCTAAATGGACGCTGGCAAACGATGCAGGTTTTTTCGGGCAAGTTGGATTTTGCGATGCGCTGTTTCACGGAATTTTTTTATGGAAATCGAGGAAGGCCGCCAATACGGCGCCCGGTGCTTCGACCTGCGGATAATGCCCGATGCCTTCGAGTTCGACTACATCCGCATTCGGAATCAGTTCGCGATATCGCTTCACCAGATGTTTGCCGGAAACAGGATCCTCCAATCCATTGATAAGGCGCAACGGAACTCTGGTGTTCTGCATCGCGCCCAACCAGCGGTCACGATGCTTGCGGCGTTCAGGTATGTATTGCAAAAGCCTGTGAGCCAATTTCTCGCCACGATTCAGTTCAATCAAATGCCAGAAGTCGCTCAGATCTTCCGCCGAAGGCTGTGTGTTCGCACCGAAGACGGCGGAAAAACTTTCCCTGAATTTTTTTTCATTCAAACCCTGTACCAGCAGAGGGCCCAAGGGGCTGCGTAACAGGGTCTGGATCAGTCGCGGACGATGTACTTCAGGAAACAGGCCGCCATTCAGAAAACAGATTGATCCGATATCGAAGGAAAATATGCCGGTGCCTGTTTCATTACGGGCAAGACATTCCTGTGCCACGCTGTCGCCCAGATCATGAGCCAATATATGGGTGCGCCGAATGTTCAGTGATGCCAGTAATCCGGCAACGATATCGGCCTGCTCCAGGATCGAGTAACGGTGGCGGCGCGGTTTGTCAGAAAAGCCGAAACCGAGCAGATCGAAACCTATCACTCGAAAATGTTTTGCCAGCGAAGGCCATATTCTTTGCCAGTCATAGGACGCTGTGGGGAAGCCGTGCAGGCAAAGCAGCGCATCTCCCTTGCCCTGATCCTGATAAAAAATCGAGTGTTCCCGCCACTTGAAGTAATGGCCTGAAGTTTTCCAGTGTTCGAGCGATTTGGAGGTCATCAATCGGATGTCGGCTTATTTGTTAAAGAAAAATAACATTCATGAACTGCAACCAAGATCGTACGTCAAAAATATTTAACGATGACAGTTGCCGGCGAGGAATCCCGATGATTTTTCTTCGAAAAACATCTTTTATGTGAAGTCTGTCCGGTTTTTCTCGGCTACCGCGTACTGATACATGCCCACCCATGACTTTAGGCATGTCTCTTGAAAGTCGGGAGGTCCCCTTGGAATATCATTAGGAGCTTTGTTGTGAAAAAAAGTATCGTTGCTCTCTCCCTTCTTGCATTCAGTGTGACCGCTGCCATTGCAGCCACCAATCCGTCAGGTCTGATCAAGAAAATCACGCCGGCCCAGAAAAAACTCCAGGCAGCCCTTCGTAACGAGATGCGCGAATATCTGCGCACCGATGGCATGATCGAAGTTCCTGCCGCCAAAGCACCCAGCACCACAAAAGCCTACACCGATGAAGAAGTGGGCGATGCCAACTCATTTGGTCGCGCGGTGAATTTCATCGGCACGGTACAAAGCGGCGTGCTGACCATTGCTGCCGATTGCACGCCTGATCCGGCATTTCCGCCGGGCCCGAATGACCATTGCGTCGTTCCCGATGTCAATGGTTTCGCCAATATCAATTTCCCGGACATGGGCAAGGTCCTGATCCCGGCGAAAAGTGCAAAAACGCTTTTCTGCCATTGGCAAACTCCCTTCGGCACCATGATTTATTCCAATCCGACCGGCGTATATCAAGGTCAGGCACGTGCCATTTTTACCGCCACTTACAAAATTGAAAACGAAGTGCTCAACGATCCGACCTTGATCGATCCAAGCACCGGCCTGCCATACGGTGGTGTGATCAATACCAGTCTGGGTGCCGTACGCGATGGCCGCAGCCTGCAACCGGGCGAGACGCAGGTTTATCGTGACAATTACACGCGCGCCTGTCTCGGCGGTTTGGTCTCGAAACGTGCATTGATGGAAAGTTACGGCCTGAGCGACGCGCAAGCGACCAAGTTCTTCAAGAAAGACACGAAGATAACCATCGGCATGATTGGCAGCACGCGACATGTCAGCGATGGCAGCATGATTATCGGTACCCGTTTCGTCGGTGACTGATTGACGACTCTCTCCAGGGAAGGAAAAAAACGGCAGCCGCAAGGCTGCCGTTTTCATTTCGGGTCCGGATAGGCATTCCATGCCACAATAAATGCGAAAGTGAACGGAAGCATTTAATGTCAAAACAGCACAACTCCATTCGCGGCATCTGGGCCATGCTGATGGCCGTTTGTCTGTTTTCGCTGATGGACGCCGGGCTTAAATGGCTGTCGCCACATTACCCCGCATTGCAGGTGACCGCGATGCGAGCGATCGCATCCTTGCCTTTCGTCATCGTTTATATTTTTCTGCGCGGCAGCGCCGCCAGCCTGTTTGCGATTCGCTGGCCGCTGCATATCCTGCGCGGTGTACTTGGCATCAGCATGCTGGCTTTGTTTACCTATGGCCTGAAGAGTTTGCCGCTGTCCGAAGCCTATTCCCTGTTTTTTATTGCTCCATTGCTCATTACCGCACTATCGGTTCCAATGCTGAAGGAAAAAGTCGGCGCAGCGCGCTGGATCGCGATCTTGGTTGGCTTGTCCGGCGTATTGATCGTGTTGAGACCGGGAACGGAGAATCTCGATTCGCTCGGCAGTCTGGCGGTTCTTGCCGCTGCGGTTTGCTATTCGGTATCCGCCATCAGCGTTCGCCTGATTAGCCGCACCGATTCTTCGGACAGCATGGTGTTCTGGGCAATGATGATGATTGCAATCGGTGCGGGCTGCATGGCGGCTCCGGATTGGCGTCCAATCGAGCATCGTCATTTGATGGTGCTGGCCGGCATTGGTCTTACCGGGTTTTTTGGACAGGTTGCCATTACGGCGGCCTTCCAGAAGGGCGAGGCATCGGTGATTGCACCGTTTGAATACAGTGCGCTGGCACTCGGGCTAGGTCTGGATTGGCTGCTTTGGAAAACATTGCCGGATGCTATTGCCTTATTGGGAGCCCTTGTTATCGTGGCAAGCGGTTTGTATCTGATTAAAAAAGAAAAAGTGCACGCAGAAGCCGAGCATCCGTAGTTCGTCATTTTCCCGGGAGAAAGTTATGTGGATTTTCAGATCGTTTATTGCGGGTTTCATTTCAACCCTGGTATTTCATCAGGGCCTTTTCCATTTGCTTTATCTTGCCGGAAAAATTCCACGACCCGCATGGGACATGACGGCGACTCCGCCACTGCAAGTGCCAGCAGTGATTTCGCTGGCGTTCTGGGGTGGTGTTTGGGGCGTGGCCATCTGGGCGATGATCAAAAAACAAGGTAATGCCCGCCAATGGTTGCTCGCCATCGTATTGGGAGCCTTGTTGCCCAGTATCGTTGCGCTGCTGTTTGTTTTCCCGCTTAAAGGCATGGCATTTGCGGCCAATTGGGATCCCAAAATGTGGATCGGCGCCTTTTTGCTTAATGGTGCATGGGGCTTGGGCGTGATCCTGTTCATGAAAGCTTTTGGCAGGAAGTAAGTTCAAACATCGCCGCCGCGGGTTTAACTGTCAACCGCCTGCGGGGTGCTGCGTTTTAACCAGCACTCCCAGGACAAACAGCGAGAAACTCCATGAAAAAAGTAATTCCGATCCTCGTCATCGGCTTTATGTCGATAAGCATGCTGGCGAATGCGCAAAGCCAGTCGAATGAACGTCGTGCCGATATGCAGGCCAAGGCACAAGAGCGCTTCCATGCGCTTGATGCCAATAATGACGGAAAAATCAGTTATGCCGAATTCCAGAACAATCCCAAACAACGCGAGCGTTTTGATAAAGCAGATTTGAACCGGGATGGCGGCTTGACTCAGGACGAGATCAGGCAGGCCCATCAGCAAATGAAGCAGCAGCGTCAGGAACGCCGTGCGAAGGGCCGCGAAAAAATGCAGGCGATGCGCGAAAAAATGAAGCGCCTCGATGTCAATAATGATCAGGCTCTGACTCGGGCCGAGATCGGTAACGAATTGCCGAAACTGTCGGAAAATTTCGATATCATCGACGGCAACAACGATGGCAAGATAACACGTGAAGAAATGCGTATCGCCCGGATGGCAATGCGTGCCGAACGCCAGTCGCAGTCAAGATGATTTTTGTTTTCGCAAAAATAAAAAAGACCGCTTGCGGTCTTTTTTATTGTCCGATTTTCCGATTTGCCAAATCTAGAATTCACCGGGGATGGTGTAAATCAGACGATCCTGGCTCGTCTTCTCGTTCTTGTCGGCAATGACGCCGAGGAAAATCGGGCTAATGCCTTTTTCCTGCAATGCAGTCTTGAAATACTGTTCGTTCTCTCGCTTGAATACGAATATACGTTTTCCGGGTTTCTGTTCGAGCGCCTGGTCGAGAGGCATGTCGAATTGGCTGTCGGAAATGTCTTTTGGTTGTGGCTTGAAGCTGACCTTGTTGATTTTCGATCCGAGGTAGAGATGCAGGCCGTAGCGCGCCATGTCTTCGACAAAAATGATTTCCCGTGGTTTTTCCTTCGTTATCACCAGTAATTTCCGCGCGAAGATTTCCGGATCCTTGCTGTTGTTATAGGTAGCCAACAAGCCATGAAGGCCGAGCAGGGAAATGACAAGCAAGGCCAGCCACACCAGTTTTTTCGTCGATAGTTCAAAGTTGCCGAGGGCATTGCCTAGCAGCAGGGCGAAAGGCGTGAACAAGGGCAACACGTAAAGAAGCATGCGTGAGCGAGAAAGGCAGAACACGATCAAGGGCAGCAATAACCAGAGCCAGAGAAAGCGCTGTTCCGGCGTGTGTTTTGACAACGGTCTCAGATTCGCATAGAGATTTTTGCCAGCGATTGCCAGCCAGGGCAATGCACCAAGCAGGAATACCGGAAGATAGACGATCAGCGGTCCGTACCACTCGGGGTTGCGTTGCATGCCCTTGTCGGCAACGCGTGCGACCACTTCATGTCCAATGAAATAATCCAGAAGTCCCGGATGTCTCTGGATCACCACGCCATACCACGCGAGACCGATGATTCCGAACGCAAGGAAACCGATCGGCCTGAGCAAGGATTTCAGGTCTTTTTGTTGCCATAGAAAAACGATGATGGCCAATAGAGGCAGCAAGCCCGGAGGACCCTTGGCAAGAAAGGCGAGTCCGAATCCCGCCCACATTGCATCCATCCAGAATTTTGATTTCTTCAGGAAGGCATATTGCGTAAAACATAAAAGCGCCAGGGTTTCGCATGCCGCCAGAATAAAGTCGGTGCTGATGTAGTTGTTGGCAAAAAACGGAAACGGACTGGTAGCGAATATCAGTGCGGGCAGCCATGGTTTTTCCCGGGTAAAAACCTTGCCGAGTTGATAAATCATCAACACGCTGAAAATGTAGGCAAGCGCGACGGGTAGTCGTGCTGCCCAGGTATTGAATCCAAACGTCTTCACGCTGGCGGCGATTGCCCAATATGTCAGCGGCGGCTTGGTAAAATGCAGCGAGTCGGGATGGCGATGAAGCGATATCCATTCATTGGTATCGGCAATCATCAATGCAACATTGGTGTAGCGGCCTTCATCGGGTTCAAACAGGCTGCGACTTCCCATGAATGAAAACCCCAGAATCGATGCCAGCAAAAAAATCAGCAGATAGGGTCTTGAACGGAGAAAATTCATTCGGCGGGCTCTTTATCGCGATGCACAAGGATAAGCCAAACTCATCCCCAAAAGAAAAAAGGGTGCCGAAGCACCCTTTTTCAATCGCCAACATTGCGGCTTAGAAAGCGACACCTGCGCTGATGCCGTAAATAAGCGGGTCCACATTGGCAGTGCCTACGGCAGCACCATCAACGGTAACGTCGCTGTCGAAGTTCAGGTAGCGCACATCGCCGCGCACAAAGAAATTGTCGTTGAAATAATAGTCTGCGCCCAGATTTGCCGTCAGTCCGCTGCTATTGTCTGCGCGCAGTACGGTACCGGCCAGCGCACCCGTTGATTTCTCGCCGCTCACATTGACCCAGCCATAACCGAGTCCAAGGAATGGCCTGAATTTACTTTCTTTCATGAAATGGTAATTCACGCCGAGGGTGGTGGGCCGGTGCTTGACGGAACCGACTGTACCCAGACCCGCCAGGGAAACATCATGTTCATATTTCTCGAGTCCGGACCACAACTCTACCGACCAGTTGTCGGCGAAATGATAGGCAACACTGCCGGTGACAGCCCAGTCGTCGTCAACGCTGGCCTCTGCGCCGGCAAGCGTGCCGTTATCCGACTTCGGATTCACATTGTGAAAACCCAATGTTGCGGTGACATTTTCTGCATGGGCATTGGATGCCATTAAAACTAAACCAAGAGCAAGACCTAAAGTGGAAATGCGGGGCATGGGGGAATACTCCGTTATTGTTCATGCCGGAACATACCGGCCAAGACATGGTTACAAAATAAAAATGAATTCCCGGTGAGCTGTGCGTCAAGCAGACGTGAACTATTTTTGCCGGTTCATAAACCATGACGAAAGTCATTGCCTCAAAAGGCACATGTGAAGCATTCGTCAAAAAACTATGCTGGCACTGTCTAGAAAGTGAGGTAACCATGAAACATCTTGTTCTTGCCACGGCATTGAGTTTAGGCGCAGTTTCGGCAGCCCATGCGCATACGCAGGGTAGTTCCGTGCAATGCAATTTCGAAAGTGACTACACGTTTTCGCAGCAGGGCCGTACCCTGATTTTCAGCAAGGACAAGGCCCCAGGCAAACGCATCATGATTCAGGACAGTCGACTAATCGTTGATGGCAAGGATTTGGAGTTGAGCCCGGAAGACAGGCAGCGCGTCGGCGAATTCGAAGATGAAATGCGTCTGTTGATTCCGCAGGTCAAGCAGGTAACCACCGAAGCGATTGATATTGCCTTTCTGGCATTGATCGAGGTTTCGCGCGGCCTGAACGGTGAGCAGGATAATTCGACGATCAGGAAACTGCAGAATGCGCAAATCAACCTGCGCAATTCGATCAATAAAAATCCCGAGCTCGTTATCAATGACGATATCGATGCAAAAATCATTGAGCCGATCATTGCTGATTTTGTTCCTGATGTCGCCTCTGCCGCGCTGAGGCAGGCTTTGTCACTTGTATTCAGCAGAGACGAGGAAAAAGCCAAGGCCTTTGAAAAACGCATGGATGCCATGGGCGATGAAATCGAAACGAAAGTCGAAGCCCGTGCGAAAAAACTCGAGCCTCTGGCGCAGGCCATGTGCAGCCGGGTCAGGAACATGGATCGCATCGAAGACAGTATCGGCGTGCGACTGGGCAACAAGGAAAAAATCAATCTGCTTGATACAAAGGCGCCCTGAACCTTTCCCCTATCGCTCGACATCTGTCCCCGGGTGTCGGCGTTACGCCTTCCTGCTTATGGCAGGAGGGCGTTTTTTTGTCCTGGAGACACGCAAAAACTCCCGAAAAAGCTGCAAGGAGTAGAAAGCTTGGCGGCAATGCCCTTCGCAGGCGACAATAGCGGCTGCGCCAGTAGGGCGGGAGGATTGCATGTCAGTATTGAAAGAAGTCAAGGTGCCGGATATCGGCGGCCATAAAAACGTTCCTGTCATTGAAGTGTTGGTCAAGGTCGGCGACACCGTCAAAAAAGACCAGGGTTTGATTACCCTTGAATCCGACAAAGCAACCATGGAAGTTCCCGCGCCATTCGCCGGTATCGTGCGCGAGCTCAAAGTCAAACTGGGCGATGAAATTTCGGAAGGCGATATTGCACTCGTGATTGAAGCGGCCGATGAAACGGTTTCTTCGACAAAGCCTGCAGTGCAGGAAGTGGCTGCGCCGAAAAAAGCAGATCCGCCAGCTGCTTCGGAAGAGAAGATCGTGGCGCCTGTTGCCGTTGTATCCATATCCACTCCAGTGCCTGCCGGCAATCCTGTGCGTACGCCGCCGGTCAGTTTTGATGCCGATGCCCTGATGCCGGCCAACGTTCCCTATGCCAGCCCTGCGGTGCGGGTATTTGCACGCGAGCTGGGTGTTGATTTGGCGAAAGTAAAAGGCAGCGAGCGCGGCGGCCGAATCTCGAAAGCGGACGTACAGCAGTTTGTCAAAGCCGCTTTGGTCTCCGGCGTAGCAAGTTCAGGTGGCGGTTCCGGTTTGAATCTGATCCCCTGGCCGCAAGTGGATTTCGCGAAATACGGTGCGATCGAATCGTTGCCGCTTTCTCGCATCAAGAAAATTTCCGGTGCGAATCTTGCCCGCAATTGGGCCATGATTCCACATGTCACACAGAACGACGAAGCCGATATCACCGAAATGGATTTGTTCCGCAAGAAACTCGCGGAGGAGCACAAGGACGTCAAGGTCACGCCGCTGGTGTTCATGATGAAAGCGGTGGTCGCGGCATTGAAAAAATATCCGAATTTCAATGCTTCGCTCGAAGGCGACAATTTGATTCTGAAAAAATATTTCCATATCGGCATTGCGGTGGATACCCCCGACGGTCTGGTGGTTCCGGTGATTCGTGATGTCGATAAAAAAGGCTTGCTTGAGCTGGCACAGGAACTCGCCGTGATCAGTGCGAAAGCGCGCGACAAGAAACTCGGCCCGAATGATATGCAGGGTGGCTGCTTCTCGATCTCTTCGCTGGGCGGGATTGGTGGTACAGGATTTACGCCGATCATCAATGCGCCGGAAGTTGCCATCCTTGGCGTGTCGAAGTCGCAAATCAAGCCGGTCTGGAATGGCAGTGAGTTCACGCCGCGTTTGATGCTGCCACTCTCGCTTTCGTATGACCATCGGGTGATCGATGGTGCCGCCGCCGCAAGGTTTGCAAGTTTCCTGACACAATCTCTGGCGGATTTGCGCCAGCTGTTGCTGTGACTCTCGAAGGTAGAACAGCATGAGCAGTATCGAATTGAAAGTTCCGGATATCGGCGGCAGCACCAAGGTTCCGGTCATTGAAATCCTGGTCAAAGTCGGCGATGAGATTAAAAAAGACCAGGGCTTGATTACCCTGGAATCCGACAAAGCCACCATGGAAGTACCGGCGAGCGCAGCGGGTACTGTAAAAGAATTGCGCGTCAAGCTCGGTGATGAAATGTCCGAGGGCGATGTGATCGCCATTCTTGAATCCGGTGAAGCTACGGTCGAAAAACCGGCTGCTGCAGTTGTTGAAAATAAAACACCAGCGCCTGTTGTCGCGGTTTCGGCAACTCCCGTTGGCCTTGCAAAAGACAATTCCGATATCACCTGTCAAATCGTCGTGCTTGGTGCCGGTCCCGGCGGCTATACCGCCGCATTCCGCGCCGCCGATCTGGGCATGGATGTCGTCTTGGTTGAACGCTATGCGCAATTGGGCGGTGTTTGCCTGAATGTCGGTTGCATTCCATCCAAAGCATTGCTGCATGCTGCCGAAGTTATCGAGGAAGCCAAGCATGCTGCCGATTACGGCGTGAGTTTCAGCGAAGCGAAAATCGATCTGGCGAAATTGCGTACTCACAAGGAAAAAGTGGTCGGTACTCTGGTCAGCGGCCTGACCGGTATGGCGAAACAGCGAAAAGTTCGCACGGTAACCGGCATCGGTAAATTCATTTCGCCTAATCAATTGGAAATTGAAACAGCTACCGGCAAACAAATACTTGGATTCAAGCAATGCATTATTGCGGCTGGTTCGCAGCCGGTGAAGTTGCCTGGCTTTCCCTGGGAAGATCCACGCGTGATGGATTCCACCGATGCACTGATGCTGCATGACATTCCTAAAAGCCTGTTGGTGATTGGTGGCGGCATTATCGGGCTCGAAATGGCGACGGTGTATCGCTCGTTAGGCAGTGAAGTGACGGTGGTCGAATTGGCCGAGCAATTGATGCCCGGTGCGGACAAGGACTTGGTCAAGCCATTGGCGGATCGCCTGAAAAAAGCCAGTGTCGCGATTCACCTGAAAACCAGGGCGGCGAAGGTAGAGGCAAAAAAAGACGGCATCCATGTCGGCTTTGAAGGCGCTGCTCCCGAGAAAACCATTTACGACCGCGTATTAGTCGCTGTTGGCCGTGCGCCTAATGGCGGCAAGCTTAATGCGCAACTTGCCGGAGTCAGTGTTACCGAACGCGGCTTTATTCCGGTGGATCGGCAAATGCGCACCAATGTTCCCCATATTTTTGCGATTGGAGATCTGGTCGGTAATCCGATGCTGGCGCACAAGTCCACGCACGAAGGAAAACTTGCCGCCGAAGTGGCGTCGGGCGAAAAACGCGAATGGGTCGCACGCGTCATTCCATCGGTGGCTTATACAGATCCTGAAATTGCCTGGGTCGGCGTCACAGAAACCGAAGCGAAAGAAAAGAACCTGCAAATCGGCGTCGGAAAATTCCCTTGGGCTGCCAGTGGTCGCGCGATTGGCATTGGCCGTACCGAAGGCTTCACCAAGTTGATTTTCGACGAAGCAACGCACCGCATTATCGGCGGCGGCATTGTCGGAGTGAATGCCGGTGACCTGATTTCGGAAGTGGTGCTGGCGATTGAAATGGGCTGCGAGGCAGGCGATATTGGCCACAGCATCCATCCACACCCGACACTGGGTGAGTCAATCGGCATGGCGGCAGAAGTTTATGAAGGCACGATTACCGATTTGTATATTCCCAAAAAGAAATAAGCGGATCGCAAAAAACGAATATCCACAAGGGGCAATACCATGCTGATGAGTACCGGATTATTTTTCTGCGGATTGCTGTTGCTGTTGTTGGGTAGTGATTCCGCGGTCAAGGGGATCGCAGGCTTTTGCCAGCGTCTGGGTCTGTCGGGTTTCAAGACTGGCGTGCTGATGATGTTGTTCGCGACTTCAGTTCCCGAATTATTCGTCAATGCCTATGCTGTTTATACGGGCCATGCCGACATTGCTCTTGGCAATGCCGTCGGCAGCAATATCGTCAATATCGGCCTGACGCTGGCTTTGGCGGCGGTATCAGCCCCGATGCTGCTGGCCATGCGTTCGCTTGCCGTTCAAATCGTTTTTCTGCTTGTGGCGACCGGTATTGTTCTGCTGCTGGGTCTGGATGGCGGCTTGCAACGCTGGGAAGGTGGACTCTTGCTGCTGGCATTTGTCGCAGTCGTTTTCGTGGTCATGAAAAAATCTGGTCAAGAAAGTGCCGAGGTCCAAAAGGAAGTCGGCGAAGTCTTCGAGACAAGCACGGCGACTGCCATCAACCTGGCGAGAATTGCGATTGGTGCTGGCGTTCTGTTTTTTGGTGCCAAGCTGGTGATTGATGCAGCACCAGCCATCGGTTTGTCACTGGGCTTTGGTCACTTGCTGACCGGTCTTACCGTGGTGGCTATCGGGACCGCATTGCCCGAAGTGGTGATGGCCATTCTGGCGGCACGCAGCGGTCGGGCGAATCTTGTTGCCGGTCTTGTTCTCGGTGCCTGCCTGTTCAATCTATTATTCATTCTTGGCGGCATGGCCATCGTGAAACCGGTGATGATTCCGGCCTCCTTTATCGGATTCGAGCTGCCTGCGGCGATGGCTTTCACGCTTGCCCTGTATCCGATTCTGGGCGGTGATTTGCGCATCAACCGCAATGAAGGTTTTATCCTGTTTGTGTTGTTCTTATCCTGGCTGGCCTTCGAGCTGTTCAAGACATGGGCATGATGCATGCCTCAATGAAATGCTACCCAGCAGGCCGCCGATAAAATAATCACGCACAATAAATCCAGCACGGCGCCTTCCTTGATCATCTGGCGCGTGCTGACACACCCGGTGCCGTAAGCGATGGCATTGGGGGCTGTTGCCACTGGCAACATAAAGCCTACGCTTGCGGCCAATACAGCGGGGTACATCAGCAATGCCGGCTCGACATTGATCGCTTTGGCGGTCGCCGCAAGAATCGGCATCAACAGGACTGCTGTTGCCGTATTGCTGGCAATTTCCGAAAGCAGGACGACCCCCATCATCAAGCCGAGTAACAGCAGAGGAAGTGGCAGGTGCTGAAGTCCTGTCAAATTTTTGCCAATGGCATCGCTCAATCCCGATTTATCGAATGCCGTGGCAAGCGCGATACCGCCGCCAAACAATACCAATGCTCCCCACGGAATTTTTTCCGCCGATGCCCAATCGAGCAAACGCCCATCGCGACCATCGGGGATCAGGCACAAGACAATAACAGCGATGAGCGCAACGCTTGCATCGTTTGCCTTGTCGAGACCCAGTAACAGGCTCCAGCCACCGAAAGGTTCGGTGCGGAAAATCCAGGCAGCTGCCGTGATCGCAAATACGCCAAGCACGCGTCGTTCGGCCACGGACCATGCACCTATGTTGGGAAGCTCTGCCGCAGGTGCGGTAGTCAAGTTGCGGCCAAGCCAAATCGCCAGTGACAGCAGGCCCAGAATCACGACGGGCACGCCGACTTTCATCCAGTCAAAAAAACCGTAGGCAATACCGGTGCTCTGCTGATACACCTGCATGAAAACGAGATTGGGTGGCGAACCGATCGGTGTTCCCATGCCGCCAATACTGGCTGCGTAGGCAATGGATAGCACCAGGGGCACTTCCAGTCTTTTATCGGGGTAGGTTTCGAGAATCGCCATCGCAACCGGCAGCATCAGCAAAGTCGTTGCGGTATTGGAAATCCACATGCTGATGAAGCCGGTCGCGGCAATGAATCCGTAAAGAAGATGGCGACCGCTGCGCCCGCCGAAGGCATTCACCATTTTCATGGCCAGACGTTGATGTGCGCCAGATTTTTCCAATGCCTTTGAAAGCATGAAGCCACCGGCCAAGAGCAAAATCAATTCATGACCATAACTTTGCGCGACTTCTTTTGCATTGAGCACTCCCAGCATGGGCAGCAATGCAAGGGGTAATAATGCAGTTACCGGTGCGGGTAGTGGCTCTGTCATCCACCAGATGGCACAACATACGGTGACTGCGACCGTGATGGCCAGTGCGAAAGTCTGTCCGTTAAAAATGCAAAGATACGCCGCGAGTGCCGCGATTAAAGGACCGGCAAACAGGCTTATGCGTTGTAGTGGCATGCCATCGCTCATTTCGATATTCGATTGGCTATACTGCCACGAGACGGAAATATTGGAAGCATCACATGACGGAAAACGGCAGTTCCATATCCATGCGTGCCTATTCGAGCTTGATCGAATTTTTCCGTCTGGAAGCCGCAGGCGGCATCATGCTGGTGGCAGCATCCGTCATTGCATTGATCGTTGCCAACTCGTCTCTGGAGGGGCTCTATCTGGGGTTTCTGGATTTTCCCGTCCATATCGGGCTTGCCGATTTCGCGATTAAAAAACCACTGGTGCTCTGGATTAATGATGGTCTGATGGCGATTTTTTTTCTGCTGGTCGGTCTTGAGCTGAAACGTGAATTTGTCGAAGGCCAATTTGCCGACAGAAAACAAATCATGCTGCCGGCGATGTGCGCCTTGGGCGGAATGATAGTGCCGATGGCAGTGTATGCCGCTTTCAACTGGAATGATCCGGTCGCGATGAATGGCGTTGCCATTCCTGCGGCAACCGATATCGCATTTGCTTTGGGCGTGCTATCGCTGTTGGGTTCGCGCGTGCCGGTCGCATTGAAACTATTGCTGACTGCCATTGCAGTGGCAGATGATCTCGGTGCGATTATCATCATCGCGATTTTTTACACATCGAATCTATCACTGCTTTCGCTCGGCCTGGCCATAGTCGCGATTTTTGGCCTGTGGTTGTTGAATAAATTCAAAGTCATGCGTCTGAGTGCCTACCTGCTTGTCGGCCTTTGCATGTGGGTAGCCGTATTGAAATCCGGTGTTCACGCTACCCTTGCGGGCGTTGTACTGGGTCTGTTTATTCCGATCGGTGGTGATCAAGAAGGTTCGGCGCGACCTTCCGAAAGCCTGGAACATTTTCTGCATCCGTGGGTGGCGTATTTCATTTTGCCTTTATTCGCTTTTGCGAATGCAGGTGTTTCACTCGAAGGCATTCAGTGGTCGAATCTGGCCGATGCCATTCCGCTCGGGATCGTGGCGGGTTTGTTTGTCGGCAAGCAGATAGGCGTTTTCGGTGTCGCTTTTATTCTGCTTCGATTGAAATGGGTGCGCCTGCCCGAAGGACTCAATCTCAAGTTGTTATGGGGCCTGTCGATGTTATGTGGCATCGGCTTCACAATGAGTCTGTTCATCGGATCGCTGGCGTTCGAAGGACAGGGCGAATCACTGCAGGTCAGTTATCGTCTGGGAATACTGTTGGCATCTTTCATTTCCGCGATTGCCGCGTTTGGTTTTCTTAAATGGCAGGTACGGAAAATAGAGGCATGAACCGGATATTGATATTCGGTTTGTCAGGGCAGGTTGGTGATGCATTGCTGCCCTTGCTGCTTGATCAGTCATTTGCAGTGACGGCAATTTCCCGGCAACCCAGGGCCAGCGAAAAAAACATCATTTGGAAGCAAGCGGGTTTTTCCAATTTCGAATCACCCGAGAAAATCTACGATGCGATTATCAGTCTTGGTCCACTTGATGCCTTTGCTTCTTGGCTGACATCGTCCGGGTTTGCCGCAAAGAAAATTATCGCGCTTAGTTCGACCAGTATCGTGACCAAGAAAAATTCGCCAGATGCAAATGAGCGGAAGTTATCGGAACTGCTGGAGAGCAGCGAGCAGCTCCTCATCACTCATGCAATCAAGACCGAGTCAGCACTTGTCGTTTTGCGGCCAACATTGATCTACGGCAACGGGCGCGATCAAAGCCTCTCGCGATGGCTGAATCTCGCAAAGCGCAGCAAATGGGTGGTTTTGCCGAAGAATGCCGGCGGCTTGCGTCAGCCTGTGCACGTGGCCGATGTGGCTGCTGCCGTCTTCCAGGCATTGGTACGAGTGAATTCCGCTTGTGTAGTGCTGGATTTGCCAGGTGGAGAAATCCTGGCTTTCGATCAAATGCTGCTACGCACTCTTGAAGTCCGATTGCCTTCTGCAAAAGTACTTCGAATACCTGATTTTTTGTTTCGGTTGATGCTTCGATTGGTCTCGCATACTCGCTTTGGTCGTGGTCTGGGTTCGGGCTTTTTTGCGCGTTTGGGGGAAGACTGGGTGTTTGACCCCATACCTGCCCGTATGATGCTTGCTTACGTGCCGAGGGCGTTCAGCCCGTAAATTAGAGGAAAAGCTCGATTTTGTGCATTGCAACATGGAAATATTTTGTTAAACCGTACGCTCGAGCATTGCCATTTTCTAACGGACTCTTAATATGCAAGTACTGGAAACCGAGTCTCCGGGGGGAGCGTCCGCACTAAAGCTACGGAATTGCGAAAATTTAACGATTTTCCCAGATCTGTCTCGCGGGGCTTGTAATTCAAAAAATTTTTGCTGCTGATCAGGAATAAACCAATGAAAAAACTAAATCGTTCCACCGGGCTTCGAGCCCGCGCACCTTTGGCAATGGCAGTAGCTTTTGCATTGCTTTCTGCACCTGCAGTACAAGCCTTTGAGTTCGAAAAAGG
>Ga0209174_10001195_pt1 | contig 18591 bp, 18 predicted proteins | sample JI91814BDNA_FD_187505 | JGI IMG/M metagenome (GOLD analysis project Ga0209174, IMG submission 187505) | Wastewater effluent complex algal communities from Wisconsin, to seasonally profile nutrient transformation and Carbon sequestration -... | ecosystem: Engineered > WWTP > Effluent > Algae...
TGGCCTGCTGGGTGCCCTGCTAGACTTAGAACTACTCGACGAAATCGATGTTTTTATTGCCCCCAAATTGTTTGGTGGCCAAGATGCCCTCACCCCCATTGGCGGCTTAGGAATTAAGCACGCGGACGCAGCTATCACGCTTCATCACTGGAATGTTAACCGCTCTGGAAATGACATTCACTTGAATGGTACTGTGCAATATCCCAGCTAATTTGCGTCGGCAATTTGAGCAGACGTAGGCTGATTCAAACGAGACAGACTAAACGCATCAAAGCAAAGAGCCGTTCGCAAAACAAACGCTTTGCGAACGGCTCACAGTTTGTGCATTCAATGTGCCGCTATGCAGTGCAGCACTATTTTACTTTAGCGGGCCTATCGTAAATGACCTACCAATTGTTGGCCGAACTTGCGTGGTTCGGGATGGTGGGTAATCTGAATGGAAATCTCCATCTCAGTTGCCCAACGACCTTGCGAATCACCAATAACGATCCAGTGTGGAATCACGCATACGGACTGATGAACCAGTTCGTATCCACCTTCGGATTGACTTACCGTTTCGATCGGGAAGGCCCAGATATTGGTTGGCGCTCCGAACAATAATTGAACATCCAACGACAACCACTGATCGATAAGACCCAATTGAGTCTTGTCCGATAGGTTCAAAGCTGACCCCAATTGTCCTAGCCGCTGACCGTCGCTGCCATAAAAGAATCGATCATCCGCCCCCGAAGGCATACCAGCAAAATTCCATTCTGATGCAAAATGGAATGGACGTCCTGCAGGTAACCCATCGATCTGGTAGGCAACTTTCAACGTCGAACTGCCTGCTTCGAAGGTTAGCGCCTTGCTTACTGTCAAAGGTACGCCCCAGGCATTGCCATCGCGTTGCATGAAGACCTGAACCTTGCCAGCCCCACGACGAAGTTTCGCTTGATATTCGCCTTCTACAAAATCGCCCCGTTCTTGAGCGTGGCCGGCGATCAATGCTTCTAACGTTACCGATTCGTCGAAGAAATGATCTTGCAAGCTCTTGCGGGTATATTTGTCGTACTGCAATCGTTGATCTAGCCCTTCTTGCTTGAAGACGACTCGATCATGGATGCTGGCCACTTTTTCGTTACTTTGCGAAGCACCCTTCAGCACTTTGCGATGGTAGCTTTCAGGACGGCGACGAATGTTTGCCAAAAGGTTATGGCCCAACGAACGCACATCCAATTCGTACAACATACCACCTTGCGATGGAGCGACCCAACCGATCAATTGACTGTTCGCCAAACGTACTTCAGGTTGGAAATCTAAATTGAAATCGCGACTTTGACCGTCGATATATTCTGAATTTTGACCAGTAATGGCATCCAACAAATTGTCCGCTTCGATCAATTCCTTGAACACCGCGTTGCGCAAGTGGGGGAGATAAATCCCACCAAAGGCACCGTGCCAATAAGTGCAATTGCATTGACCGCGGTAGAGATGATCTTCGGCAATCTCCAATAGATCATGCCCAGCAAACTCTTGGCGAGCCTTCTCGAGCCGTTCGCTAACATTGAGCATGCGGCAATACATTTCATTCGCTTCGGTGTATTTCACTTTGAAATTACGCCACGAACCACCGCGTACGAATCGTCGAAGCTTGTCCCAGATGGGCTCATGTTCAATTGCATGCACAGATTCTTCGAAGACTTCTTGTTGAGCGACGGGCAAAGCCCACTCGGTCATTTCACGGTAACTGCAATCGGGCAAATAAACTTTACCCACAGGTGGGCTCTGCTCAACCACATCTGTGAGTCGGGCGGTTTGCAACCAATGGCGATTATCATTGAGCGCGTTCAAGAAATCACGCAGCCATCCGCGTTCATAAACATGAACTTTGGTATCTGGCCATGTTCCAAACTTCTCGCCGTCGTCTCCAAAAACGAGGACCGCGCCAGGTGTTTGCTGCGCGGTTTGGCGAGCAAACTCAATCATGTCGGCAACAGGTGCAAACGGAATCAAGTACCGCAGTTTTTCGCTACCAGGGAACACCTTGAGCAGGCGGCCGTCATCTTCGGTCGCATAATAACCGAACAATTCTTCCTGCGAACAACCTGCAGCTTTGAAATGGAAGTCATCCAATACCGTGTAATGCATTCCTGCATCGGCCAAGTCGCTGGTCAAGCTACTTTCCCACACACGTTCGGGAACCCACATACCACGAACGCTGGTCTCGAAACGTTCTTCGAGCCATTCGGTATACCGTTTGATTTGCCCGATACGATCTCGGCTCGGGAGCATCGTCAAAATGGATTCATAAAATGGACCGCCGACAATCTCAATGCGTCCACCCGCCACCAGGGACTTGAGGCGATGCATATAGTCTGGCTTGCGTTCATGCAGCCATAACATCAATGGCCCCGAGGTATGCAAAGAAATGCGAAGATTTTCGTAGGGCTCAAAGACATCCAAAAAAGGGAGGTAACTATCTTGGTAGGCTTGTTCAAAAACACCATCGAAATTTCCAATCGGTTGGTGATTGTGCAATACCAAACAAAGATGGATAGGCGAAGTCATAGCACTCTCATGAATCTAGATGGAACCCGCGCACGGACAAACCGTTAAAGATGGGCATACTTACCCTTTCTGTATCGTCGGCGGGTCGACCGTCACTATAGCGTTATTTTGCCTCTCCACTCCAATCCGAATGATTATTTTCGGTCGAAGCGTTAAACTCGCGACGATCGAATCGTTAGAATCGTTCGGGGTTAGCTAGGTGGAATAAGTTTGCAGTTTTTAGTTTTCAGTGGTTCAGTGATTCAGTTTTCAGTGATTCAGTGATTCGCTGGAAGATCACTTTGGGAATTTGGGCAGGCAGGGGGGCTATGGATATCTGGACGCTAGCAAAATAGCCCTTCCACACTGAAAACTGAATCACTGAAAACTGAATCACTGAACCACTTCCTCCCCTCATCCCACAGTCGCGAAATAGAGACGCAATGTTCGGGCGGCCTCTTCTGGGAGGATGGAATTGATTTGGCTGCCCGAGGCCCATTCGAAGCCCGCTAATTTCCCAAGACGCGGAAAGAGATCGATTCGCCAGTGGAAGTGTTTCCCCTCGTCGTTTGAAAAAGGAGAAGTGTGGATCACATAGTTGTAACTTGCGTTTGAGAGAGCATTTTCCAACGCCTTGATGGTTCGCAATAAGTAGCCAGCTAATTCCGACTCTACCTCATCGATCGCCGTTTCAAAAGTTGCTTGGTGTTGTCGCGGGAAAATCGACACGAAGTAAGGTGAGCGACTGGCGTAAGGGCAAATGGCTACAAAATGCTCTGATTCCCAAACCAATCGCGAACCATCACGCAATTCCCGCTGAACCATATCGCAAACGGGACAGGCATGATAGTGATTTTCGAATTCGGTCCAACGTTGTCGCAACCGTTGAATTTCGGTTGGCAAAAAACTGGTAACCATCAACTGACTATGGAGGTGCGAAAGCGTTGCCCCGGCTGCCGCTCCAGAATTTTTGAACACAACACCATACTGAAAGATATTGAGGCTTCGCCAATATCTCAAGCGAGCCGCATACGAATGCAGAATTAACTGAACATGGTCTGCGGGCAATTCTGTAAGGCTCGTTTTATGTTCTCCACACTCTACAAAGACCTCATGTGCCCCATGAAAGTTCCCTGAGGAAAATAGATCTTTGGACAGCGCAACATCGCAGGGCGCAGGCCCGGGCGAGTAATTGAGCGTGTGCCTATGGGGATACTTCAAAGGTTCCGAGTTAGGAGTGTCGAGAAGATCTGGAGCTGGGTCTGTTGAATCGAGCGTTGCAGTTAGATGCGAAAGTTCGGTCACCAGCCCTGAGTCGACCAGATCATCGGGTAATGGCTTGAGGGCCGGGTATTTATTAGGAACAACGCGAACTTTCCAACTTGGGGTCGAGATGGAACTGAGCCGCGGACGGTCAGCGTTGGAATTTTTGGTCGATGTGTTCTCGGAGGAACGAACTTTACGTTTGGGTTCTTCGGCAGGTGTCTTTTTTGCATCCAGAGTGGGGAGCATGAGCACTGGAACGGGAGTCTCTGATTCGTTTCCAGTACAAAAAGGACAGTCGGCACTTGAGAGCGAGGACTCTGCGCACTCAGAAAATTCGTGGGGACGATGGGATCGTTGGGGTGCAAAAATCACCCAGCGATCACTGAACCAATCGTAACGAAACTCGCTCATGGGACTTCTTTTAAGTGCGCTGTTGTCGATCGGAAATGGCTTGCGAGTAAACCGATTCATATTCGCGAGCACTTCTCAACCAAGACCAATCTTGTTGCATCCCTGTTTCCACAATTTGTTTCCATGTATCAGGTTGATGGCGAAACACCTCACAAGCCTGATGTAAGCAATGCTCTAACGCTTCGACCGAATAATGATGGAAAACAAAACCGGTAGCGGAACGAGCAGCGAGATTTTCAGCTGAAGCATGTGTAACCGTATCGACCAAACCGCCGACGGCATGCACAACGGGCGGCGTTCCATACTTCAATGAGTAAAGTTGGTTCAGGCCGCACGGCTCGAATCGACTGGGCATCAAGAAGATATCTGACGCCGCTTCGATGCGATGGGCCAGGCGATCCGAGAACTCGAGACGAAGTGCGAGACGATGTCCAGCCTGAGACGCGAGGTAGCCGAGAGATTCATGGTATCGCGCATCCCCTGTGCCCAAGATAACCCATTGAGCTGGATAGTGATGTACCCATTTATGCATCAAAGGGATAACCAAATCCCAACCTTTTTGATCGGCCAATCTTCCTACTAGGCCGATAAGCGGCAGATGAGGTTCATACGGAATGCCAAGCTCTTCGCTCAATTGTCGACGACACTCCGCTTTTCCATCGCGCCATGAATGAACATCATAAGCTTTGGGGAGATGCGGATCTTTGGCTGGATCCCAAATGTGATAGTCGACGCCGTTGACAATCCCCGTCAAACGGTCGGCGCGTTCTCGCAACACACCGTCCAAGCCAAATCCATTTTCAGTGGTCTGTATTTCTTTTGCGTACGTATGACTTACGGTGGTGAGTCGATCAGCAAAGACGAGTCCCGTCTTCATCAGATTGAGATCACCGTAGTATTCCATTTGACGGTAGGTGAAATATTTCCAATCCATTCCGGTCCAATGATAGTCACTGGAATGAAATCGACCTTGGTAGGCAAGATTATGAATCGTGATAACGGTTGCGGCGCGTTGATACCAGCGATGACCGCCGTGTTGAGTAGCCACATAAGCCGGGATCAAGGCCGTGGGCCAGTCATGAACATGAGCGATATCGACGTCGATTCCTAGGCACTCGACCGCTTGGGCTGCTGCCGCGCAGAAAAAACTGAAGCGTTCGCAGTTATCGCGGTAATCGCCGCTGATCTCGTTGTAAATACCTTGGCGGTCGAAGTAATGCGGTTGATCCACAAAATAGAATTCAACCGCTGAATTCGGAACCTCGGCTTTTAGCAAGCGAGCTGCCACTGCGCGACCCGACACTTGAACCGCGAAGCCGATATCGGTCGGACGTATATCAATGCCTGCTTTGTAGATATGTCGGTAAGCGGGCATCACCACGATGCAACGATGCCCGCGCGCGGCGAGTTCCAACGGAAGTGCGCCACTCACATCGGCCAGCCCTCCGGTTTTTGCGAAGGGTACAGCCTCGCTGGTAAACATCACGATGTTCAATGCTCGTATCCCAATCTGCGAGTTCGATATTCATCCGCCACGACTCATCGAATTGTCGGTTGCCCACAGCACTGTTACCGAGTGTCGAATTCTTGTGAGAACTTCGAGTCTTGGACGTACAGTGCGGGCACCCCGCAGTATACCGCGCCGCCAGCAGGAAAATCAGCACGCCCTGCGGAATATACAGCAGAATCGTACCAAAGGGTCGGTTTGTCGCGATTAATGAGAGTCTTCAGTATTGCGGAACAACATCGAGTGACATGTCAACACCACTTACCCATCGTGAGCGAAAGTTTGCAGACGATTTTCGAAAAAAAGCGTTGGCTATCGCTCTATGAACTCGCGGTCCCATCATTGACACCACAAGCTATTGTGGACCACATTCAATAGGTTGGTATTGGAGTTATCGATTGATCGCAGCTATAATGACTCGAAGTGCTGCGGCAACTTTGTCGATGACACGCATTGCAAAGATTCGATAGACTTTGTGGTGTCGATAGGTTTCGAATCTGTGATTATGGCTGAGGTATAAGAGCGTGCTTTCTGTTCGCCCCAAAGTTGCCGAACTTGCATTCCAGGTGTTTGGTCGATCGTTACACCCGGAGCTCTTTGTTACCTTTCAGTCTCGCGATATCAGCCGAGGTGATTATCGAGTCAAGATCGACCTTACCAGTGCGGGCCATGTTTTGACCTGGACTCATCAAGGTATCATCCTGACGGAAGTGGCCGCTTCAGCTCACCACCCACTACCGCAGAAACGTCGCTTAATTTCCCAACGACTACATGGTAAACGCAGCGACAATATCGAGTACCGTTCGCTTGTGCGCTATTCGTACGATTTCGAACTCGACACTGTTTCGCCCGACGTCTTTTGGATGCTGCAAGAGAAACTGACAGTCGAACCGGGGAACTACGACTTAATCCAGCGTTTTGATTCCAGCGGCCGAATCGCCCTGGGGGCCTTGAGCTTTATTCATCTGGATGTCCGAAACAAGACATTTTGTATGCAGGCCATGCACACATTTCCGGATGATCATGCCATCGTTCGCACCAATTGCTCGTTCGCATTGATCTAAAGGCTTATTCCTTTTTCCACTGACGTAACGGTTGTTACGGTCACGCAGCCGCGCGGTGGCCTTCACCTTCTAAACTGCGCCGGTACGGCAAACTTTGCGTGCAAGTTAATCTGTAATGCCTACCGATAGATGCTCTTAGGTCAGCAAGGAAGCAAAGCAGACCCAACCGCTTTGGTTGAGATATAGCAGGAGCAAGGATCGCGCATCACAGATTTCCTCCTGAAGGGCACTAGCGTGTCGCAACAATTCCCAGGTCACTTGCGTTTACACAAGGAAGATCAATCCGAAGCTTCGTCGAAAGCTCAATTCAACTCGACGGATTTGATCGATCAGGTTTTACACGCTTTTAGCCAAGCTACGGGATGGGCTGCTGTAGCCTCAGCAGAAACCAAAAACCCCCGAACCCGAACCCGTCCACCTGAATACGATCCCAATAGCCGAAAATGGACTGTGGTTAGTGCATTGCCGATGGATGGCATGCTCGACGCCATGGAAATGAACTCCATGCCGGCTGTCTCGGAAACCGCCGCTCAAGAATTGCTCGACGGCATCGCTGCCCTCATACGCCGAGTTGACGAAACAGAACGTGTTGTGTGGCGACAAGAAGCCGAACTAGCGTCCAACATCGGACTATCCATGAAAGTGGACGACCAAGAAGAACTCGCCAGCAAAATTGACGACTTGCTCTCACATGCAGCCTCCGCATTGGGCTGCGATGCCGCTGCGATCTATTTGCTCGATGACGCAACCAGCGTTCTGAAAATGCGAGGCTGTATCGGGTTGCCCAAATCGCGATTAGCTGCACCGCCTCGCCCACTTCGCGGTTCACTTGGAGATCTGGAAGCCTTGCTGGGCAACGCCGTTCTTATTGAAGACATCGGCGCGACGCCACAATGGCAATCGCCGGAAGAATTCGGCAGCGCTATGGTTATCCCCATCGGTAGCCTGCAAATGCCACAGGGAACGTTATGGCTCTGGAGCGAACGCCGCAAATCATTTAATTCCAACGAAGTCGAAATCGGCAAACGTGCTGCTGGCGAATTGATGTCGATCTTGGAACGCCGCATACTATGCAAAGAAGTTTCCGAAGCTCGGCAAGTCACTCGCGCCGTAGATGAAATCGCCACGCGCCAAGCCTCGCGTTTGCCCGACGAGCAACCGCTCGATCGCCGTATCGACCTAGCGGGCACAACCGATGCAGGCGATAAAGTGGCAACCCAATTCCATGCGTGGACATTGCGGCCCGACCAACAAATCTTAGCGTGCATCGGTGGAGCCAAAGCAAATGGACTTGATGGCTGCATGGTAGCAACAACGCTTCAAACAACGACTGAAGTTTTGTGGCATCAATCGCTCACGGCCACTCAATTAATGCGACAAGCCAACGACCACTTATGGAAATTGGGCGAAGGGGATTGGCGAAGCACAATGTCCCTCGTCGAGATCGACCCTGCTACGGGGCAAGGCACTTTGTGCACAGCAGGACGCGGCTCAACTTTCTTGATCACAACCAATGGCTTCCGCCCGCTGGCCACTTCAGGCCCGCTGCTAGCCACCCAACCCGACGCCGTATTCTCCGTTGAACGCTTCACTCTCGAACCGCGCGATGTATTGCTAATGTTCTCACCGCTACCTGCCAAGATCATTCAACAATCAGCGCACGAATTCAACGAATTGCTCAGAACGGCCCACAGCTTGCTGGGCAAACCCGCGAAAGAAGTGATCGCTCAATTGGCGAAACGCTGGCTAGAACTTGGACTCCCCTATGATGTCGAGAAGTCCATGCTGTGGATCACGCGGAGCAATCCATCCGCCAAGAGGAAACCACGCCCTCTAGCACAAACACTTTCGTCCGGCGGCGATTCAAAACCGCGCGGCACTCGAAAGAGTCGCTAAGGCCTGGTCGGGGATTCGCTCACGCAAATCAAAACTCTGCTCGGGTTGACGCCAATAAACTAAATCGTCGTCGCCCAGCTTCCAGCACAGATACATGGTGCGGTTGGCAAAGGTGGTGGGGAACTCAACCTCCCCTTCATCGGAGCTAACCCAGCGTAAGCCGAGTTGAGTTAATTCGTTGCGGTACGCGTCCAACTGACGTTCATCGGCTTCAAGATCGTTGCGACTTTCGGCGAGTTCATCATCGTAAAGTCGCCCCGCCTTTTTGGGCCCACCGGAACGAACGCGACTTAAATCATGTCGTCGTTGCTGCAATTGACGTTCGAGGTCCTTAGCATCGCTGACAATGGAGCGTACCAATGGAAGCATGGCACGCGCTTGGCGATACGTGACGGTAACCTGAGTCAAAGGTTCGGTTTTACCCATGAGAGCTATCTCGCTGATGATTGGTCGCTCAACCTTCCGCTACCTTTAGTTTTCCTTGCGAGCCGAACGGGCACAACCTCAAATTACCGGGGGAGGCCTAAGATTTTTTGTCGGCGATGCATATTGAATTCAATCCGTAGAAGTTCTCAAACTCATCTTGATTCGGCCTAGTTCCCACCAAACGTGAACACCAGTTCCGCAGTAACATTTACCGATGCCAGCAACTCCTGGGGTGCGAAAGCCAGCCCACCCCCACCTTCGAAGGGTTCCTGCATTAAAACCGCGCTGATCGTTACACTCAACGCTTATACAGTGGGCGATTCTTTTGGGGTAAACCCAATCGGGTCAAATTCTCCCCTCAACACGTTGGATTAAATCTGTTATCTTTATCCCTTCGATTTCTGTTCAGGATTCCGTGGAGAGGCTGTAGATCTATGTTATTGGCAGACATTGCCCAGTACTTTTTTGGATTCACGATCTTTTTGGTCAGCATCTTCATGATCTTGTTGATTTTGGTTCAACGCGGTCGTGGCGGTGGTTTGGTCGGTGCTTTGGGTGGACCAGGGGGCCAAAGTGCCTTCGGTACCAAAGCGGGTGACTTGTTCACCCGAATCACAATCGTAACGGCTGCAATTTGGATTGTTCTGTTGGCCGCAGCGGCCTACACCTTGAAAGAAAAAGACCTGCCAGAAACAGGTGTTGTTGGCGATGTTGGCCCGTCGCTCTCGGATCCTAAAGAAGACAAGCCTAAAGAAGACAATAAGGATACTGGAGCAGGCTCAGGCGCCACCGCTGATCCAGCTACGCCTCCAGCAACTTCAGGAGCCGCCGACTCAACAGCACCTGCGGCAGCACCTCCTGCAACTCCTGAAACCGCGACACCACCAGCAGCAACACCGCCTGCAGCCGAAACACCGGCAGCAACAACTCCCGCGCCTGCAGCACCGGCGGCAGAAGCGCCTGCAGCTACGCCCCCAGCTGCTGACACACCTGCAGCAGAAACACCAGCCGCGCCGGCAGCCGGTGGTAGCGGAAACTGAGGCAATTCGCTGGTTTTAACCCAAAAATTGCGGGGTTTTGCGGCTAGAAACGGCTGGAATCCTGCCTGTGCGTTTTCTGTTTTGAATTGAAGTCGGGGATCGAAACTTGTTGAGCATGACTGGACATGGGGATGCTGCCGCCGTTCACGCTGGCCTGCGCATCACCGCCGAAATTCGCTCGGTGAACAATCGGTTCCTCAAGTTCAGCACACGATTGAGTTCGATCGTAGAGAACCTTGAATCTCAGGTTGAAACGTTGTTGCGTGAAACGATCAAACGCGGCACAGTCACGGTGCAGGTTCGCGTTCAGGCTACGGAAACGGCGAGCCGCTATGAGCTCAATGGGCCAACCCTTCGCGGCTATGTTCAGCAGTGTCGCCAATGGAGCACTGAACTCGGGTTGGCGGATCAACTTTCGATCAGCGCATTTTTGGCGCTGCCGGGAGTCGTTTCTGATGGACTCGGCAACCAAGAGCAAAGCGACGAAATCACTGCGGCAGTTTTGGAAGTGGTCAAGCAGGCCGCGGCCAAGCACCAACAAATGCGAAAGGCCGAAGGGGTCGCGATGGCCCAATCCTTGGCTAACAGCATTGCCGAAATCCGCAAGCATGGTGATGCCATTGCCGAGCGAAGTCCGGCCGTTGTACGTGAACATTGTGAACGGCTTGAGAACCGAATACGTCAAGCATTTGACACGGCCCAACACACCTTTCAACCCGCTGACCTACTGCGGGAAATGCAGGTTATGGCGGATCGTCTGGATATTCATGAAGAAGTGGTACGATTGAGGAGCCATTTGGAGCAGTTTCTGGGAATCCTGAATTCCAGCGAAAGCCAAGGGCGTAAGCTAGACTTTCTCATCCAGGAAATCTTCCGGGAAACCAATACAATCGGCTCAAAAGGGAGCGATGTGACCATCGCACGGCATGTGATCGAGATGAAGACGATCATTGAACAAATGCGTGAGTTGGTGCAGAACATTGAATGATGCGAATGCGAACGTAGCAGCCGCATGTGGACTGAAGTGAGCGAGCGATTGTTGGTCTAGCCCTAGCCTATTATTCCTAGCCTAATGGTGAGATAAAACGATGCAAGCTTCCATGGTTTCCACCGGTAAACTGGTCGTCATTTCCGGCCCTTCAGGTGCTGGTAAATCGACCGTGGTTCGAGAATTGCTTCAAAAGGCGCGTTTGCCGCTGCAGTTGAGTGTTTCGGCAACGACTCGGTCTCCACGACCTGGTGAACAAGAGGGGCGAGAGTACTACTTCCTGACCAAAGAAGAGTTCGAACGGCGTCGACTCAACCAAGAGTTTTTGGAGTGCAAGGAAGTGTTTGGCCGTGGTCACTGGTATGGAACCCAGAAGGCACCAGTGCTCAATGGAATGAAAGATGGAAATTGGATCATTTTGGAAATCGATGTGCAGGGTGCACTTTCGGTTTTCGAGAATTATCCCGACGCGATTAGCATTTTCGTTCATCCAGGTTCGATGGTGGAACTGGAACGCAGACTGCGCAACCGCCAGACAGAAGATGAAGAAGCGATTCGTCGCAGACTGGAAGTCGCACGCGAGGAATTAGCTTTTCGTCACAAATACAAATACGAAGTGGTCAATCACACGGTCGCGACGACGGTGGAATTGATCCAACAATTATTGGAACAACATCAATAAAGGGAGACATGATCTATGTTAGACGCGTTGAAAGAAGAAGAAATCGTTAACAAGGTTGGCGGACGCTTCAAGCTCTCAACTCTCATCCAAAAGCGATTGGTACAACTCAATCGCGGCTCCCGTCCTTTGGTCGACATTAAGACCGAAGATAAAATGGAAGTTGTGTTGCAAGAGATCATCGAAGACAAGATCTACTTGAACATGTCGGGTGAAGTGAAGATCACTGGCGAAAGCACCGACATGGGCGACTTCTTGGATTTGGATACCGGCGATCTATGAGCGATGGGCATATCGTTGTTGGCGTAGGTGGTGGCATCGCAGCGTATAAAGTCGCTGAGGTTGTGTCACGCCTCGTTCAACAAGGTAACCCCGTTCGTGTCGTTATGACCCATAGTGCTCAAAAGTTTGTGGGAGCAGCAACCTTTGCTGCTCTCACTTCACATCCGGTCGCGACATCCAGTTTTTCAGAAGCCTATCCGCTTGGCGCCCATATTGAACTCGCCGAGCGTTGCCGTTTACTATTGATCGCTCCAGCCACCGCTCGCTTGTTGGCTAGCTGCGCCTTGGGTATGGCAGATACATTGCTTTCAACGCTCTATCTACAATGTCAGTGCCCCGTGTTGATGGCTCCCGCAATGAGCTCTCCTATGTGGGAAAAGAAAGCGGTGCAACGCAATGTGGCAACGCTGGTGGATGACGGCGTGCAGATGATCGGCCCAGGAGAGGGCTGGTTGAGCTGTCGGAAATTAGGCAAAGGACGTATGGCCGAGCCCAGCGAAATTTTGTCCATGATCTCTTCGACTTTGGCTCATTGATTTAGGGAACGCAATTAGTGGCCCGCATATTGCTTACCTCTGGCCCCACTCGCCAATATCTCGATCCCGTGCGATACATCACCAACGCATCCAGCGGTCGAATGGGTGCCGCGATCGGCCAAGCTGCTTTGGATCTGGGACATGAAGTGAAGATTGTCTCCGGCCCAGTCGTTATCGATTACCCGGTCGGCTGCCAAACGTATCCGGTCATCACCACCGAAGATATGCACCGCAAAGTGGCCGAACTGTTTCCCGATTGCGACTGCTTCATCGGCGTAGCAGCCCCTTGCGATTATATGCCACGTCGAGTTCTCGATCACAAACTAACCAAGACCGGTGAGCCACTGCACTTGGAACTGATTGAAACGGTCGATATCGTCGCGTCGATGGGTGCCATCAAAAAAAATCGACAGTACGTCGTTGGTTTCGCGTTAGAAACCGAAGACCGTCGCTTTCGAGCTATTGCCAAAATGCAACGCAAATGTTGTGATCTGATCGTTTCCAATAGCGAAGCAGCCATCGATTCTCAGTTGAATAATGTCGAGATACTCGCACCTGGAGGCATCACCGTCGCTTGCGCTGAGGGCTCCAAGCAGGAAGTGGCTCGCGTTATCATGCAGGTCGTGCAAGAACGTTTGCTCCAAGCGAATCATTAAGCAGCCAAAGGACCAATCACTTGACGAACAGCAGCCCAACATCCCAACAAGTCGACCTGAGCACAAAAGTCGATCTGAGCACTTCGATTGGTAAACTCCAATTGAAGAACCCGATCCTAGTTGCTTCAGGCACTTTTGGTTACGCGCGAGAGATGGAGCGAGTTGTAGATCTCACGCGGATTGGTGGCATACTTCCCAAGACCATTACCCGTGATCCTCGCCCAGGTAACGCTCCTTGGCGTACCGTTGAAACCAACAGCGGCTTGCTAAACGCAATTGGCCTGGACAACGATGGAATCGATTACTTCATTGCCAATCATTGGCCTTACCTAAGCCAAATTGGAACCGATGTGATCGTAAGCATCGCAGGTAAAACCCAACAAGACTTCTATGAATTGACCTCAAAACTGGAAGGGGTTGGCAACGTTCGCGCTATCGAATTGAACATCTCCTGCCCAAACGTTTCCGGTGGAGTCGATTTCGGTACAGACCCTAAACTGTGCGAAGAAGTTGTGGCTGGATGTCGCAAAGCCACCACGGCCACATTGCTTGCCAAACTGACCCCTAATGTATCCAGCATCGCAACTATTGCGAAAGCAGCAGAGCAGGGGGGAGCAGATGCAGTTTCCTGCATCAACACCGTCTTGGGAATGGCTGTCGATTGGCGGAAACGCAAACCCATCCTTGGTAATGTCGTAGGTGGCTTGAGCGGTCCAGCGATTAAGCCGATCGCCCTGCGTTGCGTTTATCAAGTCGCGCGAGCCGTAAAGATTCCCGTTGTCGGCATTGGTGGCATTTCCAATATCGATGATGTCATGGAATTCCTGGTGGCTGGAGCTGCCGCTGTACAGATCGGAACGGCCAATTACTATGATCCTACTATCTCCGTACGTTTGATCGAACAACTCGAACAAACCTTGCGGGAGATGGGCGCAAGTTCTGTGTGCGAAATCGTAGGCTCACTCACTATCCCTCAGAACAAATAATCCTATTTCCTTTCCGAATTCATCTATCGTTTTGGCAACTGAAACCATGCGTGTACTTTCAGGTATTCAACCCACTGGGCGTTTTCACTGGGGCAACTACTTTGGAGCGATTCGGCAATACATCGCTTTTCAAAATGAACATGAAGCTTATTACTTTATCGCCAACCTGCACGCCCTAACCACCGTTCGTGACCCAGCGGTTTTGCGCGGCTATACACTCGATGCAGCCCTCGACCTATTGGCTCTCGGTCTTGATCCAAATCGGGCGACATTGTTCGTCCAATCCGATGTCCCCGAAGTGAGTCAATTGTGCTGGCTGTTGATGACCGGCACCAATCTGGGTTTACTCGAACGCTGCCATGCATTCAAGGAAAAGAAAGCCAAGGGAATCAATGCGGACGCGGGCTTGTTTACGTATCCCGTTCTGATGGCCGCAGATATTTTGGCGTTCGACTCTAACTGGGTTCCCGTCGGTGAAGACCAAGGACAACACATCGAAGTTTGCCGCGACTTGGCTCGCAGCTTTAATCATCATTACCGCTGCGAAGCATTCGTTTTGCCAGAAGCTCGCATCACGGTCGATGCTGCAAAAGTGCCGGGCACCGACGGACAGAAAATGTCCAAGAGCTACGATAATACTCTGGCGTTGTTCGAAGATCCGAAACAACAACGCAAGAAGATTATGCGTATCACAACGGACTCTCGCCCGATGGAAGACCCCAAGGCTCCTGAAGAGGATCATCTCTTCCAACTTTATCGACTCATTGCCAAACCAGAACAAGTCGAAGAGATGGCAGCGTTATATCGACGTGGCGGTTTTGGTTACGGCGAAGTAAAGAAAGCCCTAGCCGATGCAGCTGAACTCTACTTCGCAGATGCCAGAGCTCGACGCGCCGAGTACGAAGCGAAGCCGAACGAAGTTTATGATATCCTCGCCGATGGAGCCGCTCGCGCAAGAAAGAAAGCTGGCGAAGTACTGCGACGTGTTGAAACAGCCTGTGGTATCAGTTACCGAAAGTAAATCATAGTTGCTGCGTTACTTTCGCTTCGATGTGTCTTTGGGAGCAATTCCATGTCCTCACCCGATTCAGCCTCCAAACGTTCGCGAGTGATCGGTCTTGGTACTGACATCATCGAGTGCTCACGTATCGGTGAAATGATTCACAAACATGGTGAGCTATTTCTCAATCGCGTTTTCACGCAACAAGAAATCGCTTATTGCAGTTCACGCAAAACGTCCAATCAACACTATGCGGGACGGTGGGCTGCCAAAGAGGCTGCCCTCAAGGCGCTGGGGACCGGTTGGGCGAAAGGCATTCAATGGACCGATATCGCGGTTAGCCATCAACTCGGCGGCAAACCAATCATCACCATCGACGGTGTAGCGGCGGAAATTGCCAAAGAGCAGGGCATCGCCGAAATCATGTTGAGCATTTCTCATTGCCGACATTATGCCGTCGCTTACTGCATCGCGGTTGGCGACTAAAGAACCGGGGGCACAAGCGGGTGGAGCACGCCGCATTAACCTCGGTTTCCACCCACCGAATGGAAGTTTAGACGCCATTAAATCGCAACTTGAGGGAATCCAAACGCTTTCCACCCCTCCTTTTCTTGCAAGTCAGCTGCAATTTAGCGATAATTGAATTAGGGCGTCGGTCTTTACGACCTGACTCTCCCACCTCCATAACTCACCCGAATTCCTACCCTAAATGCTGCGACATAGTCCCGTCCCATTGCGGAGGGTGCGACTGTCGCTCCAAGAGCCAGAAGCCGTTGAGCTCACGTTGTTTGATGCGGATGAATACCATCACGACGTGTCCCTTTTTCACACCCCACTACCCACTCATGGAATGAGTATGTTCATGTCGCTTCGCTTTCTTTATCGCTTGCAGACATTGATGGCCATCGTGGCGATGTTTTCGTCCCTGCGAGTTGGTGTAGCAGCCGATGATACATCGCCAGCCGCCAGCTCTGTCATCAATACCATTGCTTGGCAGGAGCTAAAGTCGCTTGAGATCTTGCCGAGCCAAGTGGTTGGCCAGGGACGAATTGAATTGCGAGGTAAAGACTCCGCATTCCAATTGATTGTCATTGGACAATTTCAAAATGGTTCACAAGCAGATTTGACGCGAGCTGTCAGCTATCGGTCAACAGCGGAATCTGTGGCAGTGATATCCAGCCATGGTTACATCGAAGCGATTGGAGATGGCGAGTGCAAAATCGAAATCAACACACCTTCATCAATCAAGTCGGAAATCAATATTCGAGTCAACAACTTCGCGACCGATATTCCGATTCACTTCGCCAACCAAATCACTCCTGTTTTTACGAAGTATGGCTGCAATAGCGGTGGATGTCACGGCAAATCCGGGGGCCAGAACGGCTTCCGTCTCTCGTTGCTGGGCTTTGAACCATCGGACGATTATCAGTGGTTAGTCCATGAGGGTCGCGGTCGTCGACTTTTCCCTGCTTCACCTGACCATAGCCTCTTACTGCAAAAAGCGATCGGCAAGATGCCGCACGGTGGTGGAGCGAAGATGACCGAGAACAGTCCACCCTATCGCATCTTGCGACGTTGGATAGAACAAGGCATGCCACGAGGAGCCGCCGACGATGCCATCGTGCAATCCATCGAGATCTTTCCTAAGCAGGCGCGAATTCAAAAGGGTGAATCACAACAGTTGTCGGTGTTGGCACATTACAGCAATGGCACATCGACAGACATCACCCGCATGACGACGTTCGAATCGAACGATCCTGAGATGGCCGAACTAACCCCCGAAGGCCTGGCCACCTTCGGCAAGATTCCAGGTACGGTCGCAGTCATGGCGAGGTTCCAAGGTCAGGTTGCCGTTTTTCGGGCCACCATTCCATTAGGTGCACCAGTCGCTACGCTTCCTCCGGCAATCAATTTAGTAGATAAGCACATCTTCACACAGTTGCAGTCTTTAGGTTTGCCACCTTCGAATCTCACAGATGATGCTACCTTTTTGCGACGCGTTACGGTCGATATCGCAGGTCGCTTACCTCGCATCGAGGAAACCGAACAATTCTTGGCCGACACCTCTGCGGATAAACGCCAGAAACTTGTCAGTCAACTGCTGGATAGCAACGATTACGCCGCGAATTTTGCAACGAAATGGGCGGCCATCTTACGCAACAAACGCAATACGCCCGACGACCGCTGGCGCACCTATTCATTTCACCAATGGCTCAGCCAACGCATTGCCAATAATGTGGGCATGAATCAGATGGTGAGCGAACTGCTAACCGCAAGCGGCACGCCAGATGACAATCCAGCCGTTGGTTGGTATCGCGAATTAACTGAACCTGAAGCGTTAGTAGAAGACACAGCCCAACTCTTCATGGGACAACGAATCGGTTGTGCCAAATGCCATCACCATCCTCAAGAAAAATGGAGCCAAGCGGATTACTACAGTCTAGCTGCGTTCTTCACACGCATCGGGCGTAAAGGAGATGTGCGGGCATCGGTAACTCGAGTGGTACATCAAGTAGGTGATGCTTCCTCGCGCCACCCACGCACGGGTGAAGCACTTAAGCCTCGTGGCCTAGGAGCGGATGTGGCTCAAGTTGATGCTTGGCAAGATCCCCGCGAAGTATTGGCCAGTTGGCTAACTGCTCCAGAAAATCCCTTTTTCGCTCGCGCAGTAGTGAACCGATATTGGAAACATTTTCTTGGTCGTGGTTTGGTTGAACCAGAAGACGATATGCGATTGACCAACCCAGCCAGCCATCCTGAATTACTCGATGAATTGGCCGCTGATTTTGTGGCTCACGGTTACGATGTGAAATATCTAATTTCACTGTTATGCAATAGTTCTACTTACCAACTCTCCGCCATTCCAAATGAATTCAATGCGGATGATAAGTCGAGCTTCTCTCGCTACTATCCAAAGCGACTCGCGGCTGAAGTTACATTAGATGCGGTCGACCAAATCACCGGACAAGCGACTCCCTTTTCGGGTCTGCCGTCAGGTACATTGGCCAACAGCCTGCCAGACAACGGCTTCCCATCTTATTTCTTGACCGTTTTCGGTCGACCAGAGGGAAACAGCGCTTGCGAGTGTGAACGGAGCAGTGAAGCCAACTTGGCTCAGTGCCTACATCTCATCAATTCGGATGAGGTGCAAAAGAAATTGCGAGCGGACACGGGCTTAGTCGCACAACTGGGCCAATCGAAAGAGGATATCAACAACGCCATCAAGACTCTCTATATGCGTGCCTATTCGCGGTCCCCCGATGCAAACGAGCAAGAGATTGCTTTGAAATATTTGCAAAGCAAGCCCGACCTACGTGCAGCGTTTGAA